>Ga0209542_10003533_pt1 | contig 33388 bp, 29 predicted proteins | sample RifCSPhighO2_01_FD_184028 | JGI IMG/M metagenome (GOLD analysis project Ga0209542, IMG submission 184028) | Soil microbial communities from Rifle, Colorado - Rifle CSP2_plank highO2_0.1 (SPAdes) (version 2) | ecosystem: Environmental > Terrestrial > Deep subsurface > Rock core/Sediment ... | reverse complement strand
GAAATCTCCAAACCAAAAGAAGGCATGACAATATATTCAGGTATTGGGAAAAATCTAAAAAGTTTCGATCGTGCCATAATATATACAAGTATAGCTTGATATAAGTTAACCGACAAGAGAACCAGGTGCAACATCAGATCCTGGATGAAGTAAAACTACATTTGTAGGGTCTCCCAGTGCTAAAATCATACCTTGAGATTCTAAATCTTTGATTGTTCGTGTTTCCAAATTTGTAACAAATGGGCAAAGTTTGCCAATTAAAACATCCGGATCAGTAAATGTAAGTCCAATACCGGAAAGAATTTGTCGAATATCATGCTCCCTTAAAACATCTTGCCCATCAAGATGTTCGGGCGAACCAATTTCAGAAGAAATTGGTTTTAGCCCAAAATCTACCTGTAACTTTAAAATTTTGTCCAAGCCTTCCACCTTCTCGGCACTAATTATCTTGCCGATTCTAATTTCTGTTTGTTTAAATGTGTCTATATTTACCATATTATTTTATTTCTTATTCTTTTTATCTAAAAATCGTTGCAATATTAGAGCGGCGGCGGATGCGTCTATACGGCCAGAGGTTGGAGTATTGTTAATTGCATTTCGAGCATGATTGGATGTAAAGGCTTCGTTTTCATAATGAATTGGTAAATTAGTTTCTTTTTCTAAAATTTTTCCAAATTCTTTTGAATATTTATTTACTTCATTATCTACTCCATTTTGATCTTTCGAATTCCCCATGACTATACTTATTATTTCTTTTTCTTTAACTAAATTTAAAATAAAATCTAAAGTCTTACTATTGTTGGGAATAACACTAATAGGAAAAGCCAAAACCCCATCCGGGTCGCTATTTGCTAAACCAATGTATTTTTTACCATAATCAATTGCTAAGTACGACATATAAGGATTATAACATTTTTGCCGCTAGGAATCTCGGCTACCGCCGCGGGTACTTTCTTATTTCGTTCCACTCAATATAAGAAAGTCTTTCGATATCCTAGACGCACGCAAGCAGTTGCGTGCTCGGGAGCACATATGAAAAAAGCCCCTAAAGGGTTTTTCATATGTGCTCCCGCTAGGAATCGAACCTAGATTTTGTGTTCCGCAAACGCATGTCCTATCCATTGAACGACGGGAGCAATGTGAAAACAATACCACAAAAAACTTTATTAAACAAATTTATATCTTATACCTTATCATGAATCTTCGGCCTATGTGCGGGATTAGTTTTTCGTCTTCGGTCAACATAGTACTTAAAACATTTTTAACTTGATAAGCAATTTCACTTGGAATACAAACAGAAACCATGGGTTGGTACGGGCGAATTATTTGTAAAATTAATTCTTTATCCCCTTTTATATCCATAATACGATACGCATTGATTTTAGAAATTGGATATATTTCATCTTCAACAATTATTTCTTTATTTGTTATACTAACATTTATATTTTTGGGTTTGTGCCAAGATATGTAACCATACATTCCACCACAAATTAAAATCAAAGCCCCAAAAAGTCCATCTCTTAAAATAAAAGCCAAAACAGCACATGCCAGTGTTATAAGACCCAGTGCCCAATAGAAATCAATAGTACGATTATGGTGTACATGCTCGGGCGTAACCCAAGAAAGTAAAATCTCATTTTTATTATCATCCATACCTATATTGTACTTTAAATGCACTGCATTTCGCAAGTTAATGTATTTATATTATGTCTAATCCAATAAAAAGTCCGACACCAAAGGTGTCGGACTTTTTATTAAAACTGTACTAGCGAGCGTCTTCACGAGGACGAGCTTCTTGTACTGTAATAGTACGGCCATCAAGCTCGCTACCATTAAGCTTTGTGACAGCTGTTGCGCCATCTGCATCATTTTCGTATTCAACGAAACCGAAACCTTTGGAACGACCAGTCATCTTGTCCATTACGACACGAGCTGATGTTACAGGTCCGACCGATGCGAAATGATTCATAAGTGAATCATCATTAGTAGCCCATGCAAGGCTGCCAATAAAAAGCTTTGTTGCCATAGAAATATATTGTGTTCCTTTATAATGTGTAAAGGCTTCACCACCATTACCCATAGCCAGAAGCACAAAGTTTTGGAGCTGTTACTTTTACTAAAATAGTATAACACACACGATTTAAGAAAGATATAGCAAAACGAAGCCAAATACCTTTTTAAAAATGTCTGACCGAGACTAATAGCGTAAATAAAAAACCTTTTTTGATGGACAGGTACACCAACCCGAGGACCTCGAAAAAGGATTTTTATTGAAGCTATTATTTTTTGTTACAAAGTCGTCTTATAAACTATTCTTGCCAATCTTAAATCATCATAAGTGAATTTACCTTTTAAATGTTCATACACTGGGGAAAGTTTTTCATGCCCCAATTCGTTGAATACAGTATAAATTTTATTTAAATCTTTCGACAAATTATTGTCCACCAATTGCAAGACTTCATGATTACTAATGTCGCCCCGTTCCATCAATACATAAATATGATCGAGAATACTGGTAATTTTTATATTTCGCTCTCTTGCCATTTCGTCTAATTTTAATCCCTGTTTGAAAAGTTTTAATGTCTCATCATGTGTACTTAACTTTTTTATTTTTTCCTTGTTTACAGTATCAATTGTTCCACCGTTGGATAATATAAATTGCCGATGCATTGCAACCATATCTTCTTTTGGAATTTTAGCAAAAACAACTTCTGCATCATACGAAGCATCTTTAAATTCAATATCTTTTTTTAAAATATCTGGATGAACTGATAATGCTTTTTGATTCATTCCAATTAAATTGATTCCTGCCAATGTTCGCACCCGTGACAATGCCACATAGCCCTGACCACATACAAAAGTTTTCGATAAATCAATCGTAGCATTATCAAGACTCATACCTTGAGATTTGTGAACGGTTATTGCCCATGCAAGACGAAGTGGGACTTGAGTAATTTCGGCTTTGACTTTGCCTTCATCTTCTATTTGCCAGCTCATTGGTTCGATTAAAATTTCACTACCACTTTGTGTTTTAATTATGGGATAATTGTTAAACTCACCATATCCAATAACGATTCCTAGTGTTCCATTTACGAAACCCCGCTGACTATTGTTTTTTGTACACATAACCCTGGCATTTAATTTAAGCTCTAATGTTTCTGGAGACAAACAACCACGAATTAAATTTTCAACATGATTTGCTTTACCTTTGTGTGTCATATTAAAAATATGTTTTTTATTACTTAATTTATTCAATTCCAAATTATTTAATTCATCTACTTTTACATTATGAGTAAATAATTTTGTTTGTTTAATAAATTCATCATCTAACTTTTTATTATATCTTTTTCGTAAATGTTCCAAATGAATCTCCCCCACATTGTTTTCTCTAATTGCTCCAAGTACGCTTAACAACACAGCATCATCTTGGCGGTGTTGTTCGGACAAATAACATGTTACAAATTTGGATTCTTTCCAAATATTCGAATAAAAAGCAAAATCATCACCATTTGAATTATTCTCATAATCAAAATTATCAGGACGATAGTTTGTTTTATTTATTGGTGGTAATTGAAAAAAATCACCAACAAGTATAACTTGTAAACCACCAAAAGGTTCGTGTCCACCACGAATATTTTTACAAATTATTGAAATTGATGTCAATGTACTGCTAGAGAGCATTGAAATTTCATCAATAATCAAAACTTTAGCCTTGACTATTCGTTTTGCAATATATTCACGAGATGTAATATATTCAATATCATATTTTGAAATATTGTCTTTTGCACCAATACCGCTCCATGAATGAATTGTCAAACCATGTATATGTGTTGCGGCAATACCAGTAGATGCCGTAACAGAAGGCTCGATATTGTGAGATTTTAGATATTTTATATATGTTCGTAATGTATGAGTTTTACCACTACCTGGTTCGCCAGTTAAAAAAACATTAGCTCCTGTTTTTAAAATTTGTAATGCTTGGTCTTGTGTCATGTATTTTAGAGTATAGCATAAGATTAAAAACGCACCCCACCCCTGTTTTAAATTATATAAGAATGTCCTATGTAGGACTTATTTGTTTTTATAATAAAGCCTAAATCCGTATTTAGTAAACTCGATCAATAAAATATTAAATATAAACCATAATGGCAATATCCAAATGGCTTCAAAAGGTAATTTTTCTAAAGAAAAGATATTTCGCAAAAATGGAACAAATAATGTAGCTAAACAAATACCAGTTCCTATCATTACACTGCGGTTTAATATTTTATTTGAAAATATAGGATAAGAATATATTGGTTTATATAAACTTCTAAATGAATATGTGGCAAAAACAATATACAAAGCAAAACAAGCAAAAATTAAAGACCTGACTTCTCCAAAGGAAAAACTCATGTCTAGCAATGTTTTATAAAGAATGAATAAAAAAATTGAAGTTAGAACACCAATCCCTCCAGTCAAAATTTTAGTTTCTATATTAAAAATAGATCTTGAAGCTTTATGTTTAACAAAACTACTGTCATAGTCATCGTCAAAAGCAAATGATAACGCAGGTAATGAGCCTGTAAAAAAGTTAATCCAAATTATATGAAGTGCTGTTAATGGTAAAGGTAAACCAAAAATTAAACTACCACCTAATAATATTACTCCATCTAAAACAGAAGACATTAAATAAACAAAAGCTTTTCGAATGTTTGAAAGTATTCTTCTTCCTTCTTCTATTGCGACAATTATTGTTTTAAAATTATCATCAAGTAAAACAAGATCAGCTGCACTTTTAGCAACATCACTACCCGTTCCAAGAGCTATCCCAATATCCGCAAATTTAAGCGATGGAGCATCGTTTACTCCGTCGCCTGTCATTGCCACAATATTTCCTAATTTTTTATAGAGCATTCCAATACGCAATTTATCTTCTGGTGTAACTCGTGCAAAAATTTTTATATTCGGAAGATTAGTTATTAATTCTTCATCTGTTAATTGATTAATCTCTGAACCAGAGATTACATTATTTTCATTTATAACCCAACCTAATTCGCGAGCAATAGCGATAGCTGTACCTTTCATATCACCCGTAACAATTACAACTTTTGAACCCGAATTTTCAATTCTTTTTATAGCTTCAGGAACCTCGGGTCTTATAGGATCATGAAGAACAATTAAACCTAAAAATATTACATCTGCAACATCGTTTTGGTCAAAAGGTCTTTTAGTATTTATGTTTTTAAGAGATGATGGTAGTTTTACAATACCCAAAAGTCTATTACCTTGATTACTAATTCTTAAAATGGCTTCCTTGATAAGAATATAGTCTTCTTTGGACATGTTCGAGCGTTCTAATAAAATATCCGGAGCACCTAATGCAAAAAACTCATTTGTATTAAAATCATGACCAACTGAAAATTTATAGCTTGAATTAAAAGGTAAAACAATAATTCTTTTTGATTTATCAATTACTAAACCATTTTGATTAGCTGCAATTGCAATATTAACTTCAAGTGGACGACCTAAAAATTTTATACTTTCCTTATTACTAAAATCTTTTGTTACATCAATATTAGATACAGCGTACGACAATAATTCTTTTTGAGCTTCAAATGGCAAACCTTTTTCATTTTCTAAAACTTCTCTTTTATTTTTAATATCTTCAAATGTAAGTATGTCAACTAGCTTCATTTTAGCTTCAGTTAGTGTACCAGTTTTGTCAGTCATAATAAGATTTGCTGAACCTAAAGTTTCAACAGCGGATAAAGATCTAATTATTCCTTTTTTGCCAGCCAATCTTTCCGCACCAATAGCTAAAATGACCGTCAAAGATATTGGTAATGCTTCTGGAATTGCAGAAACAGCAATAGCAGCTGATAATATGAGCATGTCACCTAATGGTTCACCTCGAAAAACACCTAATATAAAAATTCCAATAACAAGAACTGTAATTATAAAAAATATTAACCAACCAAAACGTCCCAAAGCAACACCTAGTGGAGTTTTTTTACGATTAGTATCAGCAATAAGATTTGCAATCTTACCAAGTTCGGTTATGTTCCCTGTTCTATAAACAATAGCAGTACCATAACCTTCATTAACTAATGTACCGGCAAAAACCATATCTGTTCTTTCGTGTATTAATGCCCCACCACCTACGGTTTCAATATTTTTACGAATAGGCATTGATTCTCCTGTTAAAATAGATTCATCGATTGAAAGATTGTTAACACTAATTAAGCGTGCATCAGCTGGAATTCTAGAACCATAAGTCAAATGGATTATATCTCCATAGACAATTTCAGATGCATCTATTTCTTGATCTATACCATTTCGCTCTACTCGAACACGCTCTTTTATATATTTTGTTAATTTTTGAAGTGTTTGTTCGGCATGGTATTCTTGGAAAAATCCTAAAATTGTATTCACCATAACAGCAAACATAATAACTACTGTATTTAGCCATTCATGTAAAAAACCAGCAAGAACTGCTGCTCCTATTAACATAAAAATAAGAGGATTTTTGAACTGGCTTGAAAATATTTCTAATCTGGAAACTTCTTTTTTTGTTTTAAATTCATTTTTACCAAAAAAATTAATTCTTTCAAAAGCTTCGTCTGTTGTTAATCCTGATTCTCTAGTTTTTAATGAATCAAATACTTCATTAATAGGCATTGCCCAAACATTTAAATTTGTTGACAAATCAGACAAATTAACAACTTTTGGAATTTTTTCACCTAATAATCTCTTAAAAAATTTCTGTAAAAATAGCATACCTTTATAATAACTGATTATAAGGGTATTTCAAAATGCTTACTAACTACCACTACCTCACCCCACCCTAAATCCCTCCCCTTGGCAGGTGGAGGGACGAGCGCAACAAAATAGCCTTTTGGAAATGTCTGGCCGAGCCTTTATGTTTGCTGGCGAGGAGATCCGAGGACTTTTCAAAAGGCTGTTTTGTGAAGCAAAAATTATCTACACAAACGTAAAAGCTTTACCTGTTTTCCCAGCACGGCCAGTACGGCCGATGCGATGGATATAGTCATTGTGAGTTTGTGGAACAGTATAGTTGATAACATGCGAAATATCTTTAATATCAATTCCACGGGCTGCAACATCAGTTGCAATCATGACTTGTGTCTTACCACTTTTAAAATCATCCAATGTTCGCTGACGAGATCGTTGAGGTTTGTCACCATGAATATAACCAACTTTGTAACCGTGAAATTCTAATTCGTCAGAAAGTTTTTCCACGCCGGCTTTTGTTTCCACAAAAATCAAAGTCCTTTCCGTATCGGCATCTTCTAAAATTTCTAAAAGCTTTGGAATTTTTTGAGCACGATCGGTAATACGAATAATATCTTGTTCAACGGATTTTGCACTGGACCCTGTAGATTCTATTTCAATTGTTTCTGGATTTTGTAAAAATCGATCCATCAAAGCTTTAATCTTTGGTGGCATAGTTGCTGAGAAAAAGAATGATTGGCGAGTTTTTGGCAATTGTTCCAAAATTGCTGTAATGTCATCCACAAATCCCATATCTAACATATGATCAACTTCATCAAGCACCACAGCTCCCACAAAATTATATTTAACAACACCACGGTCAGCTAAATCTTTTAATCGGCCTGGAGTTGCAATTATAAAATGATTTTTTCTTTTTAAATCTTGAATTTGGCGATAGATTGGTAAACCTCCTACACAAACTGTTGAAAAAATTCTCATACCTTGGGTAAAGTCTCTTAATTCTGTATTTATTTGTGTAGCCAATTCTCTTGTAGGCGCAAGAATCAAAACTTGAGTATTGTAATCCTTTTCAACTTTTTGAATTAAAGGTAAAAGAAATGCTGCAGTTTTACCTGAACCAGTTTTTGCAAGACCAATAATATCTTTTCCTGTCATAGCAATTGGAATTGATTTATCTTGAATTGGACTTGGTATAGTGTAACCACGACGAGCCAGGTTGGCATTTGTCATTGGTGAAAAATTAAAATCAGCAAAACTATGTTTGATTTCATGAGTTTTAACTTTTAAATCATCTGCTGTTGGTTTGTAAATAAATTTTGCAGTGTCGATATATTCGCCACGCATTTTTGATTTACCACGACCGCCAATACTTGAACGAGAACCATACCCACCAGAATTTCCGCGTCCAAAATTAGAAGATGAACGTCCGCCAAAAGATCCTCGAGATGAATAACCACCAGATTGGGGTCGTGAACCATAATTAGAACTTGCTCGTGCACCAGAACTGTACCCAGCAGATGATGCTGTGCGTGGACGAGAACCATGACTTGAACTATTTTGTGATACAGCACCTGATTTGAATCTAGATGAAGTATTAGAACTAGAGCTTCTACCAGAAGCAGGGGCTCGAGAAAATCCCGAACCTGCGCGGGAAGCCGTAGGCTTCCCGCCTTTTTTATTATTATACATATTGTATTTTTTAGATTAACCTATTAACTAACCCACACATGCTGTATAGCTAATTAACAGTGGAGCTTAGTCCATAGAACACATTTGAGTAAAATTACTATAGCATAGCTTGAATTTTTTTGCAAGGAAATAAAGCAATATATATAACTAAAAGATTAAACTAAAATAAAATTAATTCCAGTAAATGCAAATATACGAGCTAATACTTTTAAATAATTTCTATTTAGGAATCCCACATCACCACTACCACCACCTTGATTTCCTCCAGTTCCAGGAGTATCCGGTGTACCACCACTTTCAATTCCACTTCCACCACTCTGCCCTCCGCCTGTCACAGGTGTATCAGGAGTTGCTGAACTTTCAACCCCACCTCCACCACCACTATACCCATAAAATGGGAAGACCCATCCAGTATTTCCAGAAGTATTTGTACTATTTATAGCTAAGAAATTTGCTCCACCATTTGCTGTACTATCTTGAAGTGAAAGATAATTAACAGTATTATTGCCTAATGAATCAGTTATTGTCCATACACTACCATTTGATGTACTTTTCAAAATTATTACATTACCAGAATTTCCGTTGACAGATAGACTACCAATAATTTGTGTAGTTCCAGCAGTGAATTCAATAGTGTGTGCCACAGTTCCATCATCTTTGAAATCATTAAATGTATTTGATCCTGTGATAGTATATGTACCAGTTCCTGCACCTGTGATGTATAGATTATTAAATGTGTATCCTCCACCGAAACTTTTAGCTGTAGCTGATGTGTCAGTTAGTTTAATTGTAGAAGTTGCTGGTGTGAATGTTCCAGAACTGTATGTATATAGTGTACCAGTACCTGTGAGACTCACATCCGAGCCTCGTGGTAGAAATGTTCCACCATTAATTGTCAAATTTAAAGCATTAACGGGGTAACTTGCAGTATCAAGTGTACCTAAACTAACAGTTAGTGCATTTGTTGCAGTTACATTTCCTGCCAATGTTGTTGTCCCTGCTCCGTTTTTAGTAAGGTTGTAAAAATTTGTATTACCAGAAATAGAATTACTTAATGTACCAGCAACTATTTCAACAGCTACACCAATCGTAACAGTAGACACACTAGCATAACTAATATCTACAGTTGTATCATTATCAGCTCGCCATTGAGTTTGAATAGTTGTATTATTACCGCTATATTCTCCAATTTCTGTAAATCCGGAACCTTCAGTAACTGAAGTTGTTACACCAACCCTATATGCCCCATAAGTTGCATTAGCCGAAGACCCAAAAGTTCCTAAAGTAATAGTAAGCCCAGTATTCGTACCAGTCACTTCATTAGAAGCAGTATTTCCAATAGCCCCAGAACCATTAGTTCCACTTGTATCAATACCATCAAACTCTACAATAGACCAAGAAGCTTTTGATTGCGATTGCCCAGCAAAATCAATAGTTAATACTCCAGAACCAGGAGATGCACTAAGTGCTCTGAATACTGTAGTGCGTCGTAAATTTGCAGCATCAATTTTTGTATCTACTTTTGTCCAAGTCATACCTGCACCTGTTACTGTTGGCTCATTTGCTGTTGCTGGTGACCTTGAACTATCAACAGCAAGAAGCACTAATTTATTTGCTGATGGTGCAATTGAGCCAGTAGTATATGAAGTTTGCGAAGTATCATTACCAGTTGTTTCTATGTTTGTTTTAGTAATAGTATAATAACCATTATTAAATGTAACTGTACCAGATCTTGCAGTAAATGTACCGGAATTTGCCCAATTACCTGCAACTGATAATGTATAGTTTTGTCCAGAAACAGTATCTAGTGTACCAGCAGTAATTGTAAGATTTCCACTTACCACAGTTGTACCAGATAAATCAAAAGTTTCAGAACCATTATTAATGGTCAAATTTTTATAAGTCGTTGCAACAACGGTTGTATTTCCACCCACTTTATCACCACTATATGTCACCGTGCTAGTCCCTGGTGTAAATGTCCCAGTTTTGACAAAAGGTGTACCAGTTGTACCAGAGAGTGTAAGAGTATAACTACTGGCATCAAATGTTGCACCACTACCTATCGTCATAACATTACTAACCGTAATATCACCACCAAGTGTTTTTGTACCACCCGTGGAAACAGTTAAATTGTAATATGGTGAAATTGTATTTGAGACTGTTTGTGTACCATTGAGTATATAGTCCACTGTTGAACCTGAATTTAATGTAACAGTTTCAAAACTAACATAATCCCCTGCAAATGTAGAATGTTGTGATCGTACAGTACCTGTTACAGACAGTACATTAGTACCACTACCTGTAGCAGTATAACTTGTGGTTGGATCAAATGTTCCAGCCGAAACTGTCATATTGTTATTTATTGTAATGGAAGCTCCCAAAGTTTTTACCCCCGTGCCACTTGATGTAAGATTATAAAATGTAATAGCACCTGAGTTTATTGTAGCATCACCGTTACCTGACATTACAACCGTCGGTGTACCACTTGTAATTGTAAATGTACCAGCGAGTGTAAATAGTGTGCCTGATGTAGCAGTCAAGGTCAGTGCAGTTGCTGAAAGGACTGATGTTAAATCAAGAGTTCCACCAGTTGCTACATTTAATAAGCCCGTAGATAAATCATAGTCAGTAGATGACGGGCGCATATCTAAAAGAGATGTGGCACTTGTAGTTTTTGTAATTGTGGTAGTTTTACCAGTAGCTACAGTAATATTTGCTCCTGCATTTACAGTCAGAGCTAATGCTGAACCTGCTGTAGGATTAATTGTAAAATCTCCATTGATAGTTAGTGCGCTTGAACCAAAAGTATATGTTCTACCAGCTGTGATAGTGGGAGTTAAACTTAGGTTGTAAAAAGTAATGGTACCTGATGTTAGAGTAACTGCAGCATCGGGACTCATGACAACAGTGGATGAGTCTGCTGTAAATGTGCCGGTATTAGTAAATAATGTTCCAGTTGTACTAGCACCAGTCATTGTGATGGTTGGTGTACCAGTTGCGGTAATCGTACCAGCATTTGTGATTTTTTCAGTTGTGATAGTTTCAGTTGAAGCACTTGCGACGGTTAAAGTGTTGCTGGCTAATATTGAAAGGGTTTCATTTGTGTATGAACTGCCACCATCGACTAATAATGCACCACTAGTTGAACTATGCATTACATCTTCATCATCACTATTTTCGTATTGGGTTAAATCTGTTGTCGAAACACTTGTATTTTCGCTACTCCCAATTGTCAAAACTCCAGTATTTAAAACCATACCAGTTACAGCTCCTCCACTATATTTTGTTACACCAGTAGTTTCAAGATTATCAGCTACTGTGTCAACAAACACGGTAATAATATCATTAGTTGTTGGGTGTGGTACACTAGCTATACTCCAGGCACTACTTGCAATTGTACCAGTATGAGTAGCATCTATTATGCCATTGATAGCTACTCTAACAGTAGCGCCATTGTTGCCATTGGCAGTACCTGAAATAGTTATTGGGGGTAAAGACCATCCACTATTATTTCCAGCATCTGTATTAGATACGGCAGATGAGTCCCATGTTGCACCACCTTGAGCCGTACTGTATGACAAAGTAGTATTAGTTATAGTTACAGTACCAGAAGATTTTGTAAGAGTGTGTGTAGCAGATGTTGCTGATGTTATAGTAATTCCAGTACCAGAAGTTGTGATACCTGCACCAGCAGCAGTAAAAGTTGTAGTTGTTCCAGCCGTAAAATAGAGTTTTCGATTATTACCAGTTATTGTTATTTCCTCGAAAGTATTTGAGTCCGTAATAACAAGAGGGTATGTACCAGCAAATGTATTCCATAATTTATAATATGTTTTAGCCCCTCCAGTAAATGTTCTATTCGAATTAGCTGAATCTGGACATGAATATTTTATTGTAGATGTACCTGCATTAACAGTAAGGTTTGTTGGTCCACTAATATTCCATAATGTACCATTATTCTTACTTAGGTCTATCGTTGAAGCACCTAAATTTAATACCCTCGTTCCTGTACCAGATGCAACAAAAGTACTAGTTATAACAACTGTCTTACCATTTGTGTCGAGTGTCCCATTTTTAAAATCTATATCAGATACATAATTTAAATCATCTTGAAATGTCCAACCTCCTCCAACACCATTAAATATTAATTGAGCTAATGGAAAATACATCCCTCCCCAGGTAAGAGTTTTACCTGTAGTAGTTGCTTCAAAATATATAGAAGCTGAGGAAGAAAATGCAGTCGCAGTGGTTGATATAAGGTTGCTGTAAATATACAGATTACCAGATCCATTAAAAGATACAGTTCCTGTTGCTGGAGCAGCAATATTAAGATTTGAAGAATACATAAAACCACCACCTAGTGTCACAGTATATGATGTAGCATTGGATGCTGTATCAAAATAAACATTATCTGTTGTTGTTGGTCTAGATGCACCACCAGCACCACCAGATGTTGCACTCCAATTTGTTGTACTGTTATTCCATGTACCACTACCGCCTACCCAATATCTATCCGCGGCAAAGGCATGACCTGCGGAGATTAGGAAAAGAAAGAAGGAAAGTATTAAGATTTTTTTTATTATTTTTGTCATTTTATTTATCTATTTATATTATACATCTATTTCTGATTCTTGTACTACTTCTGGTTCTTCAACAGCCTCTATTTCTTCTTCTGGTACAACTTCGAGTTCTTTATTTGATTCAGGTTCTGGTGTAGATTCTGGTTCAGGATCATTTATAATCTGTATTTCTGTTTCTTCTTGTACAACTTTATTTTCTATATTAGATTCAGAGATAGGTTCTGGGTCTGGTATTATTTCTGAACTACTACCATTTGAATTAATATTTATATTTTGATTTTGCAAAATTTGTTGTAATTGATCTTTGTTAATACATACACCATCTATACACAATTCTTTTGTTTCTACTTTTTCACTTCGCATAACTTTGGCATAAATAGTTTCAATACCATTTAATGCGCTTTCAAACCAATCTTTTATTTTACCAACAAAAGTTTCATTTTCTTCCAAATTTGTTTGCACTGGTTCAACTGATATACCTGCTATCGTTTCGTGAACATAATCCCAACCAAAAGTCTCATTTAATTTCTTCATCATTAATTCCATATCTATCAACAAGCTCATATCGGTCACTGCATTATTAGAATCAAAAACCCAATAGTTATTTGTATTTTCATGAGGAGATAACAAAGTTGCATTTCCAGAAGCATCCATGACCCGCAATTCTCCAGAAGTTGAGTATAGAGAGATACCGTTTGCAAGTGTACCGACTGGAGCCGTACCGTCAAAAATATCTAGGCGATTAGTACCAGCAGTTGTACCGCGAGCAACACCAGCGACATTTCCAATTGAAACACTACTTGCAGTACCCATAGCACCGGCGCTAGTTATAGTAAATTTCGAAGCATTATTATTTTGGAAATCAACGAAATTACCAGTAAATGTTCCTGATCCTGTAGCAAAATCCATCATCAATCCGGTACCAGTAAATGCTGAAGTATCTTGGTAGAAATATGCCATTTGCGGAGCTGTTGTCATAGTCGTTGTGTACAATCTCAATATATCACCATACTCATCATCAGTATTTTCACCATAAATTGCAGCTGGTAATGAAACGCTTCCACCTGTACCATTTGTAAATGCTTGAATACCAAACGTGGCACCAGTTGTACGGATACCAGTATTTGTACCAGCAGTATTTGTACCAGCATTTGAAACAACTTCAATACCACGCACAGTATTTGCTAGTGTTGTATTATCTATAGATCTAATAATTGTGTTAACTAATGTATTTGGATTTGTTGTTGGAGTATTATTTGCAACAAAACGATTTCCTACTTGTACATAACTTGAAGCACCCCCATTAGTAAATGTATACTCTCCGTGAATACCTGCAATTGCCGTAGTTGACCCACTTGTTGAAGCAGTAGAAACAATATTTAATTTTGCAAGTGAGCCAGTTGTAGCTGTCGCAGTGTTTATTAAAACTTGACCACTGGATGTATCTACAAATAAATCATCGGTATTAACTATAAAATCACCAGTAGTCGCAAGTGAAATATTTAGACTTGACCCTGAAGCAGGTGTAATACCTAATGCGCCAGAAGCAGTAATAATAGAAGGGGTTGAGATAGATGTAGTAAATGCTGGAGCTGTTCCAAATACTGCAAGACCTGTTCCTGTTTCGTCTGACAAAGCGGCGAGTAGACCAGCAGAATTTGATAAGTCTTCTTCAAAATCAGTACATGTTTCAGAAGCACCTGAAGCATCAACACCAAGTGGTGCTGATCCGGCTGAACAATTTGCACCATTAGCTGTTAGTGCAGCAGCAGTACCAGTTGTATTTTGGTTTAGTGTTGGAAATGATGTTAAAGAAGCAGCACTACCATCAGTAGCTAGTAATGTTTTAGTACCAGTTGGTAATGTATATACACCAGTATCATCTGCAGATGTAAATGAAATTGTTTTATTTACTGTAAATGTTTTGCCATCAATAATAGTTAGGGTTGAACCTGTTGCTGGAGTGGTAAAGGTTAATTTATTAACTGATGTCGCAGTAGCTACACCAATATCAGGTGTAGTAAGTGTAAGACCAGCTAAAGTTAAAGCAGAACTTGCTCGATTTATAGCAACTTGTGTTGTACCAATATAAAATGTTTGACCAACATCAGCTTTTGAAGCAGCGAGTCCGGAATATTGAGTATTCGTTGCATTGTCCCCCGTATTAGTCCCCGAGTTTGTACCTGTAATATCTGAAGTAAAAGCTACAGTACCATCAGCATCTTGAAATGTATATGTGCGTGAAGCTGTTGTTGTATTTGTTAAATAGTTTGTAAAAGTATTAGCAGCATTTTTAAAATTAATTTTAAATAATGTAAGACCAGTAATTCCGCCAGTTGCATCTTTGTCTGTTGTATAAACTCCATTTGTTACAGTTCCTGCATTTCCAGTAACAGAACCAGATATTGCATTTGTAACTGTAAGATCAGTAAACCAACCTTTTGTAATTCGTGTACCAGTTGAACCAATATCGCCAGTTAGTTGTAAATTAGATCCATCATAAGTTAATCCTGTTGTACCCTCAATAGTTCCGTTACCAGTCCAGACTCCAATTTGGTTATCTACAGGAGTACCAACTTTACTAACATCACCAGCACCTGCAGGTGTTGACCATGTTCCATCTCCACGCCAAAATGTTCCTGATGTAGCACCAGTACCAGAATTTAAATTAGTGACTGGTAGGTTTCCTGTTACTCCGGTTGTTAGTGGTAGTCCTGTTGCATTAGTTAAGGTTACGGATGTTGGTGTACCTAATATTGGTGTAGTAAAACTTGGTGAAGTTGAAAATACTGCAAGACCTGTTCCTGTTTCGTCAGATAATGCAGCGAGCAATCCAGCGGAATTAGTTAAAGTTCCTTGTTTTGTATTTAAAGCTGTTTGCAAATCAGTTTGAGCCGACAATGTACCAGTAACTGCACCCCAGGCAACACCACTGGTGATAGGTGCCCAAGAAACAGTGGTCCCATTGGTTGTAAGATATTCACCATCATTCCCAGTTTGAGTTGGAAAAAGTGTTACATAACAAGTAGCATCAGTTGGTGGACATGTTGGATTGAGAATTGCTTCCGATGCTGTGTATGGCGCCGCAAAAGTAAACGATGCAAAAAGTACTGCAAAAGCTAAAGAAAAAGTGAAAGCTTTATTTTTTAAAATATAGTTATTTATTTTTTTGAAAAATATGTAAAACACTATTATATTATATAGGTTTTACAATTAAAATAATAGTATTTTATGGGGATAAATTTAATAAAAACCCCCTTTATGTTTCAGGCAAAACATGCTATATTTCCTATACATTACTATAATAATTTGGGTCCAACGCGGAGGCGTGGCTGAGGGGTTTAAGGCGTTTGTCTTGAAAACAAAAGACCGTGAAAGCGGTCCGTGAGTTCGAATCTCACCGCCTCCGCTTTGGAACCAAATATTTAATTTTTTCGTACGATTTTTAAAATACTACGGATGACTTTTTGAGTATCTTCGCGATCTACATCGTCGGGCAAGTTTGCCAAAGCTGACCTAATGTCTGATGGTGAATACCCCAATGCTGTTAATGCATCAAAAATATCATCCGAGACATTAATTTCATTTGTTTGTTTTATATGCGAAACTTTATCGCGAAGCTCTAAAATTATTTTCTCGGCTGTCTTTTTTCCAATGCCGGATACTTTTGTTAAAAAACTACTGTCACCCTTGTTAATACCATTGATAATAACTTCTACCGGAGCAAGATTAAGTATACCAATTGCACCCCGGGGACCAATGCCGGAAATAGAGGTTAGCATTGTAAAAAAATCTTTTGTTGATTTTTCTTTAAAACCAAAAAGTTCAATTGCGTCTTCTCGAACCACTGTTTCTATATACAATTTTGTTTCTTGCGCCAAAGATGGCATATCTATATTAGTCATATAGACAGTATAGCCAACACCATGAACATCTAAAATTATAGATTTGGAAGAAATATCAATAACTGTGCCATTTAAATAACCTATCATATATATATTATAGCATAATCTTTGGGCTTTCATTTTTTGGAATTTTATGTTATATATAAATACATGCCTATTACAAAATCAGCCAAAAAAGCTCTTCGTGGTTCTATCATTAAAAAAGCGGTCAATGACCGTGTTGTGAAAATTTATAAAGAAGCAACAAAAGCTGTTGTTAAACTTTCAAAAACTAACAAAGTTGAAGCCAAAAAACTTGTCCAAAAAGCTCAATCTGCAATCGACAAAGCGATGAAAAAAGGTGTTTTGAAAAAAAATACCGCTTCTCGCAAAAAATCTTTATTATCAAGAATAACTAAATAATTAAATAAAAATATAAAAAAAATCCCGTCGTAAAACGGGTTTTTGTTTTGAAAATTATTTATCCCAAATATTGTTTTAGGATTTTGCTTTTTGAAGATTTTCTTAATCTTCGTAAAGCCTTTTCTTTTATTTGCCGAACTCTTTCGCGAGTTAAACCAACTTTTTCTGAAATATCTTCCAAGGTAAAATTGGGTCCACCATCAAGACCAAAATAATACTTCAAAACATCTCTCTCCTTTTCAGAAATGGTTTCAAGGACTCGGCTTATTTCTTTTTGAAGACTTTCGTTTTGAAGAACATTATCTGGTTCAGGTTCACTTAAATTTGCAATTATCCCATAGAGATTTAGGTCTTCACTACCGGAATCTCCCATGACAGGTGCATCAAATGAAAGATGTCTGCCAGATGTTTGAAAAGCATTTTCAACTTCAAGAACATTTATATTAAGTTCTTCGGCTATTTCCTCGGGTGTTGGTTCGCGTTCGTGTTTTTGCTCCAATTTAGAAGCTGCTGCTGTTATTCTACCCATTGAACCGACTTTGTTTAGTGGCAAACGAACAATGCGACTTTGATCAGCTAATGCTTGAAGAATACTTTGGCGAATCCACCAAACAGCATAGGATATAAATTTAAATCCGCGTGTTTCATCAAATCGCCAGGCTGCTTTGATAAGCCCTAAATTGCCTTCATTTATTAAATCCCCCAATGTGAGCCCCTGATTTTGGTACTGTTTTGCAACAGATACTACAAACCTAAGATTTACATTAACTAACTTTTCCAAGGCTTTTGGGTCTCCATCATGAATTCTTCTAGCTAATTCTACTTCCTCACTGGCATCGATCATTAGTGTTTTGCTAATTTCATTTAGATATTTATCAAGGGATTTATTTTCCCTGTTTGTAAATTGCTTCGATATTTTTAATTGTCTCATAATTTTTCAATTTTCTATACTCTACTAGATTTTTATATAAATGTCAATTCATTGAAAAATTAAATATAATAGGATTATTTGTATATAATTCCAGTGTATTAAACATTATATTACTTATTATTTAAGATAAATTTACAGAATTTCCTTTATAGTATTTTCTTACAATTAAAATTGTAGAAAGTGAAACTAAAAGACCAAAAGCCATAAATGGAATTGTCACAAAACCGAGTTCCGATACATAATATGCAGTACAGCTGGCCGAGGCATCACATACACCTGCAAATTCTTTTCCAAAATAATATATATAATTGTGTAACAGTGATATAACAAATGCGAAACCTGTCATCCAAGCTAAATAAGTCCAAATATTTACTAAATCTTTTTTATACTTTGCTAAAAAAATCAATAAAATTTGGGGAAAAATAAACATGCGCTGGAACCAGCATAATTTACACGGAGTAAAAAGTGCGACTTCGGAATAATATAAAATTACAATAACAGCAGGAATAAGTAAAATTAAATATAAATTTAACGCATTTTTTTTAACAAATGAAAGCCAAACATTTTTATCTTTATAAAAAAATCCAAATGCTAAAAGTGTGATTATAGCTATAAATAAAATTATTAATGTTCCATATGTTGAGATTTGATTGATGATTTCTAACATAAAAATTATTTTTTAATCTTGTGTTGTTGATTGAGATTTTTGTGTAGCTTGTGTAGATTTTTGCTTGGCAATTAATTCATCTTTTTGAATTTGAAGCTCGGCAATAGATGTATCGTCCAAACTACATGATACTTTATTTGCTAAATCTAATGGAGAAACTTCGCCAGATAATTCAGTATTGTCAGTAAATCTCCAAGTTGGATAACTTTGTATTTTTGCATCTATACATACTTGTGTCTGTGGGGTTCCTGGGCCACCAGTTGAACATTCAATATATGGCAAAGTTTTTACTGATTTTTTAAATAAAGCTTTTTGGTTTGCACAATGCGAACACCAGCTGGCTCCATAAAACTTTGCACCACCATCAACTAAACATTGGGCTGTTTTATCCAAAGCAAGAGATAATACTGGATTTTTATCAACATTGTTTTTTTGATTACTAACAACTGCTAGTGTTGTAATTCCAGCTATTAATACAACTAATATGATTACAAATATGTGTTCTTTTTTCACCCCGTAGTGAGAAATGGCATTATTTGTTTAACCATTCTCTATTATTTTCTAATAAAATTAACTTAAATTATTTATCTATACTATATCATGTAATCCGAGTAACAAATATATGGTTATGCCATTATCTACTACCGGGTTCATTTTTCTATTTTACCATATTCTAGTTAATTCATAAAGAGCGACTCCGGTAGCCACAGAAACATTTAATGATTCTTTCATCCCACGCATTGGAATTTCCATAACATAATCAACTTGTTTTAAAACACTTTTTTGTATACCCACCACTTCATTCCCCACTATCAAAACTAACTTCAAAAAGGACTCTCCTTGCTCTGTTTGCTTGAGCGAGGTCTTGCCTCGCTCACGAGTAATTACATTAAGAATGTTTTTATAATCTACAGAATTTGGAGCTTGTTCAAGCGCTAAAATAGTAAAGCCATCTTTTTTTAATTTTTTCAATAATGGTGTTATGGTTTTGTGTTTCGAATAAGGTATTGTTTTTTCAGCGCCAAGTGCAGTCTTTGCGATTTTTCCATCAGCTTTTCCAAATTTATCTATTGGATTTGGAGTATAGCCAACCAAATAAATATGCTCTACCCCCACCGCATCAGCTGTCCTAAAAAATGAACCAACATTTTCACTACTGCGAATATCAAGGGCGATTAGTGTAATTTGACTCGTCCGACTTGGTATAGGATTGTCTTTAGGCTTATTTTGTGGTATCTTCATAAGCATAGCCTAACATATGTTAGGTTATAGGTGAAAGGTTTTAGGTTATAGAAATAAAGAAAAAATTAGCTTCTTTCAACTATAAACTTTCAACTTTTAAACTAATACCCCCTTGTAGCTCAGTCGGTAGAGCAGCTCCCTTTTAAGGAGATGGTCGTAGGTTCGATTCCTACCGAGGGGACATTTTTTAAAAATTAAAAAATGTGTAGCACCGAGAGAAAATGCGGGGTATTTTCGTGTGGGAAGCGAAAAGCTTTCCGTTATACATGAGGAGTTTCTCTCCGAAAGTATCGGAAAGGTATACAGTTCCTGTAAGGAAAGATTCCTGCCGTATGTCTTTCGACAGTAGAATCGAACCGAAGGCGCCAATTTTTAAGGAATTTTATGACTATAAAAATTGAGCGTCTCGACCGTCATGCCCGACAATATATTTTTAACAATGTTAACAATATCATTGCTGGATGATTTTTGTATGTAAAAAATCAGAGAGGCGATTCCTAGAGAAGTGGGATATAGAAAGATTCCTAAAAATGGCGCCCAGCTATTAAACCTATCCAAAACACTTGTATTTTTCAGTAAATAGTATATAATGTGTCTATCAATACGAAAAGGGGCTTCACTTTGTGACGCCCCCTTTTCATATCTAACTTTTTTCTATAAACTGTCGCACAGTCTGTCGATCTAGCGATAAAGTAAATTTATTATCAAGTGTGTTATATAACGATGAAGACTTTTTCCCATTAGGAAATAATATTCTCTCAAACTTATTTTTTACAATTAAATAATCTACAGTCTTTTTATAATCACCATCGCCTGATACGAGAACCATTTTATTAAAATTATTATTTTCAATTAAGCTTTTCATCATTTCAAAAACAATATCAGTATCTACGTTACCTTTCTTACTACCAGTCATACCTTTACTATGTTCTCTAAAAACTATAATAAAACCAGCTTTTTGTAACTCCAAATATAATTCTTGCAAGTCTTCATTGAGAAAACCAAGAAAGTAATAAGCTTCATCAACTGAATAGTTAGTTTTTAAATACTCTCTTAATTTGAACATATCAACTCGCCAAGCTTTACCACATGAACAATCAGTAAAACTAATTTCCTTGAAATCAATGTTTTTATTACGAGAACAATTCTCACATTTGGTTGTACTAAGGCGTAAGTTTTGTCCATCAATAAATGCAAGATTATTTTCTATTTTCATGAATCTATTTTAGCATATATATGCTATATAATAATTAATACTTACTCAAATCAAACCATTCATTCTTAAACCCGGCTTTTTTTAAAATTCTCATAACAAAATCTGTTTTATTATCAACATACTCATCTTTACCCGTTGGATATTTTTTTAATAAATCTTTTTTTAATTCACTATATGTATCCCTGTCTTCATCATGATCTCTTAAATAATCTCGAAACAAAACTTGCCTTTCCAAAAAGCTTCCCTTGTCAGCATACGCAATTGAAAGATGGAATTGTGTTGGATCACCTTTTTTAAAAAAATGTCGTTCTGCCCCACCTGATAATTCATGAGTTTTTAAATCAAAAGGATAGCCCAGTGTCGCTAGTAGCTCAATCAAATCATTAGCATCTTTTGGTGTTGGAACCACAATTGCAATATCAATAATTGGCTTTGAGGCCAGGCCGGGTATTGAAGTACTTCCAATATGCTCAATTTGAACGATTTGAACGATTTTATCACCCAATAAGTCTTTAATTTTTTGGGCTTCTTCTTTATACATTTCTGGCCATTTTGGGTCATAATTCCGAATTTCCGTATGAGAAGTATCTATATTTTCTATTTTTATTTCCATATGTTGATTATAGCAAAAATTTTCGTTTTTTCTACTTTATAATTATTTCCCTATTTTTTCAAACATTAAAATATCATAACCTTTTTGGACTTCATGCTCGGGTAATACCCCAAGTGAAAATAGTAGGTCTTGAAGTTCTTTTAAAACAATTCCTGGATCCTCTTCGGACATTTTTTCAATTTCAATAAATGAACCTAATTCATCAACTTCGTCGATACAAATTTCATAATCTTTATATTTCGCAATTTGTCTTTTTTTATTTATTCGTAAAACTGGCAAATAGCCCATTAATAAAAGAGCATTCTCAACAGCTTCTCGATTATCAATCTTTGTCTCATGTTCGACTTTAGACAAACTAAATTTTCTTGAAGGATCTTTAACAGTAAATTTATGAACACCATTTTCCGTACGAACTCGGACAAAATGACTATTCGAAAGATATTCCTCGAGCGTATTTCCAATTTTTGCATATTCTGTACCATCTTGATGTATCACTTCACCCAAAATAGTTCCTAATTCTATTAAAGAGTTTAGAACCTTCTCCCTGTCTTTCAAATATGCTTTTACTTCAATTTCTTTTTTCATAAAATATATAAACTTTAATTAAAAAACCATTTATTTGTTTCTTCTTTGCCAAAAGATAATTCAAAATCTTTTATAATGCTATGCAGAGTTCCCTTTTTAAGTTCATCATGTAAAGGTATAGTTATATGATATGAATTTCCATCTTGAAATAAGGTTAGTCTAACATGGCTACCCACACTTCTTTTTATTTGGAAACCATGAGATTCAAAAATCTTGATTACTTCTTTACCAGATAAGGGTTTCTGCTTTGGCATAAATTAGGCCATTCTAGGCACAGCAAAATTAACCATGATGGGCATATAACTAGATTTTATTTTATCCTCACTAAAATGACATTCTACGGCTTCTTTTATATTATCAACAACTTCATCAAGAGTTTCCCCTTGTGTATAAATAGAATAGCCAACAGCAGAAGCTGTGTACCCACCTTCTTCAGAATTTTGTATAAAAAATTGTATAAAATCTGGTATCTTCATATATTTATATAATACCACATAGTGAACTAATGAGCAATAATTTCGTAATTTTTTTCCTACCCCAAAATTAATTTTTCCAAATGAACCTCGATTTCTTCGTCTTTTTTCATACCAAATAATAATTGCGTATAAAAATTTAGGGCTTCATTACCTGTCCAGGCCAAAACTTTAGATTTTGTTTTACTATATACAAAAGGAGAAATTCCTAAATCCAAAGCTGATTGTGTAGGATTTTTTTGAATTAAAGTTAGGGTTTTTATTGCCCAAGCAAAACGCCCCAAAATGGCTTCTGCGGGTTCACCACGATCAATTTCGTATCTGTATAATTGCCATGTCTTTTTTTTATCTTTTGCTATTAATGCATCAGTAATTGCAAAAGGATTATCTTTTACTTTTTCATCAGCCAATAATTTAACAACTTCCCCACCAGATTCAAGACATGATTTCTCAATATCTTTAATGATAGCTTCTTCACAAAAAATAAAAAGGCTTTTGGAATCATGAATATTTTTAGTTATTTTTATAAAATCATCCTCATTGTCTTTTATAAAATCATCTAATATATATACTGACAGTCCACCAAATAAAACATTTGCATTGGCACGATAAGATAAATCATTAATAGAAAAAATTTGATTGTTCACTTTTTCTACAACAGAATTTGGATTTTTAGACAAAAAATCTAAAGCTTTTTTATTTGCTTCGTTTAAAACTTTAGTTAAATTTTTACCTGTGATTATTTTAAGCATTTTACAAAACTCGGCGAGTTTGCTTCATATAGTTTAAATAAACTTGCCCATATTTTTTAATATGGCGAACTTCTTCTTTTGGGATAATTACAAAAAATGAAAAAATAAAAGCAATGACACCCGCAATAATAACAATGTACGAATTCATAATAAAACCAGCACTGAGAATCAAAACAAATAAACCAAATTGTGTAGGATTACGAGAATATTTATAAGGACCAAGGCTAAAATTACGCTGGCCGTCAGGTAAATACGCTGGCTTTTTATTTACGGTTTGGGCCCAATACATAAGAAAAGTAGAAAGTACCATTAAAATTAAACCAATATTTTGAAGAATTTGCCCACCAAATTTAAAATTAAAAATCATATCTAAAATAATTGCAAAAACAAAAGCAAAAAAATATATTGAATAAGATTTTGATAATAGAATTTGCAAATGCATTGATTCGATTTTTTCAGGAGATGAGACAATGTGTGTAGTATTTGTATCTAACATATTTATATTATACCATATCCCCCCAATTTTTACCAATATGAGATTCGACAATAATTGGAACAGGGGTAAGATTACCCAAAAATTCTTTTGGTATATTTTGCTCCATTATTTTTTTAATTAAAGTTTTTGCTTGATCTAAATATTGATCTTGAACTTCAAAAACTAATTCATCATGGATTTGCAATATTGGAAAAATCTTATCTTCTAAATTATTTTGCTTTAAAGCATCACCAATATTACCTAAAGCGATTCGTATAATATCAGCTGTAGCTGTGCCCTGAATAGGTGCATTGTTAGCCATTCTCTCGGCCATAGAACGAATAAATGGAGCATTTGATTTTAAGCCTGGTATTTGGCGCCTGCGACCAAACAATGTTTCGGTATACCCTGACTTTCTTGCATCGTCAATTACTTTATCCATATATTGAGCAATTTTAGGAAATTGACTAAAATATTTATCAATGAAAGTTTTAGCTTCATTTCTTGATATACCAAGCTCGTGGGATAATGCAGTAGAACCCATACCATATAAAATTCCAAAATTAATAACTTTTGCGTGACGACGCATGTCTTTAGTGACATCATCGGCTCTTACACCATAAACTTTTGATGCAACTTCATTATGAATATCTCGTCCGTCTTGAAAGACTTTTATTAAAGTTTCATCTTGCGAAAGTAATGCTGCAATTCTTAATTCAATTTGTGAATAATCAAATGCTAAAAAGCTATACCCGTCTCGAGTTATAAAAGCTCGACGAAGTTCGGTACCGTAGTTGCCCCCTATCGGAATATTTTGAACCCCAGGATTTGTTGAAGCAAATCTACCAGTTGCAGCACCCGAAAGAATAAAAGTGGGATGTATAGAATCATCATAGTCGACTAAACCAAGCCAAGCATCAATATATGTGCTACGCAATTTTTCCTTTTCACGATAAATAAGCATTTTATTTATTATTGGATGTGTATCTTTAAATTTATTTAAAGTATCCACATCGGTAGAATACATTCCATCTTTTCTTTTTTTGAGACCTTTTGTAGGTAAATTTAAAACTTCAAACAATATATGCGAAAGTTGTTTGGGTGAATTAAGATTAAAAAACTCTCCGGATAAATTTAAAATTTCTTTTTCGATATCTTTTAATTCATTAGTTATTCGAACTGATAGATTTTTAAGATAAATTACATCTAATTTTATGCCATGTTTTGACATTTTGTTAACAATTGGAATTAATTTTTTTTCAACATTTTCATAAAGCCATAATAATGATTTTTCTTTTTTTAATCTTTCTTCTAAAATTTTATAAGCTTGATCAAAATTATCGGCATCAGCATCGAGAATAATTGTATTTAAATCAGCATTTGTTCTTTCAGAATTTAAAAGCCAAATCATTATTTTTGCTTCTTGTAATTTTGTTTCATCAGGAACTTCGGTAAACAAATCCAAAGGTTTTATATTTTCAGTATTAATTCCTTTGTCTTTTTCGGATTTGCCTGCCTTATTTGTGTTTTCTGAAACACTACTGGCAGGTTTTACATAATTAACATCAAATCTTGTAAGCATATTTCGGAATTCATATTTTTTAAAACATTGTTCGGCTTTTGTTTTATCAAAAGATTCACTCCATGTTTTTTCTGGAATTTGAATATCAACTGGTGTATCAGTGCGAATTGTTGCCAACATTTTAGAAAAAATTGCACCATCTTCGTTTTCTTTTAAGATTTTTATTATTCTGTCCGTAATTCCTATTTCTTTAAATTTGGCTTCATTTTTGTGCAAAACTTTGTATAAATTTTCTATAGTTTTAAATTCTTTAATTAAAATACTTGCGGTTTTTTCGCCAACACCGGGTACGCCTGGAATATTGTCCGAAGCGTCACCGCGAAGACCTTTGTAATCTTGAATATATGCTGGTTCAAATCCAAATCTTTCAATAATTGCATCTTCATCGATTAAAACAGTATCAGTGATTCCACGCTTTAAAGTAAAAACGCGGACATGTTTGTCTTCAATCAACTGCATTGTGTCCATATCCCCCGATGCAATGATAATATCAAATTTATTTTTGTCGCTGAATTTTTTTGAAATTGTACCTATTACATCATCGGCTTCATAACCTGGGGCATCATAAATTGGAATAGCTAAAGACTCGATTAATTCGCGAGAACTTATAAGTTGAGTGATTAAATCATCGTCACCGATTTTGCGAGTACCTTTGTAATTCTCAAACGCTTCATGGCGAAATGTTTTGCCAGGTAGGTCATAACAAGCAAAAATATAGTCCGGTTTAAGGTCACGAATAATGCTGGCAACCATATTGGAAAGTCCATAAAGCGCCCCTGTAGGAGTACCATCAGAAGCCCTAAAATCCGGCAAGGCATGATATGCCCTGTGGATTATGGCATGAGTATCAAGTAGTACAATTCGTTGCATCCCGTTAGAGATAGGAATCGCCTAATATATTGACGATCCTTATCTTATTTAACATATAATAATTATTTTTCGACATTTTTTTCATAATTCTCATTAGGCGTTTCCGTCGTTAATTGATATATCTATATTACTAGTTTACCATTTTTCTTAAACTTTATCCTATATCTAAATTTAACTGAAAAATCTCTAACGGGAGCATATCCATTTTCCCTCTTTTATTCTTTACCTCCCCCCACCAACCCCCTCTTTAATTCTCCCCCTTGTCAGGGGGCGAAAATCGCAAAAACTACTAAACGCAAAAAAACTCCCGTTAGGGAGTTTTTTTGTTCGTGTTGGGAATCTAATGAATACCGTTTGTTTCTGTATCAGTTACTGTTGTTGTAGTTGTACCATTTGGACTAACCTTTGTAGTACGACTTGTTCGTAAATTCCCTGGAACAACAAACAATCGTATAAGGTATATAAGTCCAAGAACAACAACAATTAGAATTAACCAACCCAATAATGAATTAGGTAGAAAACCTGCTCCAAATATTGCAGCACCAGTTAAACCAATACGGCCATTTACATCGGTTGAATTAAAGAATCTATCTAAATCATAAGCCACAGCTTCTTCTTGAGCAGTAGTTTGTGTATTAGTATAAGACATACTTGCATTAGCAACTAACATATTTGAATCAACTAATGGACAATTTACATCAGCTTGGATAAATTTAGCGTCTTCTTGATTTGGTAATACTTGTCCAATATTGAATGTAACAGTATTTGTAGTAGCACTAAATGTACCACCGTCGGATGATTTTACATATACAACTCCTGCTGGAAGTTGAACTTCTAAAATAGCATTTGCTAAAACAATGTCTGAAACGTTTTTGTAAACTACTTGATAGTCAACAACATCAGAACATGTTAAATCTTCGCGACGGTCATCAATTCGTAGAAACAATAGAGATGGTGCAGAATTAGCAACGATTCTTTGTTCAGGAACAACTGTTGTTACAATTGGGCGAACTTCGGTTTGACGAACTACAGTACGAGTGACCGGTGCCCCAGGTGTTGTTATAACTACAGTATTAGTCTTTGTAAGACAAGATCTTAACTCGCCTTCTTTTGTACCATACGCATTTGTAGCAACGGCACGGTAGTAATAAGTTGTGTTTGGAGAAAGGTTGTTTATAACATCAGAAAATTGATAATTTCCAACATTTGTCCCAACTGTGTCTTTTGTAGATGTAAAAGATAAATTGCTAGATGTAGTACCATATTTAAAGTACCCACTGGTTAAAGTTGTGTTTGGAATATTAATTATTGCATTAAACTTACAACTTGAATTAGTAATACTGGTAGCGGAAAGAGTACTAACAGATGGACCTGACAAAACAATAGGTACAATTGGTTTTGCAATACAAGACCCAACTTGCCCATAGTTGATAGCATTTACATCGTAACAAATTGGTTGAATAGGAATTATTGGCTTTGGAATACAAGGTAATTGCCCACCGTAATTTTGAGCAGATGGATCATTACATATTTGAATTACTGGAGCATCTCTTACAATTGTAAAAGTAGCTACAACATAACCTTGGTAACAAAATGAATCACCAAAACTTTGACATTTTAAATATGATTCAACTGTCCCATTATTCCCTAATGCAAAACTATTTAATTCACTTACATTTGTAATTGAACGCATTAAAGTTTGATTTTCAGGAGATGCCATACGACGTTGGTAAACTTTTGCACCATTGAATTCTATTTCTGCATCAGATGGTAGTGTTAAATAAACTGTTTTAGGTCCAGCAGATCCAACACTGGAATTAATACTATTTGTAAAAGTATAACCATTAGACCCACCAGTTACTACAATAGACCCACGAGTATTTTGTGCGTCAGATGAACTTGTATTTCTATAATAAAGGTTAACATCAATTACTTGATTATAAGTTCCATAAATTTGGTCTTGGTAATTAGCACATCCTCTTTGTAGTGGTTGGCCAGCAATAGCGATACCGGCTATTGAACAGTCAGTACCTGCTAGATTTTCGTTAAAGCCTGCATTTGCAACGCCAGAAAAGGCGAACATAGCGATGGCTATAGCCGAAAAAGATAAAAGTTTTATTAAATGTTTCATGGGGCTATTATATCATCTTTGATACATACTTGTCAAGCCCATATAAAAAAGCCCTGGTTTTCACCGGGGCTCACATTTTGGGTTTCTTAAACCCTTTTTTTATTTTCGGCCAATTCTTTGATGTACGCCAGGAATGTAACCACCCCCAGCATTAGACCCACTTCCGCCAGTGTTGTTAGTATAACCGCCGCCGTTAGATGATCCTCCACCGCTACCAGTATTGTTATAATTTCCTCCGTTAGAAGAATTTCCTCCGTTACTGTAGCCATTACTTCCACCATTGGAAGAGTTACCGGTATAGTAGTTCTGACTTCCACCGTTGGATGATGTGCCAGTAAAAACAGGTCTAGGTTGTTCGTCTCTGTAATTATTATAATAATAATTATTACTCAAACGCCTATCTTCTTGCCGGTAGTATTGTTGTATGTGTTGAGGTTGTTGTTGGTAATATTGTTGTCTATACCCATATTGATTTGGGTTATAAGTAAAACCAACATTCCAATGCCTTTGTTGAGCAACATACTGTTGTCTAGGTTGAGGTCTTTCAATATACCTATCAACATAAACTATTCTTTCACGGATTTGTTTAGGTTGATAGTATACAACAGGTTCAGGCTTTTTTTCTACACAAATTTGAAAAAATACACCATCATCACCCTTTTGATACCAGGCTTTAGTACTGTAGTGGTAGTAATAATTACCACTCACAGAAAACTTACCGATTACCAGATCTCCCCCTTCACTAAGCCTTTCTTCCCCCATAGGCATCAAACCTAAGCACATTTTCATGGTTTCAGGTTTTGGTGCGGGTTTTGGTGTTTCTTTAACTAGAGGCACATACACAACAATTTTTTGTATAATGTTACCACAGTTCGCTTTCGCTAGTGGTTCGCCATCAAGACAAATGTAATAAAATCCTACCTCTATTTTTTTCCATGTAATTGATACAATAGAATTGTTTTTTTTATCATACCCAGTATTGTAATAGGGGTACGATAGAGTAGAAAAATACTGCATTGTTAATCGTCCGGAACTAACTAAGTTTGTAAAATCAGCATCATTGTTGATAATAACTCCACGCTTGTTTATTTCCGGATAAAGAGTCATTTTATATAACTCTTTGTTACAAATAACAGTTAAACCGGTTGTATTGTTATACAACAACCAGCTACTCCAACTGTATATTGTCAAATTCCCATTTGCTGGGACAATAAACTTGTCCAGATTTTGGGTTTGAGATTTTGTTGTTAAAGATAGGTTCGCTAGTACAACCAGCAAAACCAATTTAATACATTTTTTCATATTTCTTTTTTTATTTGATTTTGAGTTCTTTTTTAGATTGAAACACACTATATCATTGTTTGAGTATAAAGTCAATGTAGAGAGTACATTAGACATATATCACACCTCATCCCCGACTTCTCCATAAAATGGAGAAGGGAGTGTGGTAATATATTTATAGAATGAATAAAGTTGAATCTATAAAGAAATCTAGATACTTAAGACAAGTTGAAACTAAAGAAGAAAAACTTTTATGGAAATTTTTACGTAATAGTAGATTAGGATACAAATTTAGAAGACAACACCCAGTTGATAAATTTATACTTGATTTTTACTGCCCAGATAAAGAATTATGTATAGAACTGGATGGAAGTGTTCATAATATGGATACAAAAGAATATGACAAAGGTCGCCAAGAATATATTAATTCAAAAGGTATAAAAGTTATTAGATTTTGGAATAGTGAGATAAATAAAGATTTACCAAAAGTTATACTTAAAATCAAAAAAGAACTTAATGTTTAAACAACCACATTCCCCTCGCCATTTTATGGAGAGGGGCCAGGGGTGAGGTGAAAAATACAAATAGACAAACAATGATAAACACTCGCCCAAAATAGCATTTTCCTATATAATATCTTTATGTCTCAAAAACAAAACACTGACGAACAAGACAAGACTATCGAGGATTTTCGTCGTCGCGAAGAAGAAGCCTTGATGCAATTACTGTCTGAAGAAAAATACCATATCCCATATATTAACTTGGCAACTGTAGCTATTGATAATGAAGCATTACGCTATATAGAAGAAGCAGAAGCTAGAAAAGCTGATGTAGCACCTTTTCAAATTATTGGTAAAAAATTATTAATTGCGGCACATGCCCCAAGTCGTAGTGAAGTTGCTGTAATATTGGATAATATAAAACACCACGGACTAGAACCTGTTTTACACATTGCATCCCGAGCAAGTTTAGAAAGAGTATGGGAGAGATATATTGAATTATCTAATGCAGAAGCGAGCGCTGTGGGTAGTATTGAAATCTCTGGCGATGTAATTATTGAATTAAGTAATGATATTAAAACAATATTAGATGTAAAAACTAAAATAGAAACTGCTGGTAAAGACAGTATTCATTTTACATCACATGTTTTACAAACAGTGCTTGCTGGTGCAATAAAACTGGATGCATCCGATATTCATATTGAGCCATCAGAAGTTACTGTATCTGTACGATATAGATTAGATGGAGTATTGCAAGAAGTCATAATACTACCTATAAAGTTTTTCCATCTTTTAGCTTCTCGCATAAAATTAATTTCTGGAGTTAAAATAACAAATACACAAATTGCCCAAGATGGCCGATATAGTATTTTTATAAATGGTGAAGAGATTTCTGTTCGTGTATCTTTGATCCCTGGCGCATATGGTGAATCTGTTGTTATGAGACTTCTTAATCCAAAAAGTATCCGTGTAGGGATGGAGGAATTGGGAATACCAAATAATTTATTTAAATTAATAGACACAGAAATTCGAAAACCAAATGGAATGATATTGTTAACTGGTCCAACTGGGTCTGGTAAAACAACAACACTTTATTCATTCTTGCAACGCATATATTCCAAAGAAGTAAAGATAATTACAATTGAAGACCCTATCGAATATCATTTGGCAGGCATTACCCAAACCCAAGCTGATAACGAATCCGGTTACACTTTTGCTAGTGGACTGCGAAGTGCATTACGCCAAGACCCGGAAGTAATAATGGTGGGTGAAATTCGTGACCATGAGACAGCAGAAATTGCGATTGAAGCAGCATTGACAGGACACATCGTCTTCTCCACACTTCACACAAATAATGCAGCCGGAGTAATTCCCCGTTTTATCGATCTTGGTGTTAATCCAAAAATTCTTGTTTCCGCATTGTCATTATCTATTGCGCAAAGATTGGTAAGAAAAGTTTGTCAAAAATGTGTAACTTTTAGGCCTGCAGAAAAAATAGAAGTCGAAGAAATAAATATGATACTTGACCAAGCGTTAGCAAATTCTAAAAATCTCGAATCATATGAAGTTAAAAAAAGTGATAACTACGAAATGGCTGTCATACACGGTTGTGAAGCCTGTAATTTTACCGGATACAAAGGCCGTATTGGAATCTTTGAAGCAATTTATAATGATGAATCTATCCAAAAAATAATTCCAAATAATCCATCTGAACATGAAATAGAATTGGTGGCTGACAAACAAGGAATATTAAATATGAAAGAAGACGGAATCGTAAAAGTAATTAAAAAAGTCACCACACTTGATGAAGTCAAAAGTGTAGTGAGTTTGAGCGATTAGCTTTTTATTTTTTGTTTATAATAACTACACCTAAATCATTACAGATTTTTTTACCGGTATAAGTATTGATTTCTGAATGTCTTGGAATTGTTGAAGTTCGACCAGTTAACGGATTATACCAAACACTGTGAGAACTACCCTCTCTTATAAATACACAACCATGTTTACGAATGTGCTTTATAAGATCATTTTGCTTCATAAAAAATTAAGCAAAGACAGAGAGTTGCTCTCGAATAAGAAGAGATTTTCCTTTTGATCTTTCAGATATAAGACGATTTGTTTCTAAGATAAGACTAAGAGCTTCTTTAAGATTTTTCTTTGTTTCAATGAGAGTTTTACCTTGAGTATTAACACCGGGTACTTCTTCAATCCACCCAGAATACCATTTCCCAGATTTCTTATACACAGCAGTAAATATTTTAGAAGTTTGCTTCATAAATAGAATATAGCACAACTTAAACTAAAAAAACAGTAATCTATAAACAATCCTTGAAGGGCACAAGTCCCGTCAAGTAGTACAACCTTGTAGGATAAAACCAGTCGAAACCAGTTTGTCCTCCGCGAGAGGCACCGGGCGATAAAGCTGATTGCTTATAGATTACTATCTTTTTAAAAAACAAAAGCACATAACAAACTGTGCTATACTTATATTGTAACAATAATATATAGATATGCAAAACATTTATATTTATTGATACATGTATTATAGCAAATTGAGTTTTATTTGTCAAGTACAGTTTTTGATATAAATAATTACTACAAAAAAGCAAAAAACCCTTATATATGAAGACAGATTTCAAATTTTTAGACCAAAGCTTGCGTCCTGACAATTGGGACGAGTATATTGGACAAGAAAGTATTAAACAAAATATCCACATATTACTAACAGCCGCACGTGAGCGCGGTGAAAGTGCGGAACA
>Ga0209542_10003532_pt1 | contig 33393 bp, 40 predicted proteins | sample RifCSPhighO2_01_FD_184028 | JGI IMG/M metagenome (GOLD analysis project Ga0209542, IMG submission 184028) | Soil microbial communities from Rifle, Colorado - Rifle CSP2_plank highO2_0.1 (SPAdes) (version 2) | ecosystem: Environmental > Terrestrial > Deep subsurface > Rock core/Sediment ... | reverse complement strand
CGATAATTACTCTTTTGTATAAAACTCGAAATAATAACCATACAATAAAAGCATAAAATATACTTGACTTTTAGTCAAGTTAGTGCTATACTGCATAAGGAATTACGGTATTCGGTCGCTTTTGGCCGTTACCAAGTGGACAGGAGGTCCACATGCGTCGCTTGTTCGTCGTCATCTCATTTCTGTTTTTCCTGGCCGTGGGATTCACGGTCGACGTGTCGGCGCAGGGGTTTTCTCCGGTGACCGGCCAGCCGATTGTGGCGTCGCAGACGCCCAGGGCCGTGCCGCAAGGCGCGGATCTCGTAAAGTACCCGATCAAAGATCACCGACTGTCGGTGGCCGAGATCGCCAAGTACGAGCTCCATCCGGTCGTGCTCAAGGCTGACGTCGTCGTGCTTAACTTCGTGGCCAAGGACAGGGCCTTCCGGTTGGACACACTCAAGGCCGGCACGCTCGCGCTGGCTGATGAGAACGGAAATCTTGTCTACAAAGAGGACTGCGGCAATAGGATTGTCGAAGTCAAGGAGTGCCCGAAGTGCTCGCCAACCCAGGCGGGTCCGACGGTCACCCCACCCCCAACTGGCGGCAACGGTTTGGCCCCTGGAAGCGATCTTATGTCGTTTCTCCGGCGGCTCGTTCCAAGCTGGATGCGGGAACTGCTCAAGTTCCTATTGGGGTTGATACTGGCGGCGCTTCTCTTGCTGCTACTCGTCGGTATCGCGCGTGCGATTCGGGATTACTGGAACGCGTCCGTTCCAGCTCCAGCGCCTCCGCTCCCACCCGCACCCGTCCCGCTGGTTGCTCCGATCCGCCCCGTTGCCCCGCCGCCACCGCCGGTTCACCCTGGTCTCGGCGCCGGCCAGCGGGGGGTGAACAACGATCTGTGGTTTGGGCCGTTCCAGACGGTCACGATCACAGATCGGCAGCAGGACGGCTTCCATGTCAACGTGGACGGCCGTAACGTCGCCACCTTCCTCCAGCCCGTCCGCGTCGAAAACGCAGGCGAGCGGGGTTCCTGGGTGGTGGTGACGGAACACAACTGAGAACACCCGTCGTTCGGCGGTAAAGAATCCGAACGCGGACCGGGAGTTCCGGTAATACACTCCCACATCTTATGGCCAGATTTTCCCTAAAGGGAAATCTGGCCATCATTCATTCTGGGTCAAAAAATACTAAGATTAAAACCCCAAAAAACCTAAAATATTTCCCCAGGGGACGATGACCACGAGAATTATTATATAAAGCAGTATGAAAGTTATCGGAATATTTTTTTCAATTTTGGAAAAGCGATAATACTTACTTTTATCCTTGCCCTCGCCCAAGAGATGCCATTCTGTTTTGAAAAGCGCCGCCGGCAATCTCTCTTCCAGAGCATGCAGAATCTTAAACTTCGCGCGGTTGAGCTGGCTGTAAGAGCGGATAATTTTATACCAGGAGTAACTGATGCTGATGCCGACAATCGGTATCATGGTGAAAATAATATTTGGGTGAGGCAAGCTTTTGGCCTCGGCGTAGCCGAGTATGCCGATGATGGCGGCGTTGAGGCCGAGGAAAAATTCGTTGGACTTATGGCTGCGGTCGCTGGTTGAGTTGAAGACATGTAAATAAATGCGGTATTGTTCCAGGCAATAGTCAACATAAGCGTCCTTATGTCCTTGTAAATTGGCATTGTTCTTGGTAAACAGAAGTGTATCTACATCATCTGGTTCCATGGGCACAGTAAAGCAAGGCGGCCCCTCGCAAGCTACTCCTCAATTTTAGGCCTTTCCACCTCCAGGAGCGATATTTCCGGGCTTGTCCCGGAGATTCTTAAAACGTCTTTGTCGATTTTTTTAAGTTCCTTATTTGAAGAATTATAGTGATTCACTACTGTGCCCAAAGCGTTGCCCAACTTATTATGATATTCATCGTAGGATTTCAAATGCCGGCCGAGGTCCTCCACTTTTTTTATTATTTCCTTCGCGGACTTTTCTATCTTAAATGCTTTAAACCCGTATAGAATTGACTGCAGGTATGCCATGAAGGTGGTGGGCGAGACAATTATTACTTTTTTGTCATTGTATGCGTAATCAATTAAATTCCTGGTGTTAACTTTCACTGCGCCGACTTCATTTACCAGGAGATCATAATAAATTGCCTCAGCCGGAATATACATGAAGGCGAAGGGGAGAGTGCCTTCCTCGGGGCGCACATATTTTGCCGTTTCATCAATCCGTTTTTTCAAATCATTCTTAAATTCCTTTTCCAATTCCTCGCGCTGTGCATCATCCATGGCGTGGACCACGCGGTCGTAATTATCCAGGGAAAATTTTGCATCTATAGGGATCATGCCCTCCTTGGTTACTATCACTGCATCCACTGTTTCCCCATTTTTAAAGTTGTACTGCATTTGGTACTCGCCGGGGGCTAGGGTGTTGGAAAGAATCAGCTCAAGTGACGCTTCGCCCCAGTTGCCTCGCTGTTTCTGATGCTTGAGAGTTTTCTCGAGGTCGCTTAATTTGCCGGCGATGTTTATAAATTCTCTCGTTGCTTCATTTGTTTTGGTCTGTTCACGAGTGATGCCTACCAAACTTTGGTTCACAGTGCGTGAGAGTTCCTGCATCTGCTGTTGAAGCAAGAGAAATGACTGGTCCTTTGGACTTTCCTCCTTTTTCTTATTCAAAAATAAGTAGACCGCTATGCCTCCGGCAACAACCCCCAAGATTATCCAAAGAATCTGCATTCTTTTATTTTAGCATTATTCTAGATTTATTTCCCCAAATAATGCTTCAGAGTATAAATCCAGTCCTCGTCGATTTCACTCGACTTTAGTTTCTCTCCCAGGAGCCATTCCAGCCACCCGTGGTCGAGGCGAAGCACTTCTTCTACCGTTTTGCCTTTATGTTTGCCGAAGCCGAGTTTTCGGATGATAGTCGGGTGCGAAGAAATTTCCAGCATTTTCTCAATTGCTTCATCGTCGTCCATCCGCCGGCTGGCGGACTCTTCTTTTACAATTTTCTTTTTCAATCGGTCGAACAATTGCTCGCAGACGAGGACATCACCCAAGGCATCGTGTGCCCGGCCGTCCACTTCGAGCTCCAGATAGTATCGCAAATACTGTAGCTTGTATTGCGGAATTTTATCCTCCTTATCCAAGTCACGGGCGACGCGGAGCGTGCAGATGAAATTTTTCGGCTCGATGCCTTCTTTTTTTATCATAAGTAAGTCAAATGGCGCGTTGTGAGCGACGACGATCGAATCCTTGTCTTCAAAAAGTTCTTTGATTTTTTTAAAGTCCTCGCTATCCTTGAACGCTGGTTTGTCGGCGACCATTTTATTGGTTAGGTGATGCACGGCCGAGGCCTCCGGCGGAATTTTAATTTCCGGTTTATATAGTCCGGCGAAGGTTTCCTTGCCATTTTTATACGCAATCTGGCAAAGAAAATCCTGCTCGGTATTGCCGGTCGTTTCCGTGTCGAAGAAAATAAGTTTCATTACTTTATTATTCTAACATATTTTGTTATGATAATGATATGTTACATGAACAAATACAAAAGGGAATAAAAGAGGCAATGATGGCCAAAGATTCTGTTCGACTGGAAACTCTCCGCTCCATGGTCGCGGGTTTTACCAACGATCTGGTCACCCGCGGCAGGAAGCCGAACGAAATGCTCTCGGACGCCGAGGCGCTCGCAGTCATCGCTCGCCTGGCCAAGCAGAGAAAGGACTCCATTGAGCAATTCCAAAAAGGGAACAGGGACGATTTGGTCAAAATTGAAGAGGCCCAGCTGAAAATCCTAGAGACCTATCTGCCGAAATTGATGGAGCGAGCCGAAGTAGAGAAAATCGCCCGCGCGAAAAAAACCGAACTGGGAATATCTGATGCCGCGAAGAAAGGTGCGCTCATGTCCGCCCTAATGAAGGATCTCAAGGGCAAAGCCGACGGTGGTCTGGTCAAAGAAGTTGTGGACTCCTTATTTTAATGGCCCACTTGTCCCGTACTAAATTTTTAATTACGTAGAATGACCAATATAATTATCAATTTAAAATTTTAGTACCGGGATGCATACAATCCAAGCCCTTTCCGGTTTTGTGGAATCCCATCAGCTTATTGCCTACGGCCTGATTTTTATCGGGATAGTTTTCGAGGGAGAGTTTTTTGTGATTAGCACCGGTATCTTTGCCCACTTGGGAGCTCTTAACTTTTGGGTTGCGCTAATTTTTATTTTTGCCGGGGGTTTAGGCAAGACCTTTCTAGGATATTATATCGGTACTCTTATCAATAAAAAATGGCACAATGCCAAATTCCTCCAATATATCGAAAAGCGAGTGCACTATTTTTTGCCGCATTTTCGGCGCAAACCGTTTTGGTCCATATTTCTATCAAAATTTATTATGGGCGCCAATCACATCGTTATCCTTTTTTCAGGATTTTCAAAAGTTGACTATAAAAAATTTATAAAGGCGGAGGTAATTTCAACCGCTATCTGGGCTCCGGGCTTGCTCTCGCTCGGGTATTTTTTCAGTTATACCGCATTTCATATCAGCCGGGAGATTTGGCGGTTCTCTTCAATAATTCTGGTTTTTGTGATAATCTTCATTACTCTCGACAAATTGCTGGGTTGGCTGTACCAGCTTTTTGAGGAAATATATGGCAACGGCAACAACAATGACAACTAAAACAAACAATATAACAAAGCTGGTAACGCACGACGGAACTTTTCACACCGACGATGTTTTTGCGGCCGCGGCGCTTTCCTTATTGCTTGCGAAGAAGAAAAAAAAGTTTCTAATAATTCGTACCCGCGATCCGAGGAGCATTGCCGATGCGGACTATGTTTTCGATGTGGGCGGGGTTTATCAAGCAAGTAAAAATCGGTTCGATCATCATCAGGCAAGCTTCAAGGAAAAAAGAAAAAACGGATTACCTTATTCTTCTTTTGGACTGGTCTGGAAAAAATTCGGCAGGCAAATATGCGACGGCGAAGAAGTAAAAAATTACATTGATAAACTTCTAGTGGAGCAGATTGACGCGACAGATAACGGCCTGAATGTTTTCAAACCGATAACCGCGCACGCTTTTAACTATGATATTTCATCCGTTACCGCTTCATTCCTTCCGGTTTGGGGCGAAAAGAAATCAGCAAAATTTTTTAGGAATGCGGTGAAATTCACCACGCATATACTGAAAAAAGAGATCCGGCAATTCGGGGCACTCGTGAGGGCGAAGAAAATAATAAATCAAGCATACAAAGGATCAAAAAACAAGCAAATAGTAATTTTAAAAACCGACATTCCGCGATACTTGGCAGATATTGCCACCGAGGAGTATAAAAATATGCTTTATTTGGTATTTCAGCATAAAAAAAACTGGAAAGTTTTAACGGTTCGTAAGAAAGCCGGCAGTTTTGCAAACAAAAAGAATTTGCCAAGATCCTGGGCGGGCCTGACGGGGAGGCAATTGCAGAGAGTTACCGGTGTCCTAGATGCTGTTTTCTGCCATCGCGGACTATTTTTGGCTGTGGCTAAATCTAAAGCCGGCGCTATTAAATTGGCCGAACTGGCCTTACTAAAAACCTCCGCCAAAGGCAGACAAGTAGTCCCTAGAACTTAATTCTATGGCATTTATTGATGAAATAAAATTTGAGGCCGCGGCCGGACGAGGCGGGGACGGCGTGGTCAGGTGGCGGCAGGAAAAATTTATTCCGAAAGGCGGACCGGCGGGCGGGGACGGCGGCCGCGGCGGGAATTTCTATATTCGCGCCCTGCGAGACATTCATATTCTGTCCAGATATAAATCAAAGAAAAAATTTTCGGCCGAGAGGGGTGAGGACGGCAGCAGTAAAAGTTTGCATGGAGCCAATGGCAGGGATTTTATCCTAGAACTGCCGATGGGTTCCACCATAACTAATTTGGAAACAGATGAAAAATTGGTCCTGACCGAGGAAGGGGAACAATTCATAATTCTTCGTGGTGGACACGGCGGCTTCGGCAACGAACATTTCAAAAGTTCCACGAACACGACGCCCACAGAATTCCGAGAAGGAAAAGAAGGGGAGGAGGGCCATTTCAAAGTAGAGCTGGAGCTCTTTGCGGATATCGGGCTAGTGGGGCTACCCAATGCCGGCAAATCATCGCTCCTAAATGCAATTACCAATGCTAAGGCGGAAGTGGGGGATTATCCTTTTACCACTCTTGACCCGAATTTGGGCGATTTTTACGGATACATAATCGCGGACATTCCCGGACTTATTGAAGGCGCGTCCGAAGGTAAGGGCCTTGGTGTAAAGTTTCTGCGCCACATTAAACGCACGAAGATGCTTGCCCACCTAGTTTCTTTTGAAAACGGGAAGGATATGGTGAAACGATACAAAGAAGTGAGAAAAGAATTAAAAAAGTACGGACAGGATCTGGATAAAAAAGAAGAAATAATAATTCTCACCAAGAGCGACGAGGCGAAGGATAAAAAAGTTATCACCAAAGCCTTAAAAGATTTTAAAAAGGTTAGCAAGAAAGTTTTTACCCTTTCCCTCTTTGACGATAAAACGATCAAAAACCTAATGAAGGAATTAACTAAGATTTTGAAATCATAATCGGATTAATCCGTCTTCATCTTTTTGTATACTATAACTTGTATATGCTATAATTAGTCGACATGAGGGGTGAAAAAATTTATAAGATTCTAGATTTTTTAGAAGATGGCACAGCCAATATGATAGATTTAGCCGGGGCCTTTCTTTCGGCTGGGTATGGTGCCTCGATGAACAAGATAGATCGTGAATATATAAAAAGAAATCAGTATAGAGAAAACGATAAAATCAACAGGGAGCAAAAAAGATGTTTGGAACAATATATCTATAAATTGAAAGCTGATGGATTACTGCAACAAGATTCCAAGGGGGAAATAAAATTATCTTCTAAGGGTAAAAAGAAAATAGAACATCTTAGAAGGAATCAAATACTAAATAAGAATTTTTATAGGAAAAAGATAAGCAGTAAATTCCTTATTATAAGTTACGACTTACCCATTGCATTCAATTGGGAAAGAGACAAGCTCCGGAGCGTCCTTGAAGTTCTAGGTTTTCATATGATTCATAAAAGTGTCTGGGTGGGGAAGGTAAGAGTGCCTACCAATTTTATCGAAGGCCTCGATAAGATAAATATTTTACGTTACGTCGAAATCCTAGAAGTTACCAAACACGGCAGTCTCAAACCAATATAAATTGTACTATTACTTACTTCGAATATGGGAAATTTTCATTTGTCCACTAAAAACAGTATATGCTGGAGATAGTATACAAAGTTTGGAGTATCGTTTAAATTTGACAGTATAAGGAAGTTTCTTTATTAATTGGCTTTATAAATGTAAATATTTCTGTTATAATTAAAAGAATCATGGCCGAAAAAAATAAGCAATATTACTACACCATCGGACTTGAAGTGCATGCAGAGCTAAAGACAAACACTAAGATGTTTTGCGCTTGCAAGAACGACCCCGATGAGGAAAAGCCAAATATGAATATCTGTCCGGTCTGCATGGCGCACCCGGGAGCCTTGCCGGTTATCAATAAAAAAGCAATAAAACATGTGATAAAAGTGGGGCTTGCAATAAATGGAAAAATTGCGGACTTCACTGAATTTGACCGCAAGAATTATTTTTACCCTGATATCCCAAAGGGCTACCAGATTTCACAATACAAATTTCCTATCGTCTCCGGCGGAAAATTAGCCGGCCTTGATATCACCCGTGTGCATTTGGAAGAGGATACTGCGAACAATAAGCATGATAGGGGAGATTTCTCCCTCATTGATTTCAACCGCGCGGGCGTGCCCTTGATGGAGCTCGTGACCGAGCCGCACACGTTTGAAAGTGCCGAGGAAACAGCCAAGGTAGCTACGAAATTTGCCAAAGAATATCAATTGGTTCTCCAATACCTCGGAGTGTCGGAAGCGAATATGGAAAAAGGGGAACTGCGCGTGGAAGCAAATATCTCCATTTCCCGGGATAAGAAAAAACTTGGCACGAAGGTGGAAGTAAAAAATTTAAATTCATTTCGGAGTGTGGAACGGGCCATAAAATACGAATTGCAAAGGATGGCTGGCCTTTATGATGAAGGCAAGGAAAGTGAAATAGTGCAGGAGACCCGCGGCTGGGATGAAGGCAAGCAGAAAACATTTTCTCAGAGACGCAAGGAATCCAGTGAGGACTATAGGTATTTCCCGGATCCTGATTTGCCGAAACTCAAATTGCACGAGGCATTTAATTTAGCGAAAATGAAGAAAGAATTACCGGAATTGCCGGAAGCCAAACGCGCGAGGTATAAAAAAGAATTCGGGATAAAAGAAGAAGACATAGAGGTCTATATAAATAATTCTGTGCTCGGTGTTTGGTTCGAAGAGGTGGCAAAGATATTGGGTAATAAGAGGAAGGTGAAAATTGCATCGAACTTTATAACTACTGATTTGTTGGGGCTCGGCGGCAATAAACCCAGCGCTAAAAATTTCGCAAAACTCATCAGTATGTTTACTAATAATAAAATTTCTTCTCGTGCCGCGAAAGACATCTTAACAATAATAGTAGTGAAAGACGAGTCGCCGATGAAAATCGCAGAGGAAGGGGGGCTTATGCAGACCAAAGATGAGGATATAATAAATGAGATTGCAAAGAAGGTAATTGCCGCCAACCCAAAAGCAGTTGAGGACTACAAAAGAGGAAAGGAAAATGCTGTAATGTCGCTAGTAGGGGCCGTGATGAAAGAAACAAAAGGGTCAGCGGACCCTTCGATTGCCAGAAGTTCAATATTAGGGATAATAAATCAAAAATAATATGAATAAGGAGATATTAAGGCAAACTGTAACTCGACTGGTTGCAAAACCCAAAGGAATTTTAGCAATCGATGAAAGTTTAAGCACCTGCAATAAGCGTTTCGAAAAACTCGGGATTTCTACGACGGAAGAAAAGCGCCGGGAGTATCGCGAACTTTTGGTCACCGCGCCAGATATTGAAAAGTATATTTCCGGCTATATCATTTTTAATGAAACAATTAGGCAGAAAACACTTACAGGGAAAAATTTTACTGACATTTTAAAATTGAAAGGCATGGAAATCGGGATTAAAGTGGATGAAGGGCTGGTCGATTTGCCAGATCACCCCGGGGAGAAATTTACCCAAGGTTTGGATGGGCTCGCAGAGAGATTGAAAGAATATAAAAATATGGGGGCGACTTTTGCCAAGTGGCGGGTGGTTTATTCAATTAGTGAAAATACTCCGAGCGATTTGTGTATGAAGACCAATGCTGAGATTTTAGCTAAATACGCAGCTATCTGCCAGGCGAGAGACCTTGTTCCGATTGTCGAACCAGAAGTATTGCTCGAAGGAGACCATACACTAGAAAAATGTTATGAGGTCTCGGCGCAAAATTTTAAGATACTTTTTATTGAGTTAAAAAAGTTTAATGTCTTTCTCCCTGGAATTGTTCTTAAAACAAGCATGGTGATTTCTGGTAAAAATGCCGGGGATCGGGCCCCCGCTGAAAAAATTGCCGAAATGACCGTGAAATGTTTAGAAGAACATGTGCCAAAAGAAGTTGGAGGCGTTGTATTTCTATCCGGTGGACAAGGGGATGAAGAAGCAGTAATCAATCTAAATGCAATTAGTAAATTAAAATCATCATGGCATCTGACGTTCTCTTATGGTCGGGCAATACAAAACCCGGCACTTAAATCCTGGGCGAAAAATCCGGAAGACATTACCGGTGCGCAAAAACTTTTGGTGGCAGCCGCTCGAAATAACAGTTTGGCGAGCGTGGGACAATATAAATGATGAAAGATTTAAATAAAGGCAATATTTTGTATGAAGTTGTTAATGAAAACGACGAAATTATCGGTCTGGCTGAAAGAGATAAAATACTAAGAGAGGATTTGCTTCGCCGCATTATCCATGTTTGGTTTTTCACTCCCAAAGGAGAGCTGATATTCCAACACCGGGCGCCCGGCCAACGTATGTTTCCTGACCTATTGGATGCCACGGTCGGCGGAAAAGTGGAACGGGGCGAGAGCTATGAGGAAACCGCACTGAAGGAAACGGAAGAAGAAACCGGCCTGGTGCTCCGAATTGAGGATTTAATTCCGGTTGCGAAGTTTCGGATTGATTTCATGGACGAAACTTCTAATTTTCGCAATAGTATATTTACTCAGCAATATATTTATTGTTATCGAGGCGACGTCAAAGACCTTAGAATCGAGGAGGAAAAAATTCTCGGCTTTGAGGCCATCCCCATAGACAAATTATTTAATTTAACCGAAGAAGAGAAAAAACGTTTTATTATGCCCGCTCTGTCTTCTCCTGAATTCCTAATACTTATAAATAAGATAAGGATCCTGCTCGCAAACGCATGAAAGAGGAAATAAGAAAATTTTTTAAAGGAGAAATAGAGGACAATGAGGAAACTCTCCTTAAATATTCGCATGATGCGAGTTTGCTTGAGGTGCGGCCGAAGCTGGTAGTTTTTCCAATGAACTCTATTGATGTACAGAATTTAGTGAAGTGGGTTAGCGAGAATAAAGAAAAGTATCCAGAGCTCTCGATTACCGCCCGGTGCGCGGGCACCGACATGTCCGGCGGTGCTCTCGGCGAGTCCATTATCATGGACTTCACTCGCTACATGAATAAATTAATAAGAGGACCGCAACCACTTCGAAATTTTTCCGGATCAAAGAATTTTTCTCCTGTTCCGAGTCAAATCACGGTGCAGCCGGGGATGTTTTATCGGGACTTTGAAAAAATTACGCTGGAGAAGGGTTTGATTTTGCCTTGCTACACGGCCTCCAAGAGCTTAAATGCGATGGGGGGAATGTATGGTAATAATGCGGCCGGAGAGCGCACACTCAAATATGGTAAGACAGAAGATTATATTTTAGAAACAAAAGTTGTTTTCGCTGACGGCGTGGAAAGAGTTGTAAAACCAATACCACTTAGTGAAATAGCTGGAGCGGGAGAAATTTATGCAAAAACCTACGAGCTAATAAAAAATAATGAAGAAGAAATAAAACTTGCCAAACCGAGGGTGCACAAGAATTCTGCCGGGTATTATCTGTGGAATATAATGGGGCAGCGCTCGAAGAATCCTTCACAGCTTGAAACTGTCTTTGATTTAAATAAGCTTCTCGTAGGTTCCCAAGGGACTCTCGGCATTGCCACGGAAATCACCTTCAAATTAATCCCGGAAAACAAATATTCAAAATTGGTTGTTATTTTTCTAAACGATATTGAACCCTTGGGCCGATTGGTGGACGAGATCCTAACTCTCAATCCGGAGACGCTTGAGGCCTACGACGATAAAACGATGAAGTTGGCAGTAAAATTTTTCCCGGACTTTCTGCGGCACAAGGGATTTTTCGGTATGTTTAAATTTATGTGGTCCTTTTTTCCTGAATTTAAGATGATGCTTACCCACGGTTTTCCCAGGTTGATTCTTCTGGCAGAATTTGCCGGAGAAAATAATTCTGATGTTGAAGGAAAATGTCGAAAACTCACAGAGCGGATAAAAAATTTCGGGCTGAAGATGCATATTACCAGAAACCAGGCCGAGGCGGACAAGTATTGGGATATTAGGCGGGAGAGCTTTGCGCTCTTGCGCAAGCACGTGCAGGGCAAGCACACGGCGCCATTTATCGATGACATTATTGTCCGCCCGGAATTTCTGCCAAAATTTATTCCGGAGTTAAACAATATTTTGAGCCATTACAAAATGACTTATACGATCGCCGGACATGCTGGAGACGGGAATTTTCACATCATCCCCCTTATGGATTTTTCACGACCCGATACGGGGAAAATTATTATGGAACTTTCAGCCAAGGTCTACGACCTCGTTCTGCGCTATCACGGCTCCATTACGGCGGAGCATAACGACGGCATTATCCGTACGCCTTACCTAAGGCAGATGTATGGAGAGAGAATTACTTCGATTTTTTCCGAAGTCAAAAAAATCTTCGATCCGAAAAATATTTTTAATCCCGGCAAAAAAGTAAGTGGTCCGGGCGCTTTAGGCACTAAAGAATATATAATCTCTCATATCGCCATCGAACACCACGCTGTGCATAAGGTCTAAATACTATTGTTTTTTGAGTTTTTTCGTGTATAATCGTACCCATGTTTGTAATTCAAGCTACAAAGAGGGACCTGAAGGTAGGCCTCAACACTTTGCGCAAAGGCGGGCAGTTGCCGGCGGTTTTTTACGGCGCAGGCAAGAAGAGCACTTCCGTTACTATTTCTACTAAAGAATTCAAGAAAATTTGGCGTGAGGCGGGGGAGAGCTCTGCAATACAAATCATAATGAATGATGGCAATGTGGACCCCGTTAGAAGTCGCGCTCACGCCCAAGGCGCGAGTCCTGCGGACCGCGGTGCGGCTACTTCTAACGGGGTGGATGTCCTTATTCACGAGGTGCAGATGGATCCGGTGCGGGACGAGCCCATCCATGTGGATTTTCTGGCTATCGACATGACCAAGAAAATTAAAGTTAAAGTGCCGCTGGAATTCGTCGGAATATCCAATGCAGTTAAAAGTGGTATCGGAAATCTGGTTAAAGTCCTTTACGAAATCGAGGTGGAAGCCCTACCTAAAGATCTTCCGCACAATCTTCCAGTTGATATTTCCAAACTCGAAACTCTGCAAGATACCGTCACTGTCTCCGAAATAAAATTACCGACCGGAGTTATGGCCATCACCGCCGGCACAGATATCGTGGCTTCAGTTGTGGAACAAGTGGAAGAGAAAATAGAAGAAGCTCCGCCGGTTGACTTATCCACTATTGAAGTTGAAAAGAAGGGCAAGAAGGAAGAGGAAGGAGCGGAAGCCACAACTACACCTGAAGCAACTGCTACCCCAGCTAAAGAAGAGAAGGCGGAAAAGAAACCTGCCCGCAATGCTTAAAGCATAACTTTTGCAGGCGGGGAGAAAAAATAGAATAAAAATTATGTTATAATAAAAAGTATGGTTAGGAAAACCATATTTTTTGTTTTTTTAGTGAGTTTTTCGGGATTACTCATGGTTTCTTTGCCTTTTCGGGGCGAGGCGGCTTTGGACTGCCTGACTATCAAAACCACTTCCCCAGAAGCAGATAAGGCCTACTGTAAAAAAGAACTTGCTAAAATAGAGGCCGAACTGGCAAAATTGTTGGAACTGCAAAAAGAACAGCAAAAGCAAACCGGCACGCTGGCTGGCGATGTCAACTACTTGACGAGCCAAATTAATGCCCTCAAGACCAAAGTAAAAGCCAGAGCTTTAGCTATAGCCCAGCTTAAAGTCGCGATAACAGAGAAAAATACTCGTATCGGATCTTTGAACGAAAAAATTAAGCGCGAGTATGAGTCCATTGCTCAGCTACTCCGCAACACTAACGAATTCGACAATCTGACACTAGTGGACTTGATACTCTCCGATCAAAGTATTTCGGATTTTTATAGCGATCTCGAATCATATTCATCCATCAAAACTGCGGTGAAGAACTCGGTAGATAAAATCAAAGGCATAAAGACAGAAACCGAAGAGGCCCGGAAGGACTTAGAAGACAAGCAAAATGCCGAGACAGACGCAAAAGCGGAATTAGAAACAGCTCAACAAAAAGTTACGCAAACAGAAGCAGAAAAAAGGCAGCTTCTGACCGTATCCCAACAAACCGAAGCTGCCTACAAAAAACTTGCCGCTGAAAAAAAGGCCCGAGCGGACCGAATCCGGAGCGCACTATTTAATTTAGCCGGCACCTCGCAAAAAATAGAATTCGGAACTGCTCTCGAATATGCTAACGTAGTTTATAAAAAATTGGGTGTGGATCCCGCGTTTCTGCTCGCCATACTTACTCAGGAATCCAATCTAGGGGCAAATGTTGGCCAGTGTTATTTAACCGATCCGGCTACCGGTGCCGGAGTTGGCAAGAATACCGGAACGCCATTTGCCAATGTGATGAAGCCGGGGCGCGACGTGGAGCCATTTCTACAGATAACCAATGATTTGGGGCTCAACGCATACCAAACTGCCGTGTCCTGTCCAATTGCCGGGATTGCGGGCTATGGTGGGGCAATGGGACCAGCGCAATTCATTCCTTCAACCTGGCAACTATTTGCCGGGCGACTGCGAAGTATTTTAGGGCACTATGCCAGCCCCTGGGACCCGGAAGATTCTTTTATGGCTTCCGGAATGTATCTCTCCGATTTGGGTGCTATTGGAACAAGCCAGAGCGCGCAAAATTCGGCGGCCTGCAGATATTATGGTTCCGGAGGGACGAGTTGTTTCTATGCTAAAAGTGTCCAGAAATTGAAAATAACCATTCAGGCCAACATAGATTTGCTCCAATAACGATAATTTGCGCTTCGGCAAAAACTGTGCTAATATATTTCGACCATGCAGAAAGATATACATCCGAAATTTGATATGCAAACCAAAGCCACCTGCGCTTGTGGGGCGGTTTTCTTTGTTGGTTCAACCTTGCCGGAGATTAAAATGGAAATCTGCAGTCAATGCCACCCTTTCTTTACAGGTAATGAGAAAATAATGGATACTGCCGGCCGCGTAGAACGCTTCAAAAAACGTCAGGCTGCAACTACCGCCAAGAAAGCTAAAAAATAACCGGGCTCGTCGAAGGTGTGCTTTTTAGAGAGCCTTGGGAGCGCGACGGCGCGAACACGAGCAAATTTTCAGCAGAAAATTATGGGTGCTCTATAAAAAGTATGCCGAGAAAGAGCCTCTCAAACGACTATGAATTTTAATCTAGACGAACTTAAGAAAGATCACCGCACCAGCTACCTGGCAGGAATGCTAGAGCAATTAGGGCGCAAAGAAGCAGAGGTGCGAGAAATGCTTGCCCCGCCTGGAGAGGCGGGGCGAGCGGGAGATGAAACCCTTCGCCATCTAGTAGAAGCGGAACTAAAAGAAATTCAAGAACAGAAAGAAGAACTAGAAAAGCAAATTCAGGATATTTTGGGTAAGCCTGCCCGCAATGCTTCGCATAGCGATGCAGGCGGGGACAAAGAAGCTATCATCCTCGAAGTCCGCGCGGGTGCAGGAGGCGATGAGGCCTCGCTTTTCGCCTGGGAACTGGCGCATATGTATGAAAAATTCGCCGAGCATGAGAGCTGGCAATGGAAAACAAATTATGAGCAAAAGAGCGACTTAAACGGCTACAAAGAAGCGAGTTTTGAAATAAAAGGCAAAGATGTTTATAAAATTATGCGCTATGAGACGGGCGTGCATAGAGTGCAAAGGATCCCGGCAACAGAAAAAAATGGCCGAGTGCATACCTCGACTGCGTCCGTGGCAGTGCTCCCGATAAAAAGGAAAGTTAATTTTGAAATAAATCCGACGGAGATTGAGATGGAATATTCGCGCTCCGGTGGCAAAGGCGGGCAGAATGTGAATAAAGTGGAGACCGCCGTGCGCTTAATTCACAAACCGACAGGTACTGATGTGCGCTCCAGTAATCAAAGGAGCCAGCTTGCGAATCGCGAAAAAGCCATGATAATACTCACTGCAAAACTAGCTGCTCTTAAAGAAGAGGAGGAAGCGAAAAAATATGCAGGCGTCCGTAAAGATCAGATTGGCACCGGCGACCGTTCGGAAAAAATCCGCACCTACAATTTCCCGCAAGACCGCGTAACCGATCACCGCATCAAAAAATCCTGGCACAACTTGCCAAAAATTATGGATGGCGGAATGGACGACATCATTGCGGATATACAATCCGGCGCTATGGGAGATGAGGATGAATAATTGCTTTTCAGTTTAATTATGTTATGCTATCCGGGTAGGGTCTCATAGCGAAAAGAGATTTTTACGCTCTGACTTTAGTCGGGGATTATTAAGTAGTTTTTTTGCCTGATTTTTTCCGCCCAAGGCGGACCCGCCTCTGGCGGGAAAAACGGGAGAAGTAAAGAAATATGGCTACAAAGCTATATGTAGGTGGGTTGCCTTATTCAACCCAAGAAGATGCCCTTAAGGACCTCTTCGCACAGGCTGGAGCAGTTGTTTCCGCTGTGATTATTATGGACAAGATGTCCGGTCGTTCAAAAGGTTTCGGATTCGTTGAAATGGGGTCTGCTGAAGAAGCTCAAAAAGCAATCTCAATGTTTAATGATCAAGAATTTGAAGGACGCAAGCTTACAGTCAATGAAGCTCGCCCTATGGAAGCTCGACCCCCACGATCAAGTGGCGGTGGAGGTGGCTATGGTGGAGGCAATGGCGGCTACGGTGGCGGAGGCCGCGGTGGACGCAGAGAATACTAATTTTAAATTAGTTTTTGAAACAAAAAGCACCCGAAAGGGTGTTTTTTGTTGTGGTAGGTGAGCGTGGATGGGATCGAACCATCGACCTCTGTCTTATCAGGACAGCGTTCTACCACTGAACTACACGCTCAGTGTTGTTGAAAACTGCATAAGAAATATAACAAAAAAAATACCTAGAAGCAATAAGAGTTGCCTTGTTTTTTGAATTTGATAGAATAGAAGTATGAATGTTAGGAAATGTGATATTTGCAAGAAGACGATAGAGGGTAATCCAGTCAGAGCTGGTGCTGACTTTTTTAGTGATAAAGATTTTTGTTTAAAATGCGGGAAGCCAGTATTGGATTTTTTAAAGAAACATAAGTTAGTAAAAAAAGATTAAATCAATGAAAAGAACAACAAAAAATAAAATGAGTATTGAAGATTTAGCCCTTTCTATGAATAGGGGTTTTAAAAAAGTTGAAAATCTGATTAAATCAGAGGTTGACGGGTTAGCTATTTCTACAGCTAAAGGTTTTGAGAACACTGCTACAAAAATTGATATCGAAGGACTCAAAGGTCAAATTCAAGGAGTTGATAAAAGAATAGACGATTTTGTTGCAACTAGAGTCAAACACGATGATCACAATAAACTAAAAACAAGAGTAGACTTGATAGAACAGAAGCTTGAATCAAAATCAAAGTAATACGTATATAAATACATATTTGCATACATATCATTCTTTCCTTTATAATCTAAACATTATGGGAAGACCAGAAGGAGCAGGAAAACTATGAAAGACTGGGGCAATTGGCATAAAATATTCGGAATCTTTTTTATAATTTTTGGAGTGATATTTTATTTAACCCCAATACCGGGTACCACCCTATTGATCCTTTTGGGCTTTGTTTGGTTAATGGGTAAAAAGAGAACCTCATCTTTTCTAAATAAAGTTTTGAGTCATAAAATTTTTAAATTTTTAAGATTAGAGCGTATTATTAAAAAAATGTAATTAATTTAATATGATTTTTGCTCACACAATAGTCGGGTTACTGCCAGTTGATGAATCGCAATTTTCTTTGTATTGGCTAGCTGGCTCGATGATTCCGGACATAGACCATTTATATGTTATATACAAGCATAAACTTTTTACTTGGAAAAAGTTAGTTCGTGACGAGAGATTTGAGGATAAGTATCACATGCATTTCAAAACTAAATATGGCCACTCAATTTTCGGGGCAACGGTTGCGACTTTGCCTATATTATTCATAAGCCTCCATGGCGCCCTAATTTTCTTCCTGGCCTACATTCTTCACCTACTCATGGATTGGCCAGATGTGGACGAGAAGCAATATCTATTCCCATTTAGTAAGAAAAAGTTCCGAGGATTCCTTCCAATTTTCTCCTGGCCGGAAAGAGTATTCACAATTTTACTAGTTGTAGTTTTATTTATACTTATTTAAATACGTATTCGAATACGTATACGTAAACTACGTAGTTTTGCATTGTATTTTTCTTTTTGATACAATAACCGAAAGCCCAACGGCTTTTATTTTGTGAGTGAGAATAACAATAATAACCAATGGTGGAAGCCGGGGGTGAAGATATTCTCCGAAGTATCCGGGTGGATTGCAGGGCCGATAATATTGGCTTTAATTGCGGGTAAATGGCTGGATGGGCGTTTTGATACCAAGCCCTGGATATTTTTGGGACTGACCGGTGTCGCATTTTTAATTTCAATATTCGGAATTGTGAGAATTGTAAGCAGGTATATGAAAAATATTAGTAAACAGTAAGTATGGAGAAAATAGCACACGAAATTACATTATTTGCTGAACCAGTGTTTCGCTTTGGAGATTTTACCGTGACCAACGCGCTTTTCACTTCCTGGGTTGTCGTGGTAATAATCATAATTCTGTCCCTAGCTCTGCGATTTTGGCTGAAAGAAATTCCGGGCAAGCTCCAAAATATTTTTGAGATTATGGTGGAAGGCGCGCTTTCTCTTTGCGACCAAGTGACCAGCAGGCGCGCACTTTCTAAGAAGATTTTTCCACTAGCCATTTCCGTTTTCTTTTTTATTTTAATCAACAACTGGCTCGGTATTACGCCCTTGGGCGGCTTCGGCATTTTGGAGCGCGGGGAAGAAGGCCTTGCTTTTGTCCCGTATCTTCGCGGCGGAACGGCGGACGTAAATACTACGATGGCGCTGGCGGTCATGGCGGTAGTAGGCGCCAACATTTTCGGAATTATGTCCGTCGGAATATGGAAAACCTTCAATAAATATGTTAATCTTAAGGCACTGGGCCAGATTTTTACTAAAGTCCGCAAGGACCCTACGGTTTTAATCGTCGCGCCCATTACGTTCTTTGTTGGCCTGCTGGAGATCATTAGCGAGTTTGCAAAAATCGCCTCGCTTTCTTTTCGTCTTTTCGGAAATGTATTTGCCGGTGAAGTTCTGCTTGCCTCCATGGCGGCCTTGGCGGCCTATGTGGTGCCCATTCCGTTTCTTTTTCTGGAAATTCTAATCGGTCTCATCCAGGCGCTCATCTTTGCCACTCTGCTAGTTGTCTACTTTACCATTTCGGCGACGGACCACGAACATGAAGAAAGTCATGAGGAGGGAAAATTAATAAGTGTTTAAATTTATAATCAAAAGTCGAAATTATTATTAGTCAAATTACCAATCATTCATGGAAACAGAAGCAATAAGTCAAGTAATAAATTTAGCTCCGCTCGCCAAGGGCGTGGCCATTGGTTTGGGGGCGGTAGGTCCGGGTATAGGTATTGGACTGGTGGGCGCCAAAGCCATGGAAGCTATCGGTCGCAATCCGGAGGCAGCTGGTAAAGTTTTAGTGCCAATGCTTTTGGCCTGCGCCTTTGCCGAAGCCATTGCAATTTACGCGCTGGTCATCGCGTTTTCGATTTAACTGAAAATTAATGAGTGTAGCGAATATAATTTTCATTACCCTGTTAAATAACTTTTGCAAAGCAAAAGTTGCCCAGAAGGGCATTTAACAGGGTGCAGATTTTTATACTCGCTGTGCTCGTTAAAAATCAAGCATGGAATCCATCGTTTCCACATTCCACATAGATTGGAAAATAATCATCGCGCAAGCGGTTAACTTCGCTGTAGTTTTTGTGGTGCTTTATATTTTCGCGTTGAAGCCATTACAGAAACTCATGACCGAACGCAGTGAGAGGATTAACAAAGGGCTCACAGATGCTAAGGCCAATGCCCTCATGCTTGAACAGTCGAAAAAGGAACATGAAGAAATCTTGGCCAAGGCACGTGTCGAAGCGCAGAAAATTTTCGAATCTGGAAAAAAGGAAACAGAAGGTAAGAAAATAGAAATGATTGAGGAAGCCAAGCAAGAGGTCGCCACGATTATTGTATCCGGCCGGAGAACGCTAGAGATGGATAAAATTAAAATTGTAGCTGACGCCAAAAAGGAAATAGTGGAACTTACTATGTTGACCACAGAGAAGTTACTTAAAAGTAAACAAAATCTGAACGACTTATGACCACTATTTCAAACAACAACAACATAGCCCAAGCGATATATCTGGGATCCAAGGATAAAAAAGGCCATGAATTGAATTTGTATGCCAAAGAGGCGGTAAAATTTTTAAATAAAAAAAGATTGCTGTCAAAAGCGGAGAATATTTTAATAAAATTAAAAGAGATAGTGGATAAAGAAGAAAAAATAGTACCGGCTACTGTAGCTAGCGCAAACAAATTAAGTCCTCACGCGAAGCATGATTTAATGCGCATACTTGCAAAGCGTTACAATGCCAAAGAAGTAGAGCTTAGTGAAATTCTTGATGAGCGCTTGCTGGGTGGATTGAAAGTTGAAGTGGGTGGTGAACTTATCGACCTAACCTTGCGAAACAGAATCAACAAATTAAAAGAATATTTAATAGAAAAAGCATAATGTCAAACCACATTGTAGAGAGTTTAAAAAAAGAAATAGAAGGTTTCAATCTTGCAATCAAAGCGGAGAAAGTAGGCAAGGTGATCGAGGTTTTCGACGGCATTGCCAAGGTCTCCGGACTCTCGGACATTAAATCCTCCGAAATGGTTACCTTCAGCAATGGCGAGACGGGTGTGGCACTTAACTTAGAGGAAGACACAGTAGGGGTAATTATTCTTGGCGACTTTTCTAAAATTAAAGAAGGGGATGAGGTTAAGGCGACAGGTAAAATTTTAGAAATCCCGGTAGGTGATACCATCGTCGGCCGAGTAGTCAATCCTTTGGGAGCGCCAATTGACGGCAAGGGCGCGATATCCGCCAAAGGCGGATCCGCCTCTGGTGGAAAAGCTTCCTTATCATATTACCCAATTGAGTGCGTGGCTCCGGGCGTGATAACGAGGCAAAGTGTCTCCGAGCCGGTAGCCACCGGTATTAAGGTCATCGATGCCATTATTCCTATCGGCCGCGGTCAACGAGAACTCATTATTGGTGACAGGCAGACGGGTAAAACTGCCATTGCTATCGATACAATACTCAACCAAAAAAGCCAGAATATGATTTGTGTTTACGTTTCTATCGGTCAGAAGGACTCAAAGTTGCGCAAAATTGAGGCGCGTCTGGAGGCGGGGGGCGCTATGGCCTATACTGTCATCGTATCGGCGGGAGCCTCCGAACCCGCGCCGCTCTCCTATATAGCTCCTTATGCGGGAGTGGCCATTGCCGAATACTTCATGGAGCAGGGAAAAGATGTGCTCATTATTTATGATGATCTTTCCAAGCATGCCGTGGCCTACCGTGAAATTTCGCTTCTGCTTCGCCGTCCCCCAGGCCGCGAAGCATTCCCGGGTGATGTGTTTTATTTGCACTCAAGATTGCTAGAGCGTGCGTGTCGGAGAAACAAAAAGTACGGCGGGGGCTCTATTACCGCGCTGCCGATTATTGAGACCCAGGCCGGTGATATTTCCGCTTACATTCCGACCAACGTTATTTCCATCACAGACGGGCAAATCTTTCTTGAGACAGATCTATTTTACAAAGGTATTCGACCGGCCGTAAATGTGGGTTTCTCCGTCTCCCGCGTGGGGGGCAATGCGCAAATAAAGGCAATGAAAAAAGTAGCTGGAACGCTCAAGCTCGACCTCGCCCAGTATCGAGAATTAGAGGCCTTTGCCCAGTTCGGTTCGGATCTTGATGAAAGTACCAAAAAGCAACTGGAACGCGGCAAACGTGCAGTGGAAGTTCTCAAACAACTACAATATAGCCCGGTTAAGACGGAACACCAAATCGTAACCCTCCACGCTCTGACGAAGGGCTACATGGACGATGTACCGGTAGAGAAAATTAAGGCGTTTGAAAAAGGCCTTGTTGATTACAGCGAGCGAAATGCTAAAACTTTTTACAAAGAAATAAAAGAATCCAAAATGTGGACAGATAAAGGCGAGGCGGAAATTAAAAAAGTAATCGAAGATTTCAAAAAGAGTTTTCAATAGAAAATAAAGTAAATATATGGCAGGAACAAAAGAAATTAAAAGACGAATAAAGAGTATCCGGAGCACCAAGAAAATTACCAAGGCGATGGAAATGGTGGCGGCTTCTAAGATGAAGCGCGCAGTTTCCTCCACCTTGGCGTCCCGCCTGTATGCAGGTTACTCTTGGGAGATTTTGACTTCAATTGCGCAAAATATCGAAAGCGCTGATTTTAAGCATCTATTATTTGAACCAAGAAAGGTTGAAAATATTCTGCTCGTTTTAATAACTTCCAACCGCGGCCTTTGCGGTGCCTATAATGCACAAGTGATCAAAAAAACCATTACTTTGCTTAAGAGTGAAAATCACAGTGCAAAAATTGATATAATTTCTGTCGGTAAAAAAGGGGACAGCGGTATGCGGCGATTAGGGAAGAATATTTTGGCCAGCTTCACCGAACTTCCAGATAACATTACCCTCGCCGACGTTCTGCCCATTTCTAAAATGCTCATAGATGAATACACCAAAGAAGATTACGATCAAGTATTGGTAGCTTACACCGATTTCGTCTCTGCTCTTGTCCAACGCCCTAACATCCGGCAAATTCTTCCTGTCTCAAAGGGAGATATGCAAAACCTAATTTCAGGAATTAAATCTGCGGAAGTCGGACATTCGCAAACAAAAATTAATTATTTATTTGAAGGCGACATGAATACACTAATCTCCTCCTTGGCGGAGAAGCTTACCCGGATGCAAATATACCAAATGCTCTTGGAGTCGAACGCTTCCGAACAATCCTCCCGCATGGTGGCGATGAAGAATGCTTCGGATGCTTCCGGAGAGATGATCGATGATCTGACTTTGGCATTCAATAAAGCCCGACAGGCCAATATTACTCGCGAAATATCGGAAATTAATGCCGGCATGGCAAGTGTAAATTGACAGAAATTAATTAAAATTATTTTAAATTAATAAAAATTATGCAAAAAACAGGAACAATCAAGAGAATCATCGGTCCGGTCGTGGACGTTTATTTTTCCGAATATTTACCCGATATCTACAGTGCCTTATCGGTCAAAAATGGCAACAAGAAAATTATTCTGGAAGTCGAACAGCATTTAGGCGGGGGAGTTGTCCGAACGGTTGCCATGGATTCGACGGATGGCCTTGCCCGCGGTGTGGAAGTGACAGACACCGGCGCGCCTATCTCGGTGCCGGTGGGTAGTGTTACTCTCGGTCGTATTTTCAATGTTCTCGGTGAAGTGATCGACGATGGTAAGGAAGTCGTGGCCAAAAATAAATTACCTATCCACCGCAAAGCCCCTGAATACGTAAGGCAAGCGATCAAGGTAGAAATTCTCGAAACAGGCATCAAGGTCATCGATCTCATTTGCCCGGTGCTCAAGGGTGGAAAAGTGGGGCTCTTCGGCGGGGCCGGCGTAGGAAAAACCGTAGTCATTCAGGAACTCATTCACAACATCGCTTCTAAGCACGGCGGCTATTCTGTTTTTGCCGGGGTGGGTGAACGCACGCGCGAAGGAAATGACCTTTATCACGAAATGAAGGACTCTGGCGTCATTGATAAAGTAGCCATGGTTTTCGGACAGATGAATGAGCCGCCAGGCGCGCGCCTGCGCGTAGGACTCTCGGGCCTCACTATGGCGGAATATTTCCGCGATACGGAAGGCAAGGATGTCCTTTTATTCATCGACAACATTTTTCGTTTTACTCAAGCTGGCTCGGAGGTCTCCGCGCTTTTGGGCCGTATTCCTTCGGCGGTGGGTTATCAGCCGACACTCTCTACTGAAATGGGCATACTGCAAGAGCGTATTACTTCTACCGATAAAGGTTCCGTCACTTCCGTCCAAGCGGTGTATGTGCCGGCGGATGACCTGACTGACCCTGCGCCGGCTACGACCTTCGCGCACCTCGACTCTACCGTGGTCTTAAACCGCTCACTGACCGAAATCGGAATTTATCCGGCCGTGGACCCGCTTGATTCTTCCTCCACAATTCTTGACCCGAACATCGTCGGGGCAGAGCATTACAATGTTTCCCGTGAAGTTCAACGTGTGCTACAGCGCTACAAGGACTTACAAGATATTATTGCTATTCTTGGAATGGAAGAACTCTCGGAGGCGGACAAGGAGCTCGTGGCTCGCGCCCGAAAAATTCAAAAATTCCTTTCCCAGCCCAATTTCGTAGCCGAGCAATTTACCGGAGTAAAAGGTGTGTATGTACCGCTGAAGGATACAATCCGTTCATTCCGCGAGATCCTGGATGGCAAGCATGATGGCAAGTCGGAAGGGGATTTTTATATGAAAGGCGCTCTTTAAAAATTTGAAATAGCTTCTCTCGAAAAGCAATTTCAAAAATAAACATGAGCAAACAATTAAAATTAAAAATCGTAACCCCAGAGCGACTGGTCCTCGAGGAAATGGTGGACCAAGTGTCACTTCCGACCACCGAAGGGGAGATCACAATATTGTCGGATCATATTCCGTTAGTTGTCGGACTTAAATCCGGCGACGTGGTGGCAGTATCTGGCGGGGAGCAAATACCCATGGCCGTGGCCGGAGGATTTTTGGAAGTAAAAAAGAATGAAGAGGGAATTACTGAAGTTGCGGTCTTGGCTGACTTTGCGGAGCACGTTGCAGAGCTCACAGATCAAAAGATTGAAGAGGCCAAGAAAAAAGCGGAGGAGTTAAAAAAGAAAATGACGGATAAAAATGAGGTGGACTTCGAGCACTTTGAAGCCGAACTGGAGCGTTCCCTCACTCGGGTAAAAATTGCGGACAAGTGGCGCAAAAGGAAATATCGGAAATAAAAACTACATTAGACCACATTTTTATTTGACTTTCAATACTAAATGTGCTATAAATGCACAGTGTTTTGTTCGCTCGGGAGTTCTGCGTCCCGAGCCGTTTCGTTTTGCCGGTAGCAGAGCCGGCCTGTGAGGAACAAATGATATACCGTATAAACGCAGCACTCGAGCTACAGCAGGTGGCAGCCGCATACGAGGCGGTTGCTATGTTTCCGGCACGGCCCGGCCACGCCGTGAGCGTACTTGAGCTCGATGGCCAGTTCGCGCTCGCTGCCGTCTTCGTGGACGGCAGCACGGAGGAGGCGGGCGACGTTCTCCGCGCACTCCACTCCGCGGGGGTGGAACACGTCCTCGTGGAGGCGCTCGCAGCGCCGTTTCGGTTGATGGTCACCTCGACCATCGGCCAGCGGTTGAAGCGTGAACCCGTGGACCCGCTCGCGCGGGTTCACGAGGTGCTCGGCGTCGAGGAGCTCCTCGACGCCATCAACAATTGGTCCGGGGCGACTCGGGCCGAGGACGACGATGCCGCAATCATGGCGTCAGGTGGGCAGCCCACCGACGAGATTGCGCCGGCCATAATTCAGAAGCAACTGCCTCTCGGGCAGGCCTAATCGGCAGGTGGCCGATCCCGTGCCAAGCGGGAAGCGAACTTGGCGCACAAGGGGGTCAACGGCCATCGCGTCGTTGACCCCCAACTTAATTGTTTATAATTTTTATGCTATATTATTTAAATAACGAAGAAAAAATGTCTAAACTCTATGTTGTAGCCACGCCAATAGGAAATCTGGGGGATGTTACGTTCCGCGCCATTGAGACGCTCAAGGGTGTGGATATGATTCTCTGCGAAGATACGCGGGAGACGAAGAAAATTTTAGATAAATACAATATTAGTAAACCCACTCTAAGTTATCACTCGCACAGCAAACTCTCGAAAATTGAAAAGATTTTTGATTTACTTAAAGAAGGGAAGAATCTGGCGCTGGTCTCCGACGCTGGCACGCCGGGCATTTCCGATCCCGGAATAATGCTTATCCAGAAGGTCAAGGCGAGGTTTATGGACAACGTAGAAATTATTCCGATCCCAGGGGCGTCTGCGGTAGTGGCGTCGCTCTCCGGCGCGGGGCTACCAGCTCATGAATTTATATTCTTGGGATTTCTCCCGCACAAAAAGGGCAGAGAGACATTATTTAAAGAAATGCAAGAAAGCAAACGAACTGTCGTCTTCTACGAGTCCCCGCATCGAATTTTAAAAACTTTGGAATCGCTTGTAAAGTTTGCGCCGATTAAAAAAGTATGTCTTGCTCGCGAGCTCACAAAGATTTACGAAGAATTCAAAACCGGCACAGCGGCTGAACTTTTAGAATATCTGAATAAAAATCCCGAGAAGCAACGCGGGGAATTCACCGTTATTGTTTCCTAAGCCACTCGGGCCGGCTGTCAAAAAATAAGGCGAGGGTTCCGGAAAGGATAGCTATGTCCCTCACGGTTACATCATTAATGCCACTGACTCCCAAGACAGTGAGCAAATGAAGAGCTGCCACCAAAGCGCCCAGCCAAACATATTTATCAAACAAGAAGAGAGTGCCAATCACGATATCTAGTGCGGCGGTTCCCAGCATCATTTCTTTGATCGATAGGGGTAGTAATTTAAGAACCCAGGGGTTAATAAATCCTCCCCAGGCCTCCGGCGCTTTGATGATTAAAATACCGATCCATAAAAAAGTTACCGCCAGCCCAACCCTTAAAATATGAAACGAAGTTTTACTCATAAAATTAAACTAACTTACTTAATAATAAAATAAGTGCCATGAACCAAATAGTGCTCGCTGACATTAAGCACCAAAAACACCAAGCGCGAAGGACACGCCATTGCAAATAAGTGAAAAATAAGGAAACGACGGACGCTACCGTGATCATGATGGTCAGGGCATTTTTCAAAAAATTAAGCGGGCCGACGCCAATTACCAAAAGGGCGGCGAGGATGGCGATAACAACGTAGGCGAGGAGGCCCAGTACGTCATTGGGAACTAAAAAAATTTTTCTGTATTTACTGGAGAGGACGACAGTGCAGTCCTCTCCGATGAAGCAGAGTGGCTCCTCAGCCGCGGTCCGCTTTCGTATCAGATACATCGTTTCGCTGATACCAATAGCGGCAAGGGTAAAAAGTAAAGCAAGGGCAGTCATATAAAGATTATAGCAAATTATGTTTCAGGCAGGTTATGATGGACCATTCAAAGTCGCCCTTTTCAGCCAAATATTTTATTTTATCCAAGGCCCAGATGGCGTCGTCTAGATTTTCTCCACACGCCTGATAGAGCTTTTTCGCTTCCGAGGCGAGCTTGGGGTAACTTCTTTCTTTCTTTTTATAAAAACGTTTTGGTTTGTTGTCCCAGCCGCGGATTTCATAATACACATTCACGATTTCGTGCACCGGATTAACTGCCGGTTTATGTTTTCTGAGATTTTCCAGATACCCCTTAAACGGATTTTCGAGGCCATCTTTCATCCTTTGATTCTAACATAAATGTGATATATTACCTTAATGAGCATTTTTTCTAGGAAATTAGGCATAGACCTGGGGACAGCCAATACTCTGGTTTTTTTGCCAGGTAAAGGGATAGTTCTAAACGAGCCCTCGGTGGTAGCTGTATCAGAGCAGGACAACAAGATTTTAGCAATCGGTTTTGAAGCAAAGGACATGATCGGCAAGACCCCGGAGAGCATCATCACCTACTGCCCAATGAAGGACGGAGTTATTGCCGACTATCGTGTTACCGAAGCGATGTTGCGCTATTTCATTGGCAAGGCTATGGGAAAATTTAATTTATTCAAGCCCGATGTCATGGTCTCCGTTCCTGCAGGAGTTACTTCTACGGAACGCCGAGCAGTGGTGGAGGCAGCGATACGAGCGGGAGCTAAAAATGCATATGTAGTGAAGGAACCGATTTTGGCCGCGATAGGCGCGGGTATTCCCATTTATGAATCGAGGGGCTACATGGTAGTGGATATCGGCGGAGGTACAACCGACGTGGCGGTGATATCTCTCGGTGGCATTGTCGCCTCCACTTCCGTTAAATTCGCTGGAAATAAAATTGATCAGGCGATAGCGGACTACATTAAAAAAACCTTCAATTTAGCGATCGGTGACCGTACTGCAGAGGAAGTAAAAATTAAAATTGGCGCCGCCGTGCCTCTGGAAGAAGAACTCCGGGTTACTATCAAAGGCAGAGATTTTATCCAAGGATTACCGCGTTCAGCGCAAGTTGGAACCAATGAAATAGTCAAAGCCATAGATAGCGAATTGCGGCATATTATCAAGGCCGTTAAAGACGTTCTGCAAGAAACGCCGCCGGAATTGGCTTCCGATATTATGGATTATGGAATTATCATGACTGGGGGTTCATCACTTTTACGAAATTTTCCTGACTTAGTTTACCGCAAAACCGGCGTCAAAGCAGTTTTGGCGGACGATCCTCTTTTTTGCGTAGCGAAGGGCACGGGTATCGCTCTCGAACATTTGGATGTTTATAAAAAAACTGTCCTTAGCAAGAAATGATTTCAAAATATTTCGATAAAAATAATCTGCATCACGCGTATCTGATAGAGGGCGCACGGGAAGAGGTGGTGCCAGAAATATTGGAAGTAGTAGGAGAGTTGGGAGTAAAAACTTTAGGCAATCCGGACTTCGTGCAAATTACACTGGACTCATTTAAGATTGAAGATGCTAGGAATTTAAAAGCTTTCAGTCAGGAGAAGGCGAATACAACGAGCAGGAAAATATTTTTAATTTCTGCTAATAATTTTCTTTTGGAGGCACAGAACACACTGCTCAAGATGTTTGAAGAGCCGATAGAGAACACCCATTTTTTCCTGATTGTGCCGAACGCTAGCGCTCTCCTTAAAATCTTCGCTTCCAGATTTTATATCATTAAAACCAAAGAGGGAGTCGAACTCACGCAGGCCGAAGAGTTTGTCCGAATGTCCTTAAGTAAGAGGATTGATTTCATTAAAGAATTATTAGTTGACGATGAGGAAGAAAATCCTATACTTGATTCAACAAGATCCAGAGCTTTAAAATTCCTGAATGAAGTTGAATATGTTTTGCATAAAGAAGAAATATCAAGGGCTACCCTCCATACTTTCAAGCAAATTTTTAAAGTTCGGGAATTTCTCCGTATGCCCGGGAGTTCCACAAAGAGCTTGATGGAATCAGTGGCTCTAGTTATCACTGTGCTATAATTAAAACATGCAGTATAATTTTTCAGTTTTAAGGACGGAACTTAAAAAAATTGAAGAATTCTTGGGTAAGGAATACCGCGAGCTAAATGTGGGCCGGGCGTCGCCTTCGGTTCTAGACAGCGTGGTGGTGGAGTCCTATGGTGTACGAGTACCATTAAAGAATGTTGCATCAATTTCCATTGAGGATCCGAAGACCCTGCGTATTGCTCCTTGGGATAAAAATCAGGTAAAAGATATTGAGCGGGCGATTGTGGCGGCTAATTTAGGTCTCTCGGTGGCTATGGATGACGCTGGTATCCGAGTTATCTTTCCCCAGCTTACTACCGAAACGCGCGAAAAATTAGTTAAAACTTTAAAACAAAAGTTAGAAGATGCACGCATTGCGGTACGCCATGAGCGCGAGCGTGCCTGGGAAGATATTCAAGCACAGCAAAAAGTTGGCAAAATGACCGAGGACGAAAAATTTCGTGGCAAAGATGAACTGCAAAAGATCATTGACGAGGCCAATAAGCAACTGGAGACAACCTTTACTAAAAAAGAAAAGGAGGTAATGGGATAGGATTAAGTTAATAATTAGTAATTAAGAATTAAAAATTGAGCATCATTATATTTCTGGTTATACTGCTAGTGCTGGTCCTGGTCCACGAATGGGGACATTTTTTTTCTGCGAGACGGTTTGGTATCCGAGTAGATGAATTTGGTTTTGGGTTTCCGCCTCGGCTCTTCAGTTTTCGAAAAGGAGCAACTGAATACAGTTTCAATCTTTTTCCAGTTGGCGGGTTCGTTAAAATTTTCGGCGAAAACCCTGATGACGAGAACTTAAACGGGCCGGATCACGAACTTTCTTTCGTGAGCAAGCCGAGATGGAAACAGGCCATTGTTTTGTTCGCTGGAGTGTTTATGAATTTTATTTTAGCTTGGTTTTTATTTTCTTTCGGCTTAATGTCCGGGCTTCCCACCTCCCTCGGCAACGAACTGCCAGGTTACGAACTGCAAGATGTTAATTTAGTGATCATGGCAGTTTCTCCTAGCTCTCCCGCAGGAGAAGCCGGTCTCAAACCGGGCGATGTGATAGTTTCCGTCTCGAGTTTGTCGGTCGATATTGGAGAAAGCGGTGATTATCTTGAAGATATCAATCCGGAAAAACTAAAGGCCTTCATTGGTGCCCATCCAAGTGATGAAATTGAAATCGGTTTCACTCGAGGCAAAAAACAAGATATCCAATTTGTAACAATGGTTCCGAAAGAGAGCGTAGTCGATGGCAGGCCGGCGATAGGAATTTCCATGGATCAAATAGGGACCGCAAAATTGCCTGTTTTTAGGGCATTTTGGGAGGGAATGAGGCTAACCCTGGCAGTTACCCGAGATACGGCTATAGGCCTTTATACGCTTATTGTGGAAGGCCTGAAAGGGCAAGGGAGCTTAGCGGGCGTGACCGGGCCTGTGGGCATCGTGAGCATTGTCGGGGATGCCTATGAATTTGGTTTTGCCTATGTGTTTTCATTTGCCGCGCTTATTTCAATTAATTTGGGCATAATTAATCTGATTCCTTTTCCGGCGCTCGACGGCGGGCGGCTGTTCTTTCTTTTAATTGAGAAAATCAAAGGTAGCGCCATGAATCCAAAAATTGCCAACACGGCTAACACTATCGGCTTTGTCTGTTTAATTCTCCTGCTGGTTTTGGTTACTTATCACGACATCGTTAGATTAATCTAAGGGGTAAGGTTCTAGGGACTAGGTACTGGGGTCTAGAAAAAAAATGGGACACAAATCTGAAAACCGAGTATGTCAGAACTGTAAGGAGAAATTTAATATAGAGCCGGATGATTTTGGCTTCTATGAAAAAATAAAAGTCCCACCGCCGACTTGGTGTCCTGAATGTCGGAGAATGCGCCGTTTTGCGCAAACAAATGAAGTTGTCCTCTATAAACGTAGGTGTGACCTAACCGGAAAGGATATCTTTAGTATGTATCCATCCGACGCTCCGTTTCCAGTGTATGAGACAGAGGTTTGGTATTCTGACCGGTGGAACCCCTATGATTACGGGATGGATTTCGACGAGAGTCGACCATTTCTGGAACAAATGTTTGAACTCCAAGGTAAGGTGCCTAGAATGTCTCTGGTTCAGCAGGGAACAGCGGTCAATAGTCCCTACGCGCACAGAGTTTCTTATCCAAAAAATTCCTACATGACCTTTCGCGCTTCCTATCCCGAGGATTGTTTATACATCTATAACGGCAAGTTTACTAAAGATTGCGTTGATTCATCTTGGATCTTTGATTCGGAACTCTGTTATGAATGTGTGAATGTAGAAAAATGTTACAATCTAAAATTTAGTCAAGAAAGCAAAGATTGTCGGGATTCATTTTTTTTATACTCTTGCAGAAATTGTTCAAACTGTACTTTTTGTGTAAATTTGGTTAACGGCGAATATTGCATCAGGAATCAAAAATATTCCAAAGAAGAATATTTTAAAAAATTAAAAGAATTCAAGCTGAATACTTATTTAGGAATTACTAATGCAAAAAAAGAATTTGATAAATTTCGAAAGCAATTTCCGGTTAAAGCTATCGCCTCTATTAAGTCGGAAAAGGTGTCCGGCAACTGGTTTTCTAATTGCAAAAATGTAACCAAATCTTTTGACTGTGTGAATATAAAAGATGGCAAGTATTTGTTCATGGTTTTTGGCGCCGAGGATTGTATGGATTACTACGAGTGGGGAAACAAAGCGGAAAGTATATACGAAGCCGTAAATTCCGGACTAAATATTGCAAGATTATATTTCTGTAATCAATGCTGGATGGGAGCTACGGATTTGTATTATTGCAATACGTGTCCGGGTGCCCGAAATTGTTTCGGGTGTGTCGGATTAAAGAAGGGAGAGTATTCCATACTAAATAAAAAGTATTCTAAGGAAGAGTATTTAGTTTTGAAAGAAAAAATTATCAAACAGATGAAAGAGGTGCCATTTGTAGACAAGCGGGGGATCAAATATTACTTTGGTGAATTTTTTCCAGAAATGTTTTCCGACTTTGCCTATAATGAGACAATTGCCAATTACCACTTTCCATTATCTCGCGAGGAAGCCCTATCCCGCGGCTATGAGTGGAGAAATAACGAAAGAAAAAATTATGAGATAACTCTTAAACCCGAAGATTTACCGGAAACTATTACGGAAGTCGATGACACTATCTTAAACGAGGTTATCGAATGCGCGGAGAAAGATAACCCAGATTCTGTTGGTGCATTTCGAATTGCACAAAATGAACTTAATTTTTATAGGAAAATGGATTTGCCCCTCCCAAGAGCTTGCTTCAATATTCGTCATTTTCGGCGCATGGATAAGCGTCCCAAACTTGCTCTTAAGAAAAGATATTGTAAAAAATGTGGCATCGAAGTGGAAACCGTTTACACCGAAGAATACGCACCTATTATTTACTGTGAAAAATGCTACCAAAATGAGGTTTACTAAATTAATTCATGAAATTCGGGCGGTGAAAAGCAAGAAGGAACTCGCGAATATTGTGCGAGCGCAAAGAATAAGCGAGGAAGTTTTAAAGTTTGTAAAGTTGAAAGTTTTAAAGTTGGGGATTACAGAAATACAGGTAGCAAACCTGATTAAAAATAAATTCATAAAACTTGGCGCGCCAATACTATCCTTCGAACCAATTGTCGCTTTTGGAAAAAATACTGCCGACATTCACCACTTCGTGCCAACAAAAACAAAGTTAAAGAAAGGGGACATAATCATGCTTGATTTTGGATGCACGGTAAATCACTATTGCTCCGACATGACTCGCACATATTTTTGGGGTGAACCTTCTGCCAGGCAGAAAAAAGTTTATCTTGCAGTACTTAAAGCACAAGAAATTGCCTTGCGGAAGATTATGTCGGGAGAACGCCGTGCAAAAGTGATAGACAACAGCGCAAGAAGTTTCTTGGCAAAAAAGTTCAAAAATAATTTCAAACACGGTCTAGGCCACGGCGTGGGCACAGTAATTCATGAGTGGCCAAATTTTCGGCCCAAAAGTAAGGATATAATCCCTGCGGGGTGCGTTATGACCATAGAGCCCGGGTTCTATTTCAAGGGCTGGGGAGGAGTACGTATAGAGGATATGGTTCTAATTACCCAAAAAAGTGGTAAAAACTTAACTAGCTTTGCAAAAAATCTAAAAAGTGCTATACTATAAGGCGTGAAGGGAAAACAATTTTTGCAAAAAACAAGTGAAAACAGCAAGATTAAAGTTGCTATACTTTGTGGCGGTCCGTCGCTCGAGCGCGGCATCTCGCTCAATTCAGCCAGAAGCGTGATGGATCACTTGGGAAGTTTAGGTGTTGAAATTGTTCCAATTTATTTCGACGAACATAAAAAACCCTTTAAAATCTCCCGTGGCCAGCTCTACTCCAACACCCCCAGTGATTTTAACTTTAAATTAGCCCGGAGCGCTCATGAGCTTAGCCAATCGGGTTTGGTTCGAATATTAAAGAACGTTTCAATTGTTTTTCCATGTATTCATGGGACTTTTGGCGAGGATGGCGAACTGCAACGATTTTTGGAGAAAAAGGATGTTCCTTTTATCGGTTCGGATTCCAAGTCCTGCAAAATGGCCTTTGATAAATTTCGTGCCAATGAATATATACGCTCGCTCGGGTTT
>Ga0209542_10003530_pt1 | contig 33409 bp, 37 predicted proteins | sample RifCSPhighO2_01_FD_184028 | JGI IMG/M metagenome (GOLD analysis project Ga0209542, IMG submission 184028) | Soil microbial communities from Rifle, Colorado - Rifle CSP2_plank highO2_0.1 (SPAdes) (version 2) | ecosystem: Environmental > Terrestrial > Deep subsurface > Rock core/Sediment ... | reverse complement strand
AATGTGGTAATGCTAACAATTCCGCCACGCTCCGACCAAAGTCGGAGCGTCTGCCCTCACCCCATCGCAATTACATTCTATTTTTGTTTGGCGGGGGGAATTCTTTTTTTGGTATGGGCGATGGAGAGAGGGAGGGGTTATTTGTATTGTATAACAATACTGTTAAAATAAAAAGGTTGATTTTTCTATTAAAAATATGATATAATCAAAGTATGTCAAAAATTGATTTAATTAAAAAAATTGAAGCAAAAAGGGGGTCAAAAATTATCACCTATATTACAAGCGACCGCCAAGGTCCTGTAAATGCTCGCGTGGCTATGGATATAATTCCAATTATTAGCGAGCAACTTCGTAAAATTGGAAAAACTACTAAAATTGACCTTTTTCTTTATACCGCAGGGGGCGACACTATGGTTCCTTGGCGTTTAGTTTCAATGATTCGCGAATATTGCGACACTTTTTCTGTGCTTGTTCCTTACAAGGCGCACAGCGCCGGAACTATGATTGCCCTCGGTGCTGATGAAATAGTAATGAGCGATCTTTCCGAAATTTCCCCGATTGACCCTTCAATCGCAAATATTTTTAATCCGTCCGATCCAGCTAATCCGCAAAATAAAATTCTAATATCTGTGGAAGATGTTATCGCATATTTTGACTTGGCGAAAAATAAATTCGGCATAAAAAGCGACGAAGATCTAACAAAAATCTTCAATAAATTTGTCGAAGCCAATCCTCAAATTCATCCGCTTGCCTTGGGTAATGTTAACCGAACACATAATCTTATTCGACTTATTGCAAAACGACTTCTAAAAAGTCATAAGGAACCGATAAAGGAAGATCAAATTGAAAAAATAGTTGAATTTTTTACTGAAAAACTTTATTCACACACTTACTTTATCGGCAGAAAAGAAGCCAAAGAAGAACTAGGCGTAAAATCAGTCGTGGAAGCAGATTTAGACCTTTCAAATTTGATGTCCGATTTGTATGCGGAATATGCAAAAGAAATGGAGTTGCAAAATACCATTTGGAATCCGGAAAACGAACTCGGAGCTAATGCAAGCCAAAATATCAAAGACTATAAAGTGGCGTTTGTGGAAAGTAACGCGTTCTCAAAAGCATTTAATTTAAAAATAGAATTCCGTCGCCAGCAAGTCATGGTTCCACAGCAAAATGGCGTGCAAATCCCGCAAGATCAAGTCGCGATGCGAGTAGTGGCGCAGGGCTGGAAATAAATAATTGTGTTATAATACAAATATGAAAGATAAAGTAACAGGTAATCTATACGACGGCAACATACGCATACAAGGTGAACACCTTTCTTTTACTGTTGCGCCAACACAAACAGGAATTTTTTCACCGCATGGCGAAATATTTATTTTACAACCAACCACTGTTAATCTTTATGGTCATGATTTTCTTGGAGTTTCTGTATATGGATATACAACAGACGATAAATCATTCATATTAAAAAATGCTGTTCTTGTTGAATCTTATACAGAGCCAACCACTACGGGAAGTTATGAAGAAAAATTATATATAATGTCCACAGTTACCCGTTTTAATTCTCATACTAGTCTTTTTAATAATTTTACAACCACCCTGACTAATGGTGACTTGTGGGCAATACAAGTTCTTGCCCATTACCTAAATACATCTTCTGTTACAACAACCAGCTTAACAGTACAAATTAATTTTTATGGATCTGAAAAAGGAAAGGTAGTTTTAACTGGAATGATAGAAAATGCACTAACAGATATCTCATCAGAAAACATAAAAAATCTAAATTGGGAATGGTTTGATGTATAAGTAAATACAAAAATTTTTCAAAAGAAAATTTAATCAAGGTTGTTTAAAAACTTGAATCTCGTAAAAAGTGCGGGCTTACCTTAAATGAGGGAGAAGTCAAAAAAGTTTTGTGTTTATTATGCCAATTTTTAATGATTTAAATTTAGACAACTGGAAAGAATCAGAAATTTTGACTGATAGTCTTTGGATTTTTGATAAAAGAGAAAAAACAGGCAAACATAATGGTTTTTATCATGGCAATTTTATTCCTCAAATACCACGTCAGTTAATTTTACGATATACCAAAAAAGGTGAAGTTGTTTTTGATCCATTTGTCGGAAGTGGAACGACTGCTTATGAAGCTGAAACTCTCGGTAGGCATTTTATTGGTATTGATATACAAAAAAATCTAGTTGACGAATTAAAATCAAAAGTTGATAATAAAAAATATTTTTCGGAAATAATTTTAGGCGATAGTTCAAAGAACACCACCTTTTATGAAGTAGGCGAAATTCTTAAAAAACAAAAAAGGAAAAATATTAGCTTGGCAATTTTACATCCACCCTACGCTGATATTATAAAATTCAGTAGTTTAAAGGATGACTTATCAAATGCAAAGTCTTTGAAAGAATTTCTAAACGGCTTTAGTTTGGTCTTAAAAAATACAATATCTATTTTAGAGAAAGGGCGTTATTTAGCTATTGTTATTGGTGATAAATATACTGCTGGGCAGTGGATTCCGTTAGGATTTTATTGTATGAACGAAGCTCAAAAATTAGGGCTTACCTTGAAAAGTGTTATAATTAAAAATATGGAAGGAAATCGTGCTAAACAAAACAAAGAGAGTATTTGGCGATACCGTGCATTGGCAAATGATTATTATATTTTCAAACACGAGTATATATTAATTTTCAAAAACTAACTTATTTATGTCAATATTAAATATAAGAGATGCAAATTTTGTTAAACTGAAATCTTTAAAAAAAGAGTATCTTAAACAATTATGTGATACATTTAAGATTCAATCTTCTAATAATATCACTGAGATGATAAAAAATATTCTCTCAGTTTTTGATGCTGGTAATATTTCTACAGAACAAATTAATGACTATATAAAAAATCTTTATACTCAAGTTCGCAATGAAGAAATTGAGTTAACTGGTGCTAGTCATGATTTAATTATAAAAGAATTAGAGAAAGTTAATTCTCATATTTGGGGAATGGTTCAGGGAGCTGTTGATGCACACATACAAGCAAATTATGTAAGAAAATACTTTAAATTTGATGATATATTAAAAGCCATAAGAGGTTCTCTTTATACTGCGATTGAATCATATACTCTCTGCACTTGGTATAACCATTGGAGTACAGTTTTCTTGGAAGATCTTATTTGTTTAAATAAAAATGTTGTCCCTATAATTAAAAAAGTTAAGGGTGTAGATATTATATGGAACGAGCAACCTGTGGATATAAAAATAACAAACTTACCAAAAGAGTGGTTTGATGATGGGAAATCTATTGATGATGCAATTAATAATCCTGTATCTGTATGTGAATATTTATATCGATTACAAGGAGCTCAAAGATTTGGTTCTGACAATAGACTTTTTATTCTTATATATAATAAAAAAGATCCCGCAGAAAGTTGGAAGATTAAAAGGAATTATCCTTTAATAAAGAAATTTGTAAACGAATTTTTTAGTAAAAATACTAGTCTTGACCCTGTAAATTTTAGTTTTAATTCTACTCAACATCTCGCCCATGCAAAAGTAATGTTTATTATTGAATAAATTATGAATTATATTGGAAGTAAATTATCATTGCTGGAATTTTTAGAAGAATCCATAAATAAAGTGGTTGATAAAAACTGCGATACTTTTTGTGATTTATTTGCTGGTACTGGAATTGTTGGTAGACATTTCAAAAAAAGGGGTTATAAAATAATAGCAAACGATATTCAATATTATAGTTATGTTTTAAATAGACATTATATTGGTAATCACGAAGAATTAAAGTTTTCTAAACTAGTAAAAGAAGTACCGGAATTAAAAAATATTGAGTTGGAAGAAAAGAAAAATTTTGTCTGTCATTATTTATCTAATATAAGAAGTGTAAAAGGATTTATTTATAATAATTATTGTGTTGGTGGAACTAAAAATAAAAATGAAAAACGACAATATTTTTCAGACGAAAACGGAATGAAATGTGATGCAATTCGCCAGAAAATTGAAGAGTGGAAAACTAGAGATTTGGTTTCTGATGATGAATATTATTTTTTAATTACAAGTTTACTTGAATCAACTGATAAATATGCGAATACCGCTTCTGTTTATGGTGCTTTTCTTAAAAAGTTAAAAAGGGCGGCCCAAAATAGTTTAATTTTAAAACCTGCCCAATTGATAATAAATGATCGGGAGCATGAAGTTTTTAATGAAGATATAAACAAAATTTCAGAGAAAATTCAAGGCGATATTTTGTATTTAGACCCACCTTATAATCATAGGCAGTACGCCACAAATTATCATTTACTTGAAACTATTGCTAAATATGATAATCCAAAAATTCATGGCAAAACAGGTTTAAGAGATTATCAAAATGAAAAATCACTTTATTGTTCAAGGTCACAAGTTAAAAAAGCTTTTAAGGATTTAATTTTGAAAGCGAAAGCAAAATACATATTTTTAAGCTACAACAACGAGGGATTAATGACTTTGGCCGATATTAAGGAAATAATGAGCCTGCGGGGTAAATATAATCATTTTACTAAAGATTACAGCCGATTTAAAGCGGACAAAACGGAAAACAGGGATTATAAAGCAACAAAAACAGTAGAGTATTTACATTATGTAGTTTGTAGTTAAAAGAAGTTTCGTATTCTAAAATCTAGGGAGCTAAATTTTGTTTCTTGGTTCACCACAAAATTTAGTTTTTGCGCGCGAACGGGCGGGAGGGTCAAGCGCATTTGCATTTGCGCCTTCGGGAATTTCCGCTAGGGTGTCTGGGCTAAAGACGAGCGCCTGTGTGATATGCAATACAAAGTATCGTAGCGAAAGCGACACCACAAACACGGACATGAAAAACCTGAGAGGGGTTTGCGCGGCCGGGTGGGGTGAGCCCTGTTCCGCTCTGCGGAATGCGACTGAAAGGAGCACGAACCGAGGCAACGCACTGGGGAGAGGAGTATCCTCTCCCCAACTAGCTGCGGGCTTTTGCTTGAACGGCTCATTTCCTGGTATTTGAGCCGTTCGGCAAAAAGCCTGCTCCTAGAACTGGCGCTTGTAGCCCTAGCGGAAATTCCCGAAGGCGGATGCCGAGGGTGTATTCCCTTTAGACCTGACACAATGTGATATGATGGACGAAGGCACGATATGAATTTTGCATTTGCATTTTAAATTCCGCCGCTTCTTCTTTGAAGAAGCTTGACCGAGCCCCATCGCCCATACCAAAAAAAGAATTCCCCCCGCCAAACAAAAATAGAATGTAATTGCGATGGGGTGAGGGCAGACGCTCCGACTTTGGTCGGAGCGTGGCGGAATTGTTAGCATTACCACATTAGCCGAGCGTAGTAATTAGTTTGGAGTTATGAGGCACGCGGAGCGTGCGATTAGTCATTCAGACTTGAAAAAGGTTCTGATTTGGTCGTATAATGTAGCAGTGCTATGCTAAGTTAGGTGTCCGAGATGCGTTGTATTTTTTAGTGTGATACTATAGATTCTATGCAAAAGTGGACACTTGGTAAAATAAAAAAAGATCTAAAATCTCTCAAGAAATTAGGATGGATTAAATCAAACCGTAAACATAATACTGGAATTGGAAAAACACTCGAAGACCATTTAAAGATTAAAGAGAATAATATTGCATTACCAGATTTTGGAGTTATGGAATTGAAGTCACAAAGAATCAGTACTATTTCGATGATGACGTTATTCACTAAAAGTCCCGAGGGTATTACAAATTCAGAGATTAGAAAACACTTTGGTTACCCAGATAAAGAATTTCCAAAAATTAAAATTCTTCACCAAACAATTAGCGGTGGAAAAAGAAATGGAATGGGTTTTCAAGCCACTATTGATGAGAAGCATGGGAAATTACTCATTCTTAAAAAAGGAAAACTTTTGGGACATTACAGCTTGGCATTTTTGAAAAAGAAAGCCACAGAAAAAATAGGAAACGGCTTAATATTAGTTCGTGCTGAAACAAAAAATATGCGTGGACATGAGTATTTCCACTATAAAGATGCTTTTATTCTTAAAGAAATTGACCCGACTAAATTTCTTGCACATTCAAAATATGACATTCGTCTTGGCGTTTATCATAGCGGTAAAAATGCAGGAAAACCCCATGATCATGGTTCAGCGTTTCGTTTGACTGAAAAATCATTACCGCTTTTATTTAAGATTCACAAACAAATTCTTTAATTTTTTCTCAAAACCACAATACTTTCTTTATTCATAGTTTCCTCTAAAGCTCCTACGATATTCGTAGGCGAATTTTTTATTGGCATCCTTTTGCCTGGAATATTACGAACAATAATATCTTCACAGGTGAAACCAATTTTTTCTGCTAATTCTGCAATTATAAAATCTGTAGGAATTCTAACTTGTTTAACTAACCTATTGCCAATTACGAGACAAAAGTATTTTTTTGATTTTAGTATTTTATATGCTTGTTTCAAGCAATCATTCAATCCAATATAAAAACTCAATACATCCCTTGCCCTTGCTTCATCTTGTTTAGTAATTTTTTCTAATGATTCCTTAAGATAATCTGATGGTAATAGGTGTATCAAGTTTTTAGTAGCTCTACCACCAAGTAATTCGTTATCTACACCCGAAGCCTCATTTGGGTTATCAAATATATCAATCCATTGAGCAGAAAGGCGAGAAAATTGACCATAAGCAACTGTTGTCCGACTATCTCCATATGGGGGAGAGGTAATAATACAATCAATGGATTTTTCTTTTATTCCGTTATCTTTTGACGAATCCCCATAAATGATTTTTATCCACGAATCCTTTTTTGTGTCTTTGTAAAATTCAGTCATTCCCTTAATGTTCTTCTCTGCGTGTTTACGAAAAATTCCAACTATATCAGGATCATGTTTTTCTAATTTTTCGCCTTTAATACGCACTAGTTTAAATTCCCCATTTTTACAATTTGATGAATAGCGAACTGTCTCACTAAAAGCAACCATTAAGAAATTTTGAATAGACTTGTCTTTTATTTCTTTGATAGCCTTTTTCAGCTTTGCAAGTTTGACTATAACTTTATTTTTAAACCAAAAATCAATATTATTAAATTCTGGTCTTTTTATTTGATTATCTTTTATTTTTTCTATCCTATCAAGTAATACAATATATTCTTTTGTAAGTTTTTGAGGACTTATTGGAGTTGTTTTTGCGTGGGCAAGAAAAATAGCTAGGGGGTTTAGATCAATACCATAGGCATTTCGGCCAAGTAATCGACTTTCAACAAGAGCAGTACCAGAGCCACAAAAAATATCACAAATGGTATCGCCTTCTTTACTATAAGTTTCTAATAATCTTCTTCCGACTTGTGGAATAAACATTGCCGGGTAAGTATGTATTCCATGAGTGTATGATTTTGTTTTCTCTCCTCTGTAGTCCCATGAGTAATCTATTTTACGAATATATTTTTCTTTTCGTGATTGTCCTTGATCAAGTTGTGATTCAAGATTGCGGATTATTTTAACTACGACACCCCTAACTTCTACTTCGTCTCTATAAATTGGAAACAAGGTTGGGTTTGCGGGTTGTAGTCTAAATCTTCCTTTTTCTCGATAAAGTTTTTTTAGTGTCGCTTCGTTGTCGTCAATTACTGCGACAACAGTCTGACCATTTTCTGCTACTTCTTGCTTTCGTATAACCACAATATCGCCGTCAAAAATACCCTCATCAATCATACTGCTGCCTTGCACACGCAGAGCGTAGTGCTTTCCTTGTTGCCCGATTTCATCTTTTGTAATCGTGATAGTCTCGTCAGGAATTTCTATCGCCTCAATCGGCTGTCCGGCAGCTATGGCGCCAAGTATAGGAATTTCAATTGTTTGCTTTGCTCCCACTGTAGAAACACCACGAGGTTGATTGTGTTCTTTATTTAAAAATCCAGCGTCTTGTAGTTTCCTTATGTAATAGTGAGAAGTTGAAACAGATGCGAGTTTAAATTTCTTCTTGATTTCCTCAAGAGAGGGAGCATAGTCATGCCTTATTCTATAACTTTTGATAAAATCTAGGACTTGGACTTGCTTTTTTGTGAGCATATATGCTATTATAGAAAATAAATAGAAAGTATGCAAAGTGAGTTATCCACACTTTCTAGGTCAATATTATTAATTAACTAATTAAAATCAAATGCCCATAAGTTTTAATGGAAGTGTAACAATAAATGGAAATGTTGAAATGTATGACAATGGTAGTATGAAAATTACAGGTAATGAAGTAACGGTTAATGTTTCGGAGCTAAAAAGCTTTGTTGAAAAAGAATTACCTTTCTCTATTAATAAGGAAGAGTACAAAAAAGCTGCTGAAACGTTATCTAATCCACCACAAGATAAGGGATTAATAAAAAAAGCTTTTCATAAGATTATAGAGTTTACCAAAGAATCAGGAAAGGCTATATGGATTGCTGGACTTACTGGAATCGCTAAAGAAGTTGCTAAAGAAATTGCTCAACACATCACAAAGTAACCCATGACTGAGACGCCTCAATTTGATATACTAAAAACGCTCAAGGAACCCTTACGGGGTCTCAAACTGTGGGGTTCGCAACTGAGTCATTCAGCAGTTTTTGCTATAAATCTGATATAATAAAATTATGTTAAGAATATTAATATCAATGCTAGTTGCAGGTGTAGTGATTGTCGGTGGATATCTTACTCTTAAAATTAGGGAACTGGAGAGAGGTACTCAAGTTATAAATAATAATGCGGATGTGAAAGAAAAAAAGGAAGAAGCTCCATTTACATTAAAATTACAATCTGTAACAGCTTCCGATCTGGAAGGATTATGGCGGGTTGAAACAATGATTCAATATAATAACACTTTCGGAAAAATGCCTACCGAAAAAGTCATGACTAACCCAGAAGGCACAGTTGCTTTTCAGGGAAGTATGGCCTGTGGCATCGTTAAATATTATTCTTCAAAGCCCTATTGTGACGAGCAATATGTGCCATACATTATAGAAGGGAACAAGGTTATTGCTACAAAACCCGGTACTACTCCAACAGTAATGGTTTATAAGAACAAGAAACTTGAAGTTTCTGTTGTTGGATCGAATTTTACATTAATTCTTGAACGAATTTCTAAAGAAGCGCCCCTGGAATATGCAAATAAATCGGGACAAAACATCCTGCCTACGAATCCTTCAAAACCAGTAACAAAAACAATTACGACACCAATATTTTCATACGTTGCCGTGCCTGAATCTCCCACGCTCCCGGATTATTCTGTAGATATAACGCAAAATACATTCGGTGTTCTTAGTTCTAATCCCGCTACATCCTCTCCACACCAACCATTTTCGGGGGATGATGTTGCCTTTGGGGCGCTTATTAATGATTTTGGCGCCAAAACAACAGTTTCGTCTATTGTGCGATTGCGTCTTGATGTGGGAAATAATGGAACATGGAATCAAATTGAGAATGAAACTATTGGGCCAATGAATTCTGAATCCCCACGGTTTTCAACTGTTTGGTTTGGGGCAAAAGGCGGAGTATGGAAAGCAGTTTCCGGCACGCACAAATTCGAAATTTGCGCCGATGCAACGAATGTTGTTGTTGAATCGATGGAATCAAACAATTGCATAACTCAATTATTTACGGTGAAATAATTCTCTTAAATTACTTTAATGAAATTTTGGGCAAAAATGAAATTAAAACTGCGAAGACAAAAAGGTTTTTCGCTTATAGAGCTTTTGGTTGTAATAGCGATAATGGGAATTTTGAGTTCTATTATTTTGTCTGCAGTAAGTTCAGCGCGTACCAAGGCGCGAGACGTTAAAAGGAAAGCGGAAATTTCAGGTATCGGTAGATTAATAACAGCTTCTTGTTATTTACCGAGCGCTGGTTCTGGCGAATATGACATAGCTAATTTAATTACTGAATTTGTGTCAAGTAATCCTCAATATGCGAGCTATATATCGCAAATTCCAAAGGATCCATCTGCTCCATCGGCTGGAACGGAATCCCTATATATGTATACAGTAAATATAAATAACAAATGTGCTGTGTATGCAAATCTGGAAAATAAAAATGAACAAGTGACCCTACAGAGTATTTTTACCCCCACTCCCGGAGGAGGCACTGGCGTACTTGAAGCATCAACTGACGGATGGAATGGGTCACCCAAATACTTTCAAGTTTCAAATTAGTAAATTATATAAATGTACTCAATATAAATATTAATGAAAAACCATATTTTAAAATTAAAAAGTACATTTAGGGGTACCTACTTTTGGTTTTTCATAATTTTATTAGCTTTATTATTTATTTTATTTTTTGCCTTTCCGGAATTTTTTAACAGTGAAGCATTTTACATAAAAAATGGTGCAGTAACTGACTCTCTAAAAAATATATTTAAGCCAAGCATTTCACCGCTTGATATTGTGGCTTATGATAAAAAATTAAATGAATTAGCCAATAATCCACTTTCCAAGCCACCAATAACTAAAATTGTAAAAGATCCACAAACTGGAGTAGAAAAAACTATAACAATAGAACCGAAACCAGTTATTAATCTTTGGCCAGTAAAGACCGTCTATCCCAACGCCGGCGCAATTTTACCATTTAATCGCATTGTTGCTTATTATGGCAATTTATACTCAAAGCAAATGGGAGTTCTTGGGGAATATTCAGAGGAGGAAATGCTGGCAAAATTGGGCGCAGAAGCTCAAAAATGGATTATTGCGGATCCCTCTACTCCTATCGTTCCGGCGTTGCATTATATTGCCGTTGTCGCGCAAAATAGTCCCGGGGCAGATGGTAAATACAGATTTCGCATGCCGGATTCCGAGATAGATAAAGTGCTTGCCATGGCGGCGAAAATACCTGCCCGCAATACTTCAGACATAGCTGATGCCCGCCCGCATGACTCGCTTCAGCGTGTCGGGCAGGCAGGCGGGAATGCGCTTGTTTTTTTGGATATTCAAGTCGGGTTCAGCACCATCCAGACCGAATTGCCTCTTTTGGAAAAATACCTAAAATTGCCAAATGTACATGTGGGAATAGATCCAGAATTTTCCATGAAGGGGAGTATTAGACCCGGGAAAATTGTGGGCACCTATGATGCCACTGATATAAATTTTACAACCAACTATCTGGCAAAAATTGTAAAAGAAAATAATCTTACTCCAAAAATATTGGTAATTCATCGTTATACGGAAAAAATGGTGACAAATTATCAGGAAATAAAGCCGTTGCCAGAAGTGCAGATTGTGATGCATATGGATGGCTGGGGCGGAATGGCGAAGAAATTAAATACCTATCAACAATTCATTTACAAAGAACCAGTTCAATTTACCGGTTTTAAGTTATTTTATAAAAATGATATTTTGACTCCGGGAACAGCGCTGATGACCCCGGGTGATTTGCTCAAATTAAATCCACAGCCTATTTATATACAGTATCAGTGATATTTTATGATATGATTTAAATATGGATTCTAGAGAAGAAAAAAAAGCCTGGCGAGAAGTAAAAGATAAAGAAAGATTTTTAAACGCAGTTAGGGGTATGCGTGTTTTTTGGGCGACAACGAGGAATTTAATGATATACACAGTAATATCCGCAATTGTAATAGTTTTAGGATTTTATTTTAGTCTTTCAAATTTTGAATGGATTGCGCTTATTTTTTCCATCGGTTTTGTAATAGTTTCGGAGGCATTTAATACGGCCATTGAGATAGATATGGATTTAACTTCTCCCGAATATCATCCTTATGCTCGGGACACAAAAGACGTGGCTGCCGGCGCCGTGCTTATTTCTGCGTTTATTTCTATTATTATTGGTTTCATTATTTTTTTGCCAAAAATCTTTAATATGATATAGTTTGAATATGAATAATGTTAAAATTTTTCTTGGAGTAATTAGTATTTTAATCGTGGGAACAGTGGCAACTGCCGTATTGCGATCAAATCAAACCCCGCCAGGTCCTGGCAAGCATGATGCTTTTGCGCAATGCTTGAAGGATAAAGGAGCGGTTTTTTACGGAGCTTTCTGGTGTCCGCATTGCCAAACGCAGAAAAAAATGTTCGGCTCGTCGGTAAAATTATTACCTTATGTTGAATGTTCTCCAGCCAGTGGTCAAGGCCAGCTACAGATTTGCATAGATAAAAAAGTGACTGGTTATCCCACTTGGGAATTTGCTGATGGATCGCGTTTGACAGGAGAAATTTCACTTCAACAATTAGCAGAAAAAACGAGCTGTATCTTACCGCAATAACCATGAACAATTCTGTACATTATTTAAATTTATTTTTGGGCAGTGGCGCGATAGTTTTACAGGTTTTTTCCGTTATCGCTTTGTTTCTGCTTTTTATAGGGCCTAAGAAAAATGCTTTTTTAAATTTTATTGATAAGCATTATTTATCCTTAGGTTTTATTATTTCTTTATTTGCATCTCTTTTGTCTCTTGTTTATTCCGAGATAGTTGGTTTTGTGCCCTGTTATCTATGTTGGTATCAAAGAGTATTCACGTTTCCATTATTTTTAATTTTCGGAATGGCCATCTGGCACAAAGATCGCAAAATAGTAAAATATGTTTTACCGATGCTCTCTATCGGTTTTGTTATTTCCGTGTATCAAAACTTTATATATTATTTTGGCAATACCGGCAATCTTCCCTGCGATGCTTCTGGCGTGTCTTGTTATCAGCAATTAGTTTCAGAATTCGGCGGATATATTTCAATTCCGATGCTTGCCCTAAGCAGTTTTCTGGCGCTCATTACCATAGTGCTGGTCGCTCATTTTTATAAAAAAGAAGATTAATCAAAAAACGAAGGTATGAGTAAATATATTAGTATTTTAATTGTAGTTATTGTAATTATTTTGGGCTTTTGGTTTTTAGTGCAATATAAAACTCAGGAAGAAAATATTATTAATTTAAATAATCAAGAAAAAACTATGAGTGCGATATTACACACAAATAAAGGGGATATAACAATTGAATTTTTTAATAAACAAGCTCCAAACACGGTGGCTAATTTTATAAAGCTTGCCAAAGAAGGTTTTTATGACGGAATTAAATTTCATCGGGTCATAAAAGGTTTTATGATTCAAAGCGGCGATCCTCTTACAAAAGACGATTCCAAGATAGCCCTTTGGGGTACCGGCGGTCCAGGATATAGTTTTGCCGATGAGTTGGGCAAAGAGAATGAGAATAATAAAAACAATGCGGGTACGATAGCAATGGCAAATTCTGGTCCCAATACCAACGGTAGCCAATTTTTTATCAATGTGGTTGCTAATAATTTTTTAGATGAAAAACATACTGTTTTTGGGCAGGTGATAAAGGGAATGGATATTGTAACAGCTATTGAAAATACTCCGACAGGAACAGCCGATAGACCAATCAATCCAATAATCGTAAATAATATCACCTTAGAATAAAAATATGCGAATTTTCTTTAATTATTTAAAGAAATATTGGCAGTTTTGTATATTAACTTTAGTTCTGGCGACTATTAATCAGATTTTTTCTTTTCTTGACCCCTATATTTTTAGGTATGTCATAGACGAATATGCCACTAAACCGGATTTATACACTAAAACAGAGTTCTTTCATGGCGTCGGTCTATTATTGCTTGCCATTATCGGGGTTGCCTTTATCTCTCGAGTCGCGAAAAATTTTCAAGATTATTATTTGAACGGCATCAGCCAGCGCGTGGGAGCGGATCTCTACAGAGATGGAGTGGCGCATACTCTTTCATTGCCGTATAGCGTTTTGGAAGATGAGCGAAGCGGAGAGACTTTGGGTAAACTGCAAAAAGCCCGCCAAGATACCGAAAAATTAATCGCTGCATTGGTCAATGTTTTATTTGTATCCTTTGTCGGTTTTATTTTTGTAGCAATATATGCCACTTCGATTTATTGGGGCATATCCGTGGCATTTTTACTCACCGTTCCAATTATCGGAGGACTTAGTTTAGTATTATCCAAGAAAATAAAAGATATTCAAAAAATTATCGTTGCGGAAACGACGGCGCTGGCCGGCTCCACCACCGAGTCGCTTCGCAATATAGAATTGGTCAGAAGCCTGGGTCTCGCAGAACAAGAAATAGGACGGCTCAATACGACAACTGATAAAATTTTAAAGCTGGAACTGAAAAAACTTCGCTATTTGCGCAGTTTAAGCTTTATGCAGGGGACAGTCATTAATTTTATTCGCACCAGTATTTTATTTTTTTTGCTTTATCTTATTTTCGCTAAAGTTATTACTTTTGGCGAATTCTTCTCTTTGTTTATTTATTCTTTTTTTGTTTTTGGTCCGTTGCAGGAACTTGGCAATGTTATAGGCATTTATCGCGAGACGGAAGCGTCGCTTATTAATTTTAAAAAATTAATGAATATGCCCAAAGAAGCGATAGCTCTAAACGAAAAACATATCAGTAAAGTGGAAAAACTGGAATTTAAAAATGTTTCATTCAGATATAAAGACAACAGAGAGCTTGCTCTTCAAAATATTTCTTATAATACTATATCTGGAAAAACTATCGCTTTCGTTGGTCCATCCGGGTCCGGCAAGACATCTTTAGTGAAATTGCTTGTTGGGCTCTTTAGACCGACCCAAGGAGATATTTATTATAATAAAATTCCATTTGAGTCAATTAATAAGGAGAAAATCCGCTCACAGATCGGTTTTGTTACACAGGATACTCAGCTTTTTGCGGGAACAATTCGCGAGAATCTGCTCTTTGTGGCTTCCCATGCCACTGATGAAGAATGTTTAGATGCATTAAATAAAGCGCAATGCCAAAATTTACTTGCGCGCGGGGGCAAGGGATTGGATACTGTTATCGGAGAAGGGGGTGTGAAAACTTCTGGCGGAGAAAAGCAAAGAATTTCCATCGCCCGCGCGCTTTTACGTCGGCCCAATGTTTTAATTTTTGATGAAGCCACCTCTTCTCTTGATTCTCTGACCGAAGAAGAAATAAATAAAACTATTAAAAATGTTTCAAGGCTCGGTTCTCACATTACCATTCTCATTGCCCATCGTCTTTCTACCGTTATGCATGCGGATACTATTTACGTATTGGAAAAAGGAAAAATCATTGAATCAGGATCACACAATGCGCTTCTTTTGCTCAAGGGTTTATATTCCGCAATGTGGCGACAGCAAATAGGGGAGAGAGCAAACAGTGTGCTACAATCTGAAAATTATGTTGGACAATAAGAATAAAAAAACTCAAATATTAATTATTGATTTAGGTTCTCAATACACTCAAATCATCAGACGATCTTTGCGTTATTTAAGTTTCCATTCAACGATTCTTTCACCTCAAAAATCTTTAGAATGGATAAAAAAGAATAAACCCAAAGGAGTAATTCTCTCTGGCGGTAGCGCGAGTGTTTATAATAGAAATGCGCCAGAAATTCCAAAAGAAATACTGGATCTTAACATACCAATTTTGGGTATTTGTTATGGAATGCAATGGCTCGCATATATCAATGATAAAAATTCTGTCCATAAAGCAAAAGAAGGCAAATCTTATGGACCAGTAAAAATAACTTTAGAGAAAAGTAAATTATTTGAAAAATTACCGAAGAAAATAAATGCTTGGTCTAGTCATGGAGACTCAGTCAGGCGGGCGTCAGCTGGTTTTCGTGTTATTGCCACCTCCAGGAATGGACAAGTGATTGAAGCGATGGAAGCTATTTATAGGAGATTGTATACTGTTCAATTTCACCCGGAAGTTGAGCAAACAGAAGATGAAAATATTATTTTAAATAATTTTGCGGTAAAAATTTGTAATTGCAAACAAGATTATTTTAAAAAAGATGTGATTGCCGAAATTCAAAATAAAACTAGAGAATTATTAGGAAACGGCGTGGCGATTATTGGTGTTTCGGGCGGAGTGGATTCCACAACTTTAGCCACCATACTTGCGCCAGTTTTAGGAAAACAATTGAAAGCTTTTTTAATAGATACGGGAGGAATGCGTAAGGATGAAATTGAAAAAGTAAAAGAAATAGCTCAAAAAGCAAAAATAAACTTAAAAATAATTACTGAATATAAACATAAATTTGTTAAAAAAATCAGCATGACCATAGATGCAGAAGAGAAGAGAATGTTTTTCCGAGAAATATATGGCGAAGTTTTCCGTGAAGTAGCAAAGTCATATAATGCGACTCATATGATACAAGGAACTTTAGCGACAGATTTAATTGAATCTGGAAGTGGAGGGGAATCAATGCTTATCAAAACACACCATAACGTGAATTTAAATCTGGACCTTAAAGAAATAATGCCATTATCAGATTTTTTCAAATTTGAAGTCAGAGAAATGGCACGTCTATTCGGATTGGATGAGCTTTTGATAAATAGACAACCATTTCCCGGTCCGGGGCTTTTTCTGCGAGTAGTTGGTGTGCCTGTAACTTCTGAACTTTTAGAAATTGTACGTGAGGCAGACGATGAAGTCAAAAAAATATTAGAGAAGCATAAAATCTATGATAAGATTTCCCAAACAATTGTCGCTCTTTTGGGAGTGAATACTGTGGGCGTAAAGGGGGATGGGCGAGTATATGGGTATTCTTTAGTTGTGCGGACTGTGGAGACTGTAGATTTTATGACGATAAAGGGTTTTTATTTACAAAAAGAGGTCTGCGAAGAAATTACCAGTACACTTGTTAAACATCCGAAAATTGTTCGCGTATTTTTCGACTGGACTTCCAAGCCTCCAGCGACGACGGAGTTTGAGTAATATTTATATATGAATTCTTTTACAAAAAAAGAAAAGGCGCTAATTTACAAAATGAATACCCCAGCTAAGGCACAGGATTTTTTGAATAGTTTGTCATTTAATTTTGAAAAGGACGGGGAAACATTAAAATCTCCGATTTTAACCCTGAGAGCACAAAGGGCGCATTGTCTGGAAGGAGCATTATTGGGAGCATATATCTTGTCGCTACACGGCTTTATGCCACATATATTGCACTTAAAAGCAACAAGGGAAGATTTTGACCATGTAATCGCGCCGTTTAAGATACGAGGTCTTTGGGGAGCGCTTTCTAAGACCAATCACGCAGTATTGCGGTATCGTGAGCCAATCTATAAAAATATCCATGAACTTGTGATGTCCTATTTTCATGAATATTTCTTAGATAATGGAGAAAAAACTTTACGTCAATATTCTAAATTGCTTAATTTAAATATTTTTAAGAAAAATTGGGCAGTAATGAAAGGCGACTTATGGTTTATAGATAAAAAATTAGATAAAATAAAACATTACGATATTATGCCAAAAGCTCACATAAAAAAATTGCGAAAAGCAGATAAGGTAGAGATAAAGGCAGGAAAAATGATAGAATGGAAAAAATAAAATAATTGAGCTTAAAAATCCGTTACGGAATTAAAAATTTAAAAGCAACATAGAGAAGAATAAGTCCAGATACAGTTCCAAGAACGATGGGAAGATTTTGAGAAGTATTTTTAATTGGCAGAGTGTTCACGGCTGTTGCGATAAGTGTTTCTGGAATTATTTCCAGTGTTTTTGTCTTTTCTGGCAAGTCCGATGGGGTTGCTGTTTTTTGAATTTGCGAAACTACGGACTTTTTTTTATCATCAAATTTATTATTCGCCAAAAACGTTTGCGGTAAGCTTGTTGAATCTATTAAAGCAGTTGTGGTACAAGCCTGTCCAGTTGTAACGCTGAACGAATGTCCTAGGGGGCAGACTATGGGATTAGTTGGTGTTTGTGAATTAGTCTTTTTTAATATGCCCGCCGAAGAATTATTTGAATTATTTTTAATTGCTGGTTTTGGAACCGATTGCATAATTTCGTTCCATGATTTTTCTGAACCGGCTACGCTTGCGTAACTTGTTGCCCAGATGCGATTTGCAAATGTTTCTGACGAGGGGGAAACTGCGCCGTCTATCACTTGTTGCGCGCCCAGGTAATCAATCCCAGTTTTATTATCTTTCGTCCAAGAAGCGCCCAGGGTGTTCATTGCTTGGATTACCCAGCTTGTAGAAAAAACATTTCCCCAACCACCATCACTGTTTTGTTTGTCTGCCAGATAATCAGCCGCTTTTAAAAGCGCCTCAGAAACACCGTCAATCAATTCAAAAGATTTAAGCGCTTGAATTGTCGCTGCAGTGATGTCCACACTTTCTTCCCACGAACCGTTGATTTTTTGTTTTGAAATCAAAAAAGCAATATCTTTAATAATAATGTCGTCACTCGCAGTATAACCAGAATTTTTAAGTGGAATAAGAGCAAAAATGTCATCATTGACGAGATTAGTATCACCAAATTGCGTGTCGTCAAAACTACTTATGATAGCACTAATATAATTTACGCCGTTAAATGAATATGGATCTTGCTCAAGCGCTAGAAGGGTTATTGCTCGTCTTTCATTGTCGGTTACAAGCGAACTTAGCGTATTGTGAGAATTAAGATAGGCAAGAAGTGTGTCGCGGGAATTATCAATAACATTTAAAGCTCCGAAAGCGATTCCTGCCCAATCTGTGTATAAAAGAGAATCTTCAAATGAACCATTTTCTTTTTGTACGCTTTTTAGGTAAGCTATTGCATTTTCTGTGTTAAATTCCGGTTTTGGAGTCTCCGAACCGCCACCTCCACCCGTGTCGTCGCCATCTTCTTCCTGCGGCAGTGGCACCAAGTCAATGACGTGGAGTTTTATTGTCGTGCTTTCTGTATTGGTCATCCAATCGCTAAGTATCAAGGAAAGAGTGTCTCCTTTTACTAGTGGCAGACATACAATCCCGCAATTTGCGAATTTGCCATTAAGCCAGAGGGCCCAATATTCCGTATCGCTTGGATCCTCGTCATTTACGCTTTGTACATAGAGTCCAAAACTGGAATTAACTAATTTGAAATCAGTAATATCTCCGGCGTCGCGCGCGCTAACCAATGCGCATATTGCAAGATAATCGCTAGGGGAATCTTCTTCGGGAAAAACATGCATTACTCCATCGGTATCTTCTGTCTCACATCCATAATTAAGAGTGATGTCTTTTTCAATTAAAAGAGGAGAATCACCGCCGGTTTCTTCTGCGGCATTTATATTTATAGTATAAGTTGCCGTCTGTTCGCCGACAGTAATTGTTAAAATTTGGCCAACTGCAGGAAAAGTGCTGTCAAAATCAGAAATATTTTCTTCTGTAATGGTTTCAATATTTGTACTATTATCACTATATGTTCCGGTTACCACGAGACCAGTGATATTCAGCGTATCGCCTACAATGTATTCTGTTTTGTCTGCCGGATTTGTAATAGCTATGTTTGAAAGAGTGACCGGATCTGGAACAACAATAATTTCTTCCAAAACTATATCTTCTGCAAAAATTTGATTAGTAAAAAAACTTCCAACCGCAAATATTCCCAGCACTACAAAACTTATTTTAAATATTTTTTTCATGTGATTTTACGAAATCATACCGCGTAATCGTCCATTGAAGCGTGGCGCTATTCTAATTTCCACTCAATAATGTCGCCATTTTTGAGCGTATAAGAGGAAACGCCGACGGTGGCTTCTTTTCCGTTAACATAATAAAGCAAATCTTTTCCGCCACCTGAATGAAGTGTTTCAATATCGGTTATAAAAAACCCAAGCCCTAGGTAGTTTTTTCCATTAAAGACTATTTGTCCTTGATTTTTTGCCTGCACCAATGCATCGTAAAAAACTGTATTAGGGGGAAATGATAAATACGCTGTCGTGTTTCCAGCTATCACGGTAGCGGATTCGGTATTTTTGTCTGTGGATTCCGTAGAAGCAGGGGATGGCGTGGAATTTTCTATTTGAGTTTTTGACTTATTATTTATCTCAAGAGAGAGGACTGTTGATTCTTGAATTATATTTTCAACAACTATTTTTTTTTCTTTTACATATGCAAAAAATATAACAATAACAGAAAAAACTATCATAATAAATATTCCAATATATAGTTTTTTGTGATTTTTAGACATATAAAATATTATATTTGACTTCGCTCGGACATTATATAAATAAATTTATATATGCTCCTCGCTTGTCAGCACAAAAAAAATTCTGCCGAGCAGAATTTGTGGTCCTTCAAAAAAGAAGGCAAAGAAACTTTAGTCCTGCTCGGGAAACACACAAAATGATTGGTATTCGGACTTGTCCCCGATTTTTTACGTCGTGGGCTTACCGTAGCGGCACTGTACTGGAATCCCCGCCTGCAACATTATGCGCAACATTTCGGGTAGGTCACCAGTTTCCCCAATCACTTTTCATGATTTTTTAATGAACCCTTTTAGTATATACTTATGTTACTTTATGTCAAAGAAATATGTGGATAAAAGAAAAACAATCCACCAGAAACGGACAAGAATAATGGTTTTTGGGACTTTTGATGGATTGCACAGGGGACATCTAAACTTTTTTAAACAGGCTAGAAATTTACAGCAATTTCCATTTTTAATTGTATCTATAGCTAGAAATAAAAATGTTTTAAAAATAAAAGGGAAATATCCGGTTTTAAATGAGAAAAAAAGAATAATTTTAGTTCAAAAATGCAAGCTGGTTGATAAAGCAGTTCTGTCTGGAATTAAAAATCATATTCCGCATATCATAAAAGAAAAACCTGATATAATTGCCTTGGGTTATGATCAAAAAGCTTATGTTAAAAATTTAAAAAAAGACTCGAAAAATAAAGGTCTTTTGGTTAAAATAGTACGCTTGAAGGCCTATCAAGAAAAAACTTATAAAAATCACTTGCTAAAAAGATAAAATAGTTAAAAAAGTTTTCCACATTTGTACTTGCAAGAAAGTTTATCTTAAGTTAAACTTTAAATATGTCTACAAAAACAAACATAATTGGTTTTAAAGAACTTAGAGAAAATGCGGGTAAATATATAAATGCCATTGCTCGTGGTAAGTCTTTTACTGTTGTGCGTCGGTCAAAACCCATTTTCAATATTACACCCGTTGATGAGTGGGGAGATGAAGGAGTTTGGAAAACGATAGTTGATTTTACTAAATTTCAAAAGAGTGGAGTAAGGGCTGAAGAAGTTCTCGCCAGCTTGAAGCGCCTAAAGGCATATGAATAAACTTGATAAGTTTCTTTACAGGTTAGACAAGAAAACTCGCACAGTTATCGAAAAGATTATCACTTTAATTGTTTTAGGAGATTTCTCAATACTTGATATAAAGAAATTAAAGGGAAGTAAAAATATGTATAGGGTTAGAGTACGTAAAATACGCGTTATCTTTGAGCAAACAAAAAATAGCAATAAAATTAAAGATATTTCTTATCGTGACGACAACACTTATTCTTAAATTTTTTTGACAAAGAAAAAGTACCAGTAACTTGTATTATCTTATCAAAATTAGATATCACTCTTTCTGATTGTGGAGGATAAATAAATTCCATAAAGCATTATTGCTCCTAAAATAAGATATATAAAATTAAAAGATGGAATAAAGAGAAAAGCCATGAAAGCAATTATAGGACTTATAATATACGCCACCGGAGAAACGCTGCGATATATTTCCACAAATTGTTCGTTTTCCGCTTTTATGTGTCTAAAGAAATAAACATCGCTCATTACTTCAATCGTTGCAGCGCCGACTCTAGTTATAAATAATATGAGAGCCCATACCCAAATTTCATGTTTTTGAATAAAAAAGAGCAAAAGAGTGGCAAATGAAGCTACGGTAAAACCAAGCATCAGCATTTTTCTTTCACCAATTTTATCTGAATATTTACCGAGGGGAAATGGAACAATCAAAAATGGCAGAAGCATTATAGCAAATATTATGCTGATTTCTCTCCAACTGAAACCTAAGTGTGCATACAAATATATCGGTGTGTATATGATCATCCAGCAAAAGAAAAATTGAAGCAAAAGATTTATTCCATATGAACGAAATAAATTTTTATTTTTAAAAAATTCCTTGATATATTTTATAGTTTTAGATTTATCATATTTTGGATCCAGAGTATTTTTAAGACTAAAAAAAGATACTAAAAAAAACGCCATCATTATTATAAATGAGATAAAGTAAACTGTATTGAAAGAAAATTTTTCTAAAATTTTACTGGATGCTAACTGTGATATTATCCAAGCCGAGTTAATTACAGCAAGATACATACCGCGGACTTTTCCAGTTGAAGAATTTTTAGAAAATATTTTTATAATTTCATCCAGTGAAAAAACAATTAATATATTAAGAGCAAAATAAAAAATAAATATAATTATAGCGCCCCACCCGTTTTTTATGAATGTAAGCGACAAGAGAGATAGGGCATTAAGTAGAGTTACCGAGAGTAAGAATTTATATCCGCCCATTTCTCTAAATATTTTAGGAATTATCAAAAGTGCTAATATGGAAACAATTGATCCTATAATATAAATCACTCCAACTGATTTTTCGTTGATAAAAGAAGAGAGAAAACTTGAATTGATATAAGTTGTTAATGCAACATGCAAAGACAATAAAAATCCCATTAAGAAAATATTTTTTAATTTTAGATTATCCCTAAACATAATTCTTTCCGCCTCTACGGCAAATCGCCGATAAGGCGATTATACACTCAATATAACGGGAATAACCAAAGGTCTCTTGGCAGTTTTTTGATACAAAAATTTTGAAATATTTTCGCCTAAATTTGCCTTAATATAATCAAAATCGACAGGATTTCGGGCAGGCATTTTTGCCAAGTTGTCTTCCACTGATTTTTTTATAATAATTCTAACTTGACGCAAAAGTTCCTGATTTTCTTTTAAATAAACAAATCCACGGGAAATCAAATCGGGAGATTTTTTTAATTTTCCGGTTTTTGGGTCTATTAACGCAATAACCACAAACATACCATCTTGCGCGAGCATAACACGGTCACGAATAACAACATCTTGCGCGTCTCCAATAGATGTGCCGTCCACCATCATCAGTCCCGACGGCGCTTTTTCTTTGCGTTTGATTATTTTTTGTCCGTCGGGAGAAATTTCAATAATTGAACCATTGTCTGGAACAACAATATTCTCTTCCGACATGCCGAGTTCAAGCGCCAATTCTTTATGGAGCGCTAGGCGATAGTGATTGCCGTGAATTGGAATGAAGAATTTTGGGTGTGTTTTTCTATGGAGCCATTTTATGTCTTCCTGATTGCCGTGTCCGGTTGCATGTACAAAATCCTCTCCCGCCGTTCGGTAACTTATAATGCGCACGCCTTGTCTCGCCAGGCCATCTTTCATTTTTTCTACCGCTCTCTCATTACCCGGCACAATGGAAGCTGAAAGTATTATAGTATCTCCTTTATGCAGTGAAAATTTTGCATGTGATTTGTTAGCTGCCCGATTCAATGCCGCAAATTCCTCACCTTGAGCGCCAGTCATCAGCACTACAACTTTATTGGGTGGATAATTAGACGCTTCCTCTATTGATATTAAAGTTCCCTTTTTGGGCTGAAAGAGTCCAGCTTCTATTGCCACTTCAATATTCGTTTTCATAGAGCGTCCATCCAACGCTATTTTTTTTCCCAAAGCTTCAGCAACTTTGACCACATGCGCGAGGCGAGTAATGTGTGAAGCGAAAGCGGCAATAACTATTCTGCCATTTATTTTTTTTATTAAATTTTCCAATCCTTGGTGCACTTTTATTTCCGGCAAGGAAAATCCTTCATTTTCAATATTGGTGGAATCAGTCATTAAAAGAAGTATTTTTGCTTTGTCAAAAATAGAATATTCTTTTTCTTCTGCTGCCGAGACTACGCCATCCACTTGATCCAATTTATAATCTCCCGGAGTAATAATCCATCCATGTTCGGTTTCTATAATTATGCCCATTGAATCAGGAATTGTATGAGTCACCCCAAAAAACCTAACTTTTATTTTTCCGCAGGTTATGGTTGAATCCTTTTCCACTATATTTTCGTTCACTTTTGGCAAGTGCGGGAATTCCGCCTGACGTTTTCTCATCATCAAGATAGAAAGATTTCTAGAATACACGGGAGGGTTTCCTATGCGTGAAAGCACAATGGGAACGGCTCCAATATGATCTAAATGTCCATGTGTTATGATAAGCGCGCGTATTTTGTTCTTCCGTTCTTCTAGATAAGTTGTATTTGGAATGACATAATCAACTCCGGGTGTTTCTTCGTTAGAAAAATGCATACCGGCATCTATTACAATAATATCATCGCCAATTTCTATCGCAGTCATATTTTTGCCGATTTCTTCCGTTCCGCCCAAGGGAATGATGCGGATTACTCCTTTTTCCGGCGGAGGAATTTTCGCAACATCTAAATTTTTATATTGTTTATTTTCACTAAATGATTTAGACCTCCTGTTTTGTCTTTTACCGAACTTAGAATATTGGTAAGTGGAACTTTTCATTGATCTTTTTTTATCCAGAATCCTGTGTTCCCCGCCCGCAACGCTATGCGTAGCATTGCGGGCAGGTCCGTCTGCCCCCGACCGTTCGGGGGGACGAGTGGGTTCAATACTGATAGAACTAAAAGATAATCTGGTTTTTTTCATCATTCTTTTTTTATTTTGTTATTTTTTTAATTGGTAAATACTCTCCAAACATTTTCTGTTTCTATATACCATGAATATACATTTAAGAAACGATCTCCCGGGGAGATAATATGATTCATTGAAAATCCTTTAAGTTTTTGTGATATTACATATATAAAATTAGGACTGTACAAAAAAACTGCTGGCATATCTTTTTTAATTTCATCTTCAAATTGAACGTATTTCTTTATTCTAGAGTTTTCATCAATTGTGATAAATGCATCCTCTAAAATTTTATCCACTTTTGCGTTAGTATACATGGCGACATTAAGTCCGGGATCTTTTCTTTGCGAAGAATGCCAAAAGGCAAAGAGATCAGATTCACGGTTGATAATTTGGCCAAAAAGCAGGGCATCATATTTACGCGGACGAATTACTCCTTGATTTAGATTGCCAACTTCAAAAATTTTTACATCGACTTTCATGCCGATAGCAAGTAAATCCTCTTTTATCAACTGCGCAGTTTGCGCAAGTTCGGGAGCATTGCCTGTTGAAATGGAAAACTCTAGTTTGGTGGTTACTTTCTTTTTTTTCTCGGTGGAAATTTTTTCCAAAAATCCATCTGCACCCTTTTTCCATCCATCCTTAGCTAGGTCGTTTTGTACTTTTTGTAATATTTCTTCGCGTGAAATATCGTTATGTTCATTTAATTTTTGGTATTGTATCATATTGGGTGGTATGGGGTCGTTGATTGCGACTCCATATCCCAAAAGTACTTCACGAACAATTTTATCTTTATCTATCGCTTGATCGACGGCTTTAATAATGGTTTTATTCACGAAAAGCTGATTTTGATTTTGGTTGAAAAAAAGTCCGAATATTCGCGGAAGGATTGAAGACTCTATTTGATATTTTTTTTCTTTTAAAATTTCTGCATTTAAAGGCGTGATAGAGCTTACCTGGTTCACTTCTTCGTTCAGAAGCGCTGTTGTTAAATCATCTTCATTAGAGTAAAAACGCAATGTTATATTTTTGATATATGGCTGACCCAATATAAATTTTTTAAATGCTGTCAATTCATAATAATCTATAATTCCGGATGATTGCTTGCTTGTATTTTTAATCATATAGGGTCCTGACCCGATAGGATTCGTATTCACATTATTGAGTTCTATGGGGGAACCATTCCATAGAGATGCTGGCATAATGCCCAGTGTTGTACTTTCCAGAAATGACGCATATGGCTGTTTCAAATTAAATTTAATGGTTTTTTCATCTATTTTTTCAACATTTATACCATTCCAATTTACTTTTCGCGGACTTTTGATAATTTCATCTTTAACTTTATTGATGGTAAAAAGCACATCGTCAACAGTAATGGGTTTTCCATTATGAAAGTATAGGTTATCTTTTAAAGTAAAAGTATAAATTAAACCCTTTTCTGATACTTCATATTTTTCTGCTAAATCAGGAATGAGTGTTCCATCGGAGTTTTTTCTCATTAAGCCTGAATAAATGAGCGCAACTAAATCTTGATCGGCGGTAGAATTTGCCAGAACTGGATTTACGAAACGGGGAGTGCCAACAATACCCTCAGTTATAGAACCCCCATGCATCGGCACATTTACCATAAAAGATTTATTAATGCTTTCTAATATTGATATTGTGCTAAACAACAACACTGCCAACAATGAAGTAAAAACAACCCATTCTTTTTTTGAGAAAGAGGAGAAAACCAAATTTATTTCATATTTTTTGGGCAATTTGAAGTTGCGTATGTGATTAAAGAAATTTTTCATAAAACTGTGAGATATAAAACTCTTTGAAACATAATTTTTGAAGGGGTTTCGAGGCTGACGAGCCGAGAACTTCAGGATTTTTTAAGCTTCAAAAAATCCGTACCGAAAAAAGTTATGTTGATAAAGAGTTAAGTAGCTTTTATTATTATAGATAAAAACGCGAATAAAGCAAAAAGAATTCCACAAGCAAGAGACAAGTAAAAAAGAAACTTCTCAAAACCTCGGCGAGTGTGATGAAAACTTCCACCACTATCTCCTCCGAGTGCTCCTCCTACTCCTGCGCCCGATTGCTGGAGCAAAACAGCCATTACCAATATTACTGAAAGGATAATTTGCGCATAGGGCAGAATTCGTATGATTAAACTCATATGGATATTATTACATATTTGGGTTTTAAAAACAAGATTGGATGAGGCCAGAGAAATAGAATAGCGTTAATAGTCGTTGCCCCCTAGCAACTTTCATGCAATAAGGCGTATAATCTGCTACTTATGGAAATCCAAGGTGGCAGATTTTCTTTTTGTTTTTACTATAATTCCTGATGTACAAAATTTCCGCATATGCTATAATTCTGTACACATGCGCAAAAAAGGATATATAAAAAAATTAAAAGATTTTTTAAATTCTGACACTACCAAGGCGAAAATTGCCACAGTGGCTCTTTGCGTATTGGTCTTAGCTTCAATTCCAGTGTTTGTAATTGGAGCCGGAGTTATGGGCAATGCTGTGCAAGTATTTAAAATGTTTAAAGGTTCCAGAAAATATTCAAAAACACAAATCCGAAGCGCTGTGAATAGTATTAAAGGACAAAAACTTATAGAATACGTAGCTGACAAGAATGGAAAAGTAGTCGTAAAAATTACTAAAAAAGGAAAAACAAGATTAAGAACTTTTGCTATTGATCTTATAAAGATTAAGAAGCCTAAAAAATGGGACGGAAAGTGGCGATTGGTGATGTTTGATATCCCTATGAGATTTACAAAAGGAAGAGAAGCTTTGCGGTATCATTTAAAAGAATTAAATTTCTTTCAATTTCAAAAATCCGCCTGGATTTATCCTTATCCCTGCGAAGATGAAATCATATTCATCACTGATTTCTTCGGACTGGGGAAGTTCGTAGAAGTTTTAACCGTAGAAAATATTTTAAGAGAAGAGAAAATTAAAAAACATTTTCATTTAATATAATTCTTGTGTTATTTTCGCTTGCATAAAATTCTAGCATATGCAGAAATCTTATCTATCAACTAATGGGGAAATAAAACAAATCAACAAGGACAGTCCTTGCTTTGAGAATATCCCTCAACGGAGCAAGTAAAGTGAGAAAATAGGGGCATAGAAGCCGGTGATCTAAAAACTAACCGGCTTTTTTGTTTTTCAATCTTTATCAACACAAGGCTTTGCCAAACACGCAAAGGGGGGGGTTATGCTATAGGAATATGACTCTTCTTTTATAATAATCAGGGTCATGTGATATAATAGAACCATGAAAAAACACATATTATTTGCTTTAGTTTTTGTCTTTGTCTTTGCTTTTAGCTTTTTTAATTTTAATGTAGTTTCGATGAGTGCTTATGATACAGAAGAGTCGGGCTGCATCTCGCCAACTTTTAAATATAGCATTACCACTGGTCAGCCTTGTAATACGACTGCCACCACTGGATGCTTAACTGGCTATTTATTTAACCCGTTTACGGGTAAACCTTGTAGTACCGTCTCAGTTCCTACAGTTTTTTGCCACACCCTCAATAACAATCTAAGCATCTGGAGAGGTTCTGGCGATGATGTCAGCGCGCTCGTGACTATTTTAGTGAAAGAAGGCTTAATGGCGGAGCGCAGCAGCAATTTCAGCAACACTTTTGATGAACAAGTGGCCACTGGAGTTGTCAAATTCCAAGGGAAATACGGATTATCGCAAGACGGCTATGTCGGCCCTTTAACTCGAGCAAAATTGAATGCGCTCTATGGCTGCGGAATAGTACAACCACCAATACCTATCTCTACATCAGTTGTCATCAGCGGAGTGAGCGGTCCTCAATCATTGAATGTCAATCAACAGGGAACATGGAAGGTTACAGCTTACGATAGAAATGGAGGGAATCTTTCGTACTCAGTTTTCTGGGATGATCAAACGGGGAATCCGGGAAGTCTTAGTGGTATTCCGCTTGCTGAGCCCCAGCAATCTGCAACCTTTACTCATACTTATTTTCAATCAGGAAATCACACGCCAGCATTCTATGTGACAAACAATGCCGGTCAGAGCGCCAAAACAAGTTTGAGCGTGAATGTGGGGAATGTGACTTCTTCAGATTCAATCACTGTCCTTTCCCCGAACGGCAAGGAGGCGTGGGCAAAGGGAACAGCGCAAACAATCAAGTGGCAGGATAACACAATTAATCTGTCATGTACGACAAATGAGGTGAGCTGTGGTGTAGCTTATTATCTTTATGACATCAAACTATTACCAGAACCAATAGGTTGTCTGACTTGCACCAAACGTCCTCCTACTCCTATTTATGTGATTAATAAGAATGTAGACGGTCTAGCTTATTTATGGTTTGTAGGAAAAATTGCAGATTATGGTGGTATTGCTCCCGACGGCGCATACACGATACAAGTCTGCCAGTCTGGCTCTACGACCTGCGATTTAAGCGATGGACTTTTTGAGATTATATCTGCGATCCCTGCTTTACCGCCGATTTCTGTTTTCCCTTACGACTACAACGCTGACGGCAAGCAGGACGATAAGGACATTGCCATCTTATTGCGGGTGGTGGTAAACCTCCAGGCTTGCCCCGTGAAGACCTGCGATGTGAACGACGACGGCGCAGTGAATAATCTGGATTTAATAAAGCTATACACTATCTTCTATGACTACTCGGGCGACAACGTTCTAACCTCGGTCGACACGGCTATTCTGCTTCGGATTGTGACGAACCTTCAATCTTGCCCTCCAAGCAGAACTTGCGACATCAACGGCGATGGCCTGACAGATAACCTTGACCTCATACGATTCAACCAGATTGTGGGAATACCGGCAACTGTTAGTCTCCAATCACCCAGTTTAATGTCCGCTTCGGCTGTTTGCGCCATTGGCGATTTATTTAGCTTTATTTCAGGTCAGCTCTGTAGATAATTATAGAAATATAAGCGAATAGTATTTTACATCAGCCCAGCTGGTCCATTTTTTTCTTGCTTTTTTTGTTTTAAATTCTGTATAATGAGCATATGTCAAAAGAAATTTCCAAACAAATATCAGTGCTGGAATTATTTCAAAAATTATTTCATAACTTCAATGCCCGCCAAATGAAAGACGCAACAGTGGCTTTTAAGAAGCATCTGGATGCTGGAGGCAAAATGCTTGTGGCTATGGGGGGCGCTATGTCTTCCGCTCAGCTCGGAGTGACATTGGCGCCGATGATAAAAGAAGGGAAAGTTCATGCGATTTCCTGCACCGGCGCGAACTTAGAAGAATCGGTTTTCAGATTGGTTGCGCATAATAGTTATAAAGATTATCCAAATTACCGATATTTCACCAAAGAAGATGATGAGGCGATTTTAAACAGGGGAGAGCGCCGAGTAACTGACACTTCTATTCCGGAAGAAGAAACGTTTCGCGTTGTAGAGCCGATAATTTTAAAATACTGGAAAGAGGCGGAAAAAAACGGTGAACGTTTTTTTCCGCATGAATATTTTTACAAAATACTTCTCTTGGATGAATTAAAAGATAAATATGAAGGTAATCCGGAACACTGCTGGTTACTTGAAGCGGCGAAAAAAAATTTACCGATCGTCGTGCCGGGCTGGGAAGATTCAACGCTTGGAAATATTTTTGCCGGATACTGCAAAGTGGGCGAAGCGAGTCCAATGATTATGAAAACAGGCGTGGAATATATGATGTATCTGTATGACCAGTATCAAGAACTTTCTCTCAGCCATAGCCCGACGGGCGAGGCGAAAGATGGTCCCGGACTTGGATTTTTCCAAATTGGCGGAGGCATCTCCGGAGATTTTCCAATTTGCGTTGTGCCTTCCATAAAATACGACCTTAAAAAACCCGTGCGCCCCTGGGGATATTTTTGTCAAATTTCCGACAGCACCACTTCTTATGGCTCGTATTCCGGCGCTACTCCGAATGAAAAAATAACTTGGGACAAGTTGACCAAAGATACTCCGATGTTTGTGATAGAATCTGATGCCACCATTGTGGCGCCTCTAATTTTTGAAGCTATTTTGAATAGATATATTATTACCGAAAAATAATTTTTTTTTTATTAATATTCTTCTTTGAGATTTTCCGTCTGGATGAGATCGTTCCAGATGATAAGTTTCCATTCGTCTTTTTTAAACCAATAACCTTTGTATGAGCAAATGGCAATACCGGCGTTATTTATCGGATTAAGATAGCTTAATTTATTATATTCAGATGCTGTAAGTTTTTCTCCCAAGAGCATATAAGACACCACCATTTTCAAAAAAATACTATGCGTAACCATAACAATTCTTTTTTCTTTTCTTGATCTAATATAGTCTAGCAATTCTTTGGCTCTTTTTTTAAGATCAATAAAATTTTCCTCATCCGAATATCGCAAATTATCAGAATGAAAGCTTTTATCAATGCGGTCCACGATTTCTTTGACATCTATTTCTTTATCTGAACGGCCAATTATCTCAGAGGGATTTCTTCTTTCTATTAAAAGATCGCAGTATTCCACTGACATTTTCAATTCCTTGGCAATAATATCTGCCGTTTCTTTAGCGCGATCATATGGACTGGAGATAATGACTTGAGGAGACCCTTTATTTTTTGGGAATCTTTTGGCCGTTGCCAATACTTGATCTCTACCTTTCTCAATCAAGTGCCCTTCCGGTCCATGCCTAAGATTTTTAGCGTTGAAGTCAGTTTCCCCATGTCGGACAAAATATATTAGTTTTGCACTCATCTATATATTTTAGCATAAATTTATTTTTTTGATATACTTTATATATTGTGAAAAAAATCTTTAAAATTTTCTTACCTCTTCTTGTCTTGGGGGTGATAGTGTATCAATTTCGTTCTCCACTTCGCGCAGAACTTCTGCCACTTTGGCACAATCTTGTTGGATTTTTTATAAAACAAGTTCCTTGCGCAAAGCCGATACCATATGTTCTTGGCAATTTTGATACGCAATTTAATATTTCTAAAAACTATTTTCTCAGCGCTCTGATTGACGCAGAAGCTATTTGGGAGAAACCCCTTGAAAAAAATCTTTTTACTTATACGCCCACAGATTCCGCATCCGATATTTTAAAAATTAATCTCATCTATGATTACCGTCAACAGGCGACAAGCAAATTAGCCAGTCTAGGTATTGTTGTAAAAAACGATAGAGCTTCTTATGATATGCTCAAATCTAAATTCACAGCGTTAAAGGTAGAATATGATACGGAAAAAAATATTTTTAATACACGCATGCAAGCTTTTAATCAAAAACAGCAAACTTATGAAATGGAGGTAAGATCTTGGAATAAAAAAGGCGGGGCGCCACAAAAAGAATACGGTAAACTTCAGGATATGCGTTTGGAATTAGATGCTGAGTCAAAAGAATTACAAGCGATGCAAACAAACATCAATAATATGGCAGATGAAATCAACGCGCTTGTCGTCGTCTTGAACCGTTTAGTAACTTCGCTTAATCTTTCTGTTGAAAAATACAATACGACCAATGTCTCACGCGGTGAGTCATTTGAAGAAGGGGTATATTCTAGTGATGGATTAAATACAGAAATAGATATTTATGAATTTAGCAGTCGAGCCAAGCTCGTGCGCGTGTTGGCTCACGAGCTTGGCCACGCTTTGGGTCTTGATCATGTAACTGACCCGAAAGCGATAATGTATGAACTCAATCAAGGCAATAATGAAACTCTTACAAAAGCTGACTTAGGTGCGCTGAAAATAAAATGCGGAGTAAAGTAAATTATTTTTTCCTGTATTTAATAATTAAATAAGTGTTAACACTTACTATGCATAAGCTGGCGAGGTTGGAAACTAATATACTATTGTTCTTGTGTATATAGGCATCCACTACGACAATAGAAACCGCGATTAATGTAATCAAATACATAAGTATACTAATATTTTCAGAACTCTTTGTTTTGAGAAGTTTAATCATCTGCGGTATTCCAGAAATTATAAAAAGTATTCCCGGCAGGTAAAATATCCATTGCATGAATTGATTATAACCTATTTGAAGTCATGTTAGAATAGGCGAGTGAAATACATTCATGTAAAAGTTACAGCAGGTATGCGTAGGGAATCTTTCAAACAAAAATCTGATGATCATTTTGAAATTTCGGTAAGAGAAAAAGCGGAACGGAATATGGCGAACAATAGGGTATTAGAACTTGTGGCGAGACATTTCCAAGTGCCAAAAAGCAAGGTAAGAATTGTGAATGGGCATCATAGCCCGAGCAAACTTCTAATAATAGATTCATTTAGGGCTTTGACTTAAACAAAATTTGTAGTAGTGTTAAAAAATGGTATTATTGTTATAATATAAATATGGAGTCAGACTATAAAAAATATAAATTCAGTGAAATTTTTAAAGAAAATTTAGATGGATCTTTAACCCCCATTAAACCAATACAAATTAATGGTGTTACTTTTAGATCCAGTACTTCTTTCCAAAAAGGTGTTGCTTTTGGAGGGATTGATTTTCATTTATATAAAAATAGAGATATTGCCGCAAAGGAAGAAAATGATATTTTAAATTTTATAGGATTCTTTAAGGAACCAGTAGATGATAATTATGTCAGATCGAATCCCTAAAAATTCAGAACTTGTTGATAAAATTGAAGCACAAGGAAAGACTACTGATTCTATCTCTCAGCGACTTGTTAATCTTGAAGAATTAATTAATAAGCAAGAATCCAAAAATGACAATATTATTTACGCTGTTCTTGTTGCCCCCGTTTTGATTCTAGTAACTGTCGCCACTGAAGTTATTTTGTCTAATAGAAAAGACGCTCAATTTTATTCCAGTTTAGAAAAAGATATATATGAGCAAAGTTTGAAGATTCAAGATTTAAGTAATAAAGTAGATAATGTAAGAGTTAGAAATCCATATCTAAAATAAATAAAAAAATAAATATGCAACATAAAAGAATTGCAA
>Ga0209542_10003529_pt1 | contig 33410 bp, 41 predicted proteins | sample RifCSPhighO2_01_FD_184028 | JGI IMG/M metagenome (GOLD analysis project Ga0209542, IMG submission 184028) | Soil microbial communities from Rifle, Colorado - Rifle CSP2_plank highO2_0.1 (SPAdes) (version 2) | ecosystem: Environmental > Terrestrial > Deep subsurface > Rock core/Sediment ... | reverse complement strand
ATTTGTAAATAAGTTTTGTGGAGCAATTTAAGCAATATTTAATATCTGCGACATGATCTATTGTTGGCAAGTTGATTTTTGTATCATTGACCCCGAAGTAGAAAATTCTGGCTTTGGTGAATTTTGATAAAAAGCTTATTCCTGGATCATCGGCGTTTAAAATTACCGTTGATGTTTTAGGTAGTTTTGTAAGGCCTTTTTGCCATTTTCTGCGAACGGTGTCTACTTCTCCGTAGCGGTCGAGCTGATCGCGGAATAAATTTATAAGGATGACTTTTTTGGGATCAAGGTTGTATATTGCTTCTGGTAGTGTTGCTTCGTCTATTTCCCATAGTCCAAGTTCTGAATTTACTTTGCCTGTCAGCGACGATTTATTAATAAGGGTCGAGGCGATTCCGCGAAGGAGATTGGACCCCTGACGGTTATGGATGATGCTATATCTGGTCGACAGCATGTCGAATGTGAGTCTGGCTGTTGTGGTCTTGCCGTTTGTGCCGGAAATAATAATTGAGCCGTTTTTTAGTTTACCGGCCAGTTTTTTAACCAAATCCGGATCAATCTTAAGAGCATAAAGGCCGGGCGCGGCTGTTGCTCCCGAGCCGGTGAGCTTTAACAAAACCGATATCAATTTACCTGCAAGGATGGCTGCTGTTAAGCGTAAGTCCATAGACGTTGATGTTAATTGTTACTAGTTTATCGTTTATTGTTTATTTTGAAAAGGAAACTTGGAGACTGCCTGTGTTTTTTCGGCAATTGACTATATGCCATTTGCAATTTGCAGTTATCAAAGTGTTTCCATCTGGGAGAAGAAGAAGTTGATATCTTTCGCCCATCCGCCGCCGGAAGCCAGGGCAGGAGGTGCATAAACCGGCATGATTTGCTCGGGGCTTATAAGTCCTTTATCAACGTATCTTGTTTTAAGTGTTTTGGCTACTATGGGGATAGCTGCCTCCCATGAATCGAAATAAGTTTTACCGTTTTCAAAACCCCAAGCGTTGTGACTTGCCTCATCAACCGCTGCGCCAGCTCCCGATTCTTTCATGGCAATTGCGGGAATGAGCCGGTAATCTATGCCATACTCGTCGGAGACTTTGACGATAGAATCGGAATATGGTTCAAGAGGCGTACCTTTGAGAAATCTGGCAACAATATACGGGCGAGGATCTTCTATTTTGGTACCCAGAACCTGACCTTCGATATTGTTGGCGGTTGCCGCTTCGGTTATTTTAAGAGCCTGAGTCGTATCTAATGTTTTTACTTTGGAATTGTGGATAGTAAGAGATGCTGACAGCAGAATTATCAGTGCGGGGGTAAACGCAAGCCAAATTGAAGCAATTGCCAGTTTTTTAAGCATTAACGTCTGCAGCTCTAATATTGCATGTGTAAAGGCCAGTGTCAAATGCCGCACGAGGCGCCTAAGTCTTTTTGATTTTTTTGGGATCATATGCAAGAGGACAGGAGAATCGCAGGTATTATATCAGACTTTGTAAATATCTTTAGTCTTTAAGCAATTCAGCAATAGGTATAAATATCGGAGGGAAAACCATCAGGGCAAAAAGAATAGTTGATATTGCAAATAATATAAAGGCAATTTTGGGGTTCACATTGATAAATTTAAGAAGAATCAGAGCCAAAACATAAACAAATATCGAGCTTAAAAACAGACCCAGAAGCGGACCTACAGGCGGATAAAAATTTAGGGCATTTTTAACACCTGCGAAGGATTCTTTGAAGATATTCAGTTTCCAGAAAAAAGTCAGCGCAACCGCAGCTGCAAGAAGGACCGAGCTTGAATCTTGAGTGTTTTTTTCTTCCATAATGTTAAACAGGTGCAGATTTTGTTACCAATACTGCCTCTGCAGCAACAATCAGTACATAGGCGAGTGAGATTATAATTGAAAAAATGACAGATTTTCTCAACCATTTATTTTTTGACTCATCAGCAAACGAACCTGATAATTTAGAAACTATTATCGCTGCTGTCAGAATGAGAATTGGCGGTGCGAAGGCAAGAAATTCTTTGTGTTCGAAAACTATATTGTGAAGCCAAGCAGTCTCTTGAGATGCCTTCAGAATTGTTCTTGGCCCGGCAGATGACCTGTATGGAATATAAACAGCCAGGCCTGCGATATCAAGAAGTACAAGGTTTGCAAAAAGAGCGAATAAGACTTTTTTTAGCCAGGAAACGGCAGTTGATGCTCTAGTGGATAGTAGATACAGTACTATTGCTGCTCCGAACAGGATTAATGAGGTCATAGCAAGAAGACCGTGAAAGTCGGCAAATTTACTCCAGAGTGAAAGCGAAGATAGTCCAGTTGTAAGTTCTACTAATTCCTGCATGTTTTAACCGTTAAAAATATTAATTTTTAATTTACGGAATCAAGTAATTGTTGAAAAGTTGCTTCAGATACAACACCGGAATATTTTTTGCCATTAATGAAAAATGTCGGTGTTGACTTAACGCCGACTTTATTGCCAAGAGCGTAATCATCATTGATTGTTGTAGTTGTTTTGTCAATGTCGTCTTTGAATTTTGACTTATCCAAGCCTATCTGTTCCGCGTAACGAAAAAAGATTTCTTCAGCATCTCCTGAATCTGACCATTCTTTCTGATTTTCGTATATAAGATCGTGCATTTCCCAAAATTTGCCCTGAATACCAGCAGTTTCTGCGGCCTGAGCAGCAATTCTGGCGTTTTTGTGGGTAGAAAGCGGGTAGTGCCTGAATACAAAATATATTTTTTCACCGTTTTGGCCAAGCACTTTTTTTAAGATCGGCTCGGCCTGGGCGCAGGCAGGACACTGGAAATCTCCGAATTCCACAACGTTCAGCGGTGCATTTTGATCTCCGATTGTATGTGTTGCATTGGCAAGGACAGTATTTTGGTCAATGGTTTGATTAGAATTTTCCGGCGGAGGCTGGTTTTTTGAAAAGAAGAAGACACCCGCAATTAGCAGGATAGCTGTAATTATTCCTATACCGATTAAAAATTTATTTTCGCCTGTCATTTTTTTGAGAATTTTATTAAATATAACATTAAAAACGTTATAACAAGAAATGCAGCCAAAGAAAAGAACGGAATAGTAATAAAACCAAGGTAAACGACCTGTTTTTGCGAACAGTCATTTAAAAGGCTGCAAGATATGGGATTAATATCTTTGAGGAAAGTCCATTGAATTAAGTAGTGATAAAGAGCGACAATTGCACCGATAATTGCAAGTGGAAGTGCATAGTAGGCCACATTTTTATCTTTTCTTGCGATTGCTACTGCAAAAATTAAAGCTAGAGGATATATAAAGATTCTCTGATACCAACAGAGCTGGCATGGATAAAGTCCTCTGACTTCGGAAAAGTAGAGGCTTCCCAAAGTTGCTAACCACGCCTGCAGGAAAGCCAGATGCAGTGCATATTTGCCTATAGCTTTGAACATTTACAATTTATGGCACAAGCTTATGTTGCTTTCAATAATTATTGCTAGATTCAATAAGTTTACAGAAAATATTTTTTGAGCGGGAGACGGGATTCGGACCCGCGACCTTCTACTTGGCAAGCAGACGCTCTACCACTGAGCTACTCCCGCAACGTCAAACATTGTGCTGGTAAGTTAGACTTACCGTGCGGTGATGATTTTATCAAAATGGAGTCTATTTGGGCAATGGGGACTACTGGGAGAACTTTTTTGAGTTAAAAATACTTATTAGCTTTGGTAGATCAAACACATTAAATCTTAAGATAACTTCAAAGGTATAATTTCCGCCTCACTAAATCTCTTAACGTTAATAACTTTCAATACTACTTTTAGGTTTACAAGGACAGCAAAGACTAAAAATGAAACTAAAACCTGGCCTGTTATTGCACCGATTGCCAACATTAACATTCTAAGGTCTCTTTTAAATGGAAAGTCCAAGGAAGCTCTAAGTTTTTTACCAGTAATTATAAAAAACTTAGCAGACATATAATCCTGCAGTACATCGGCAAAAACTACCATAACTGCCATGAATAAAACCAGATTATTCCCTGTTGCGTTCCAATAACCATAAGCCATTCCTGCAATCAAAAACATGTCAACATACCTGTCTAAAATTGGGTCGAGCCAGGCACCAAAAGAAGATTTTTGGAACTTCAACCTGGAAATTTCACCGTCACATCCGTCAATTATTGATAAAAATTGAATCAATACACCTCCCAGAATAAATGACATTTGAGTTCCTCGCGACAATATAAAAAATGCGAAAATAGCCAAAACCGGAATAAAGGCGGATATCATATTTGGAGTAATAGGCGTCTTAATCAAAAAACTGGTAATAAATGCAGAAATTTTTCTATTGAACTTTTTAGACACAATACCATCTGCCGGTTTGGATAAACTTGCCAAAAGCTTCTTCTCAGCAAATTTTATGTCTTTATAAGTATCACAATCCGACCAAAATTTATCTTTGTTATCAAATATTCTTAATTTCCCTTGTTTAACATAAACATTCATCCCGTTAGTTAAAGAATTTTTTCCTATGCTTGTAGTTTTTTTAAGTACAGTAAAAATATTGGGGGAACAAAAGAACATGCCCGTATCAAAAGCATTGTAGTTTTCAATATTCTTACCAATATTTACAACTCGGCCTTTTTTAACAAGGACTTTTGTCGTATCCTCAACATCAAGCGCAGATTCTAAATTGCGGTCTATTGCTAGCGCACACTCATTGTTCTTTAACTTTAGCCTTTGAACCTTTTTTAGAGTGGAAGGATCGAAAACGTGGTCACTCATTAAAAGAACAAAATTTTCCTTAAAGTGTTTTTGCGCTGCAAGAGTTGAGATTCCATTTGCTTTTTTCCAGTTGTTGTTTTGAACGTAGGAAATGGATACATTGTATTTTGATCCGCTGCCAACAAATGCCCGAAGCTCTTTGCCCTTGTAACCTGTAACTATCACAAACTCGTAAATTCCTGCTTCTTTTGCGCCCAAAATTACACGCTCTATGATCTTTAAGCCTAAAAGCGGCATAAGCGATTTATGCTGACCGCGGGTTACCGGTTGCATTCTGGTACCGTTTCCGGCTGCAATAATTAATGCTTTCATAAATTTGTCATTTTATATTTTTTAGATAATAAAAGTAGGTAATCTAAAATACCTAACTTATCAATTATTGGCAGGTAATAATTAAAGATTTACTCTTTTTAAAAAAAGAAGTTTTATTTTAGTGGAGTAAATATAAGATGCTGAATTCTATCAGTATTTTTGCCTTAATTCAACTATACGTTGTGTGCGCCGGTTTGTAGACCATTTGTTAGTCAAGGTAAACGATGTGAGTTATCCTGAATGAAATGAGGGAGTTTACATTGATCCGGCTTTGCCGGAGAGATGAACTTTTTGGGTTCAAAATCAAAATAACTTTATGAAGTAAGCACCTGCTGACGTATCTCAGGAGGAAATGCATGAGAAGTTTCTTTTAAGAACTTTGACGCATCTAATATCTCTAACAAGAGCAGGTCTCCCTTGCTGGAAAAGTGAGAAATTATACTTCCAGATTGCTGGGCATCATCAATTTTTCCTTTGCCCATAAAAACCATCAGAATGTCGTCTTCTTTATCGTATCTATATTTAATGTTCGCCATATCTACCTTTCCTGCAAATGTAAAAAGTTATGACAATTATAACACCATTTTCTTCTTTGTGAACGACTCTCAGGTTGTGATTTCTATCAAATGACGAAGATGAAATCTCGTTTCCGTTGTCTCGTGATTCGTGCTTTGGATGATTAATTGCTCTGGAAATCTGAGTTTTAGTGACAATGATCTGAAAAACTTTAAAATCTGAAAACTTTTTAAGTGCGTGGTTCGTATAAGAAATCTTCACGATGAAAGTATAGCACTAGGAGAACTTTTTGGGTTCAAAAGCAGAATAACTTGGTTTAAGTTGATGTATCAGCAGCATCCGACACTAAGTATCTGCTTGTTTCATTAGAAAACCCGCCTTTGAGAGCAAAAAGCAGATATAATTTCTCATCTCTTTTACCTGTTACGGCGCCTGATGAATCCCTGTGCCTAAAGTTTTGTTGACTCGAAAGATCAAAGCCAAGCTCTTGCCTTATCTCCTCGTCCGATAAATTATCCAATTCAAACTTGCTTACAGCAGTCCCATTTAACACTTCCTCCGAGGCTTGTTGATTGCAGGGGGCATTGAGCTCCAAAAAAAATAATGTCCCTTTTAGGGTTGATGCCTCTAGGCAAGTCGTAATCTGTTTTTGCGCCTGGGGGAAAAACCGCCAGTGCTCTGTAGTCTGGGAATTGACCATCTGACTTCAAAAGCACAACTTGTACTTTTTGAGTTGGAGACAGTAAATCTGCTTCTTGCAGTAAGGCCTTCACTCTCTTTGCTTCTTCTTCAAACCTAGCTTTATCTTTATCACTAGTGAAGTCAGCTAACAATTCACTCGCTGATCTGTCTGCATAAGACGCGTCTTCGTCAAGCGCCCAATTAAGTCTTTGGGGTGTTAGTTTTCTTGTAGCATTTGATAAAGCGAGGAACTCAGCTAAAGATGTAGCTTGAGATAATCTCGAGATTGCCATTTCCCTTGCTTGCGATAGATTAGTCTCAAAAGGAGTCGGTGCTCTTTTTGCACCTTTAGCCTTTATTTTAATTGGCGGTTTCTCTTGTCCTTCTGGCATCAACTAAATTATCGCAAATTTGTGCACAAAGTTCTAACCTACGACTTTGGGTAGTCAAAAATCGTGGCTAAGATATATATTTTGTGTCGAGTCATACTCGACTACCTTGTCAAACTGAGACGACGCGGTGGAACCGAGTTTGACTCGGTGCCGGGAGTCCCTTCGTCACTCCGTTCCTCTGTGTAAACTCCGTCGCGCTACGCGCGACTCCACACCAAAGCACAAATTTCAGTGACAATGTCACCAAAATTTGTGCCGGGAGTCGGAGTCGAACCGACATAGCCCGTTTTTCAGACGGGTGCGTTGACCACCTCTGCCATCCCGGCCCGTACGAAGTTTCTGGATTTATGATAACAAACAAACTCTATTTCGACTAATTTCATGTTTCTATAATACTTAACATTTTATTCGCTCAGGGTTCTCCGACTTGCTATAGTTTACTCTGAGCGAGCGTATCGAGTCGAAGAGTGGGCACTGAGGGATCTGACTTCTCGAGTTTTTCTTCGAAAAAAGCGAATCCTTGACCTTCACAGTGAGCCGGAAATGTGGATCCGAGAGGACTCGAACCTCTGACCTTCTCGGTGTAAACGAGACGCTCTGAACCAACTGAGCTACGGATCCGAACCAGCTGCCGCCAAATAATAATTTTGGCGAGCCTCGCTCATTATTATGGGCGGGAGCTAAGTGCCCAAATTGTGCGGACGAGAGGACTCGAACCTCCAACCCTTACGGGATACGCACCTCAAGCGTACGCGTATACCAATTCCGCCACGTCCGCAAACTCTACACAAGCCGCGTGTATATCACTCCCGCTTAGCGGGACGTTCTTTTCACCACCTCGGCTTTTGTGCCCTGGGGGAGACTCGAACTCCCACACCCTTGCGGATACAAGTTCCTGAAACTTGCCTGTCTACCAATTCCAGCACCAGGGCGAAGTGGAGTTTACCCTGAGAGAAATCGAAGGACCACTTCGGCTAAGACCTCAGTACAAGCACTTTGGCTGATGCGCAAATTTTATCACATTTGAACCCAAAAAGTTCATCTCTCCGGCAAAGCCGGATCAATGCAAACTTCTTTTAAAGGTTGTTTTTGAAAAATTCAACGGATCTTTGAATTGCTGTTGAGAAATTCTGGGAGAGATTGTGGTCATCTTCGGGATAGAGATAAAGTTCGACTTCTTTTCCAACTGTGTCCATTTGCTCCTTTAATTTCTTTGAAAATTCTACAGGTACGGACTTATCGGCTGTTCCGTGGTGAAGCTGCAGGGGGCCGGAGATATCGGCAAGATAAGAGTTTGCAGAAATCGAGTTCCAAAAAGCGGGATTTTGCTGGGTGTCGCCATATTTTTCTACCAAAGCCTGTCTCCATCTTCTGGCACCAGATGGCAAAGGGGGAGGTGAAAAAGAGGTTCTTCGCCAATTGTTAAGTAAATCCGGGTAAGAGCCGATGACCCCGGCCCAGATTACGCCTGCTTTAATGTCTTTTGAAACAACCATACTTTTTAGGGTAATGTGTCCGCCCATTGAATGACCCCACATGCCAATTCGGTTTGGACTAGCCTCACCGAATTTTTTTATGGAGGCAACAGCGTTTAAAACGTCAATTGTATAAGCGCTTGAGCCGTAGGTACCAGATGCTTCACCTTTCGAATTACCGTGTCCCCTGAAATCGGGTTTAAAAACTATGAATCCGTTTCTGGCAAAAGCATCAACATAGGCTACGTATTTTTCCGTTGTCTTGTATTGTGCAGGCGCAATGTAGCCGTGATTAAAAACAACCACTGGCCAGCCTTCCTGCGGCTTTTGCGCCTTAGGAACAGTTAAAAGGGCGTATATTTTTAGGTCTTCGGATTTGTAGGATGCAATATAACGATTGTAGTTTGAGGCGCTGTCCAGAGTCTGCTCGACTACTATATCACTTCCCGGATATTGACCATTTCTTAGAGATTCTATTGTAAGAGGATTCAAATCTTGAGCTTGTGCGCCCCCTTCGTATATCTGAGAGTCAGGGTTATCGGTTTCGAGAGTGGTGATAACCTTGCCGGCGGATCTGCCGCCCAGTAGTAAATAGGCAATGGTAATTGCAGATATAGCCGGAACTATAAAAAATAGAACCTTGGGCTTAATCATGTTAACTAATTATAACTTGCAATCATGGTGCTATAATTTTTGCATGCTCAAAAGGGTGCTGCTTTTTATTTTCTTTCTCCTTTTGATTATTATTCTTAACGCATTTTTGAACCCGTTTCCCAAAAAGAATGTGCCTGAAGGGTTTAGGCCGACGTATGGCGTTTCGTATAGTTTTGAGCAGGCCGGATGGTATGGACTTAACCCTAGGACGGCTTATGTGGACCTTTTGGATAATGTAAGAGTTGATTGGGTGCGACTCCCCTTTTTCTGGGACCAGATGATTGATGAGAAAGGCTATTTTAACCAAAATTTTGATGATTTAGAATTTTCAATTAAAGAGGCAAAAAAAAGAAATGTTAAAGTTATTATCGCGCTGGGTGCCAAAACCCCCTACTATCCTGAATATCACCTGCCTAAAGATTTGGCTGGCCAAATAAAATTTGGCGAGACAATTAATTTAAATCACCACGTATCTTTAAAAATTCTTGATGTCGACAAAAAAGTTGTGGAGGTGCTTTCTGCTTACGATAATATCATTGCCTGGCAGGTTGAAAACGAACCATATTTGGCTAACATTAATAACTGGAAGATTGGCGAAGATCTTTTAGTTGCGGAAGTTGGAGTAGTTAGAGCAGCTGATCCTCTAAGTCGTCCGATAATTCTAAATTCTGTTGCCCCGACTGTTTTTGACAGCAGTTACAAATCGCTTCTGAAAATCCTTAGGCCCGGGGATATTTTGGGGGTTAATGCTTACTTTAAAACCCAGGGGGTTTATCTTTTCTCGTTTAGCATTTTACACAAAGAAGTTCATGTTCCTTGGCCAAATTGGCTTGTCTGGCCGGTACAATCGTGGGTAGGTTTTTCGGCGAATTTTGAGGAGCTGAGAGATGAGGCTACAAAGGGCGGTGTTAAATTGTGGATATTGGAGATGCAGGCAGAGCCTTATGTGAGGACATTAAGTGATGCAGAAAGAAATTCGGCTTACAGACCGGGGGATATTCTTGCGGCCGACAGGTATTTAAAATCATCGATGGTTGAATCTGTCGGCCTTTGGGGAGCTCCTTTCTGGCAGTACAAAAAAGAAAATGGAGATAACTCCTGGATTGAAACAGTCCAAAACCTTATAAACTCTAAACTCTAAATTACTACTGATTGTACAACTTATAGGAAACTGAAACCTCAATTTGTGTTATTTGATTACTGGAATCAAGGGTGAAGCCAATCAATTGCTCGTTGGTTTGGGACAGGCCGATGTATGCGTCTTTTAGCCTTTCGTTTTTTGCCTTTAACGAGTTTACCAGCGTGCTATTTTGGTTGAAGTCGAAAGGTACTCCGTTCTTTATGTAATCAAGTTGACTGGCCGCCTCGTCCGGGGCTTGAGGATCGCAACATGAGCTGGACATGATGATAAAGTTTACTTTTGGTGTTTTCATGTAACCTGCTAGCGCCTGATAATTTTTAGAGTTTATGGCTGCTTTGATATTTTCCTGAATGTCTTTAAGGGTGTGTTTAGTTGATTGTGAAGGGGATGACACTATTGACGGGGAAGGCGAAGTTTGCGCTGAAGGAATTGATGAGGGACCGGGCTCTTGTTTGACAAACTGTTTGGTAAGCTTTTGATTCTGGAATATTAAGTATCCTCCCCCTGTAAGAAGGATGACAACGATGATTGCCAGAAGTATTGGTACAGCTCTATTCACAAATTAAAGAATAGTTCAATTTGTGGGTAAAGTCAAAATCTGCTTTAATTTGTGATGATGCAAAAAGTGGCAATTGTAACTGGTTCTGCAAAAGGTTTAGGCAAGGCTATTGTACTGGCACTTGCTGATCAGGGTTATACGGTGGTTGTTCATTACAGGAAAAGTAAAAGCGAAGCAGAAGAAGTTTTTGAGAAAGTTAGCAAAAAATCACCAGGGTCGATTTTAATCAGTGGTGATCTTGGGTATGAAAAAATAGTTGATGAGATTTTCAAACGGGTTTTAAAAAAATTAAAACGCGTAGACTTACTAATTAATAATGTAGGAGACTTTTTGTACAAAGATTTTGGTAAAACCACAAATGCCGAGTTTAAAGATATCGTTGAATCAAACCTCTACCCCAGTCTTTATTGTTCGAGAGCCGTATTACCGTTTATGCGCAAGGAAAAACACGGACACATCATTAATATCGGAACTGTCGGGGCAGAAAGGCTGACACTAAGAGAAAAATCGACGCCGTATTTTATGGCTAAAAACGTGTTGTATTATTTAACTAAGATGATGGCCTGGGAAGAAGCCAGAAACGGTATTCATATTAATATGATCTCCCCCGCTTCACTTGTTGAGGATATATTTAAAGCAAGCGAATTTCCGATGGGAAGATGCGCCAAGTATGAAGATGTCGTTATGGTTATTAAATTCTTGACTAGCGATGACGCTTATTATATAAATGGAGCAAACATAGAAGTTGCCGGAGCGTTTATTGCGGGGATGACATGAGAGTATCAAGTATCAAGTATCAAGTATCAAGTATCTACAGAAGAAAGACTTTGGTGTTGGTGATTTTTGTTGCTATTGGCATTATTGCGCTGCAGATTCCTATAAATGTTTTGGCAGGAGCAAAGGTAAAGTTTACGCTTTTTGACCTTTTTGCACCTATTTCGGGGATGTTTTTGGGGTCTGCAATTGGTGCTGTAGCTGTAGTTGCGATGCAGATTGTTAACCTTATTGTCCACGGTTTTAGAGAAGTTCAAACAGATTCTTTTATAAAACTGTTAGCTACACTTAGATTTCTACCTTTAGTACTTGGGGTTTTGTACTTTTCGGTTGGTAAATCTTATTCTTCGAGTGAGCGCAGTGAATCGAGAAGTTCAAGAAATAGTTCTCGACCCTTCGGAACGACTCAGGGCAAGCAAGCTCGAACAATAGCTAAAGCGGTTTTACTTGTTCCCCTACTTTCCATTCTTGCATTTAATGTTCACCCAATCGGTAGAACTGTCTGGTACTATTCTCTTTTTTGGCTGATACCTCTTGCGGTTTGGCCAATTAGAAGTCGTTTTCTTCTTGCTCGAGCTTTAGGGTCAACGTTTACCGCTCATGCCGTAGGAGGAGCAGTCTGGATCTGGGCATTTAATTTACCGGCTGCTGTCTGGGTTTCTTTGATTCCGATTGTTGCTCTTGAGCGATCTATTTTTGCTTTGGGAATTGCGGCCAGCTATATTTTAGTTAACAATCTGATTGCGATTCTTTCGACGAAAAACTTATTATTTAAATCAGTTAAAGTTGATAGAAGGTATGTAGTAAAATTGCTGCATTGATAAATTGCTAAATTGTTGTGAACAATGAAGCAATGTGACAATTTAACAATAGAACAATGAAAGTTTTAAGATTAATTGACACCATTTTTCCTCCAAAGTTTGCTTATGCACATTGTGATGTGCCCTGCGGAATATACGATCCGAAACCTGCGCAGATTGCGGCTGAAACTGTTGTTAAAATGGTTGAGAAAATTGAGGGTTTTGATAACAAGACAGCAACAATTGCAGATCGGAACACTTTAATTCGAGCAGTTTGGACTAAAGAAGAGCATGCCCGCAAGTGTAAAGAGGAACTTTTGATTTTGTGGACCGACTTTTTTAGGCCGGAGCATCTTGAAATGTTTCCTTCTTTGCACAATACGTTTTGGAATGCAACAAAACTATGTTCACAGAACAAGCAAGAAGTAAATGTGGATGCTGCTCAAGATCTTAAAAAAGCAGTTGATGAAATTGCAGAAATGTATGCAAAAGCCAAAGCTGCAGCTAAAAAGTAGTATCTAGTATCAGGTATTTTGTATTTAGTATTAGAAATTAGATCAATTAAAAATTAGAAATTTGCCTCGTTTTCCTTTTTCCAGATTTATTGTAAAAGACAGGAGCATGGAGCCCTTCCTTTGTCATGGCGACCATGTTTTAATGTTTAATTGGACGAATATAAAGGTCGGAGATGTGGTTGTGTTTAAATTATTTAATCAGTATTTTGTCAAAAGAATCAAGAAAATATCAGGCAAGAACATATTTGTCGAAGGAGATAATAGAAATATGAGCTTAAAAATAGGACCGATAAAAGTTGAGCAGGTTGTAGGGAAAGTTGTTTTGAGATACTAGGCTTCTCTGCAGTCCGAGCTTAAGGCCAGGCCTTAGCTGATCTCTTCCCTGGCAAAGGCCTGGCCTTTGTCTGGCATGGCACTATTTTTTGGATCTTAGCGATTTTATGATTTTGAGGTGTTTTTCCAGATACCACAGGACTCCTGCTATTAGAACGACTATAATTACAATTTCAAACTTTCTGAAATAGCCTTCTAGTGCCATCCAGTTTTCTCCCAAGATGTAGCCGATATAGGATAAAAATGCAGACCAGATAAGACAACCCAAAACTGTGTAGAGGGTGAACTTTTTGATGTCCATTCTGAAGACTCCTGCCGGCAGGGAGATAACTGTTCGAATCCCGGGCAAAAGACGCGAAAGAAATATGATTCTGTCTCCGTACTTTGCAAACCAATTGCCTGCCTTCTTGTAATCCTCTTCTGAGATTAAAATAAATTTGCCGAACTTTTTTATAAGTTTAAGAAGTACTGTTTCTTCGATGAAGTATCCGATGTAGTATGCGATGTATGATCCAATTAAGTTGGCCAGGGTGCCAACGAGGATTACAAGGGTAAGCGAAAGCTTTCCGGATGATGCCAGAAAGCCCGAAAAAGGCATGGTTATTTCCGATGGTATGGGAATTAAGGCAGATTCGGCAGTCATTAAAACAAATATGCCTGCATAACTTGTCGTTTCTATGAATTTAATGATGTAGTTTCCTAAAAACTCTAGCATTGAGATTGATTTTATAATTTTACCCTGCTTGCGCCGAATCCAAAAGGGTGTAAAAAAAACTTACTCTTGACCTTCAGTGTGTTAAATAAGCATACTTGAAAAATGCTTAATAAAATAGTTTATCTTATTAAAAACCCCAGATTCGTATTGGCCATAACGCTAATGCTTGTTATTCCTTTTATTATATATGTCTCTTTTGAATCGTCTAACGAACAGGTTCTTGGAAGAGAAATTAGGGTTAATGAAGAAGTCGTTGCGTTACCGCGACAGATCCCGACTTTGGCTCCTTCACCTAATCCCAGTGAAGCATCACCCGCAATAAGACTTTCAAGGTCTTCGTATACCATCGCGGTTTTTGGTGATTCGATGGTAGATACAATGGGAGAAAATCTTGAGTATCTGCAAAAAAGTTTAAAGAGCAAATATCCGCAAACACGCTTTAATCTTTATAATTACGGCCGCGGCGGGGAAAATGCTGCTCAGGGTTTGGAGAGATTTGGTAGTGCTTTTACTTACCAAACCCGTAATTATCCTCCGATTACCCAAATTAATGCGGACATTATTATTCTTGGTTCTTTTTCCTATAATCCGTTTCCTGAGCACAGCGCAATAAGGCATAAGGAGATTCTTGCAAACTTAGCAGGTGTGGCAAATGCGACCGGCGCCCAGGTTTATGTGCTGGCAGAGATTGCACCCCTTAAGGCGGGTTTTGGTGAGGGCCCATCCGGTATAAACTGGCCTGCGGAGCTTGCAAACATGCAGGCGCAGCATATAGTAGAGCAGATGGAAAATGTGTTTGTACTTTCTAAAAGTTTAAATGTAGCGCTAATAGACGCTTACGGTTTGTCAAAGGACACGGATTCTAAATTTGGTATGAAGGTCTATGTTAACGGTTCGGATGGTATCCACCCATCGGTGCAGGGCCATGTTTTAATGTCAAATCTGATAGCTGCATCACTGAAATTGAAGTAGAGGCTACTTTTTTAGAAACGGTAATTTTGATAAAATTTAAGTCCAAAGAAAATATTGCGTCAAGTCAAACTTGACTGCAACGTTTGACGTTGCGGGATCGTCTCTTCTGTGAATACAGAACTAGCGGAACGCAGTGACGCGTTATTGTAGGATATCTTGCAAAGCAAGATTGAACACAAGCGAATAAATTGTACAAATTAAATCAGAAAACTGCGTATTGCGGGATCGTCTAATGGTAGGACAACAGCCTTTGGAGCTGTTTATCTAGGTTCGAATCCTAGTCCCGCAGCAGTAATCAGTTTTTTGGTAGTTGTGTTTATACTTGGTGAATTTTTATATCCGCATTAATCAGGAAAGATAGATGACTTCGTTTAGGCTAAGATATAATGACGAGAAGATCGAAACGCAAGACTATAGTTTAGAAAAAGTGTTGCTCAAAAAATATTTAAGTAAGAAGGAGGTGAGATTTAATGCCGTTTTTTATCGGAGTTCATAAATTTCCCCAGGCTTTATCAGATGAAGAAATTGAGGGTAAGTGGGCAAAGTACAAGCAGTCTTGTGCGACACTGGGTATAAAGCCCGTAAAACTGCACTACAATGGTGCAAAAGCATCCGCATTTTGCGAAACAGAAGCTTCTAGTGAAGAAGAAGTTACAAAAGCACATGAGGCCGCAGGTTTGACCGTTGATGAGGTAATTGAAACAAAGGCAGCAGCAAAGATATAATTTGCCATTATGAGCAGGTGCGAGGATCCTGCCACTATAGATCCCAGAGAAACATGGAATGGAAGTCAGTGGAGAGAAGAAACCAAATCATGGAATGATACAAGAAGAACGATTGCTCTCTTTGTATCAATAGATTTAAGAAAAGCGAATGGAAACGAGGAGAAATTAAGTCGAAGGTTAAAATTAAGGGAAGGTTCTCAGTCTGCGTTTGATGACGAAACGCGAGAGTTCATGCTTGGCATCGTTGGGTTATCCGACAAAGCTTTTAAGAAAATGTGTGAGTCTCTGGGGGTAACTTCTGACAAATACGTAACTAGACCTAATTCCTGGAACTTAATAAGATAATTTTGTTACTGATCTAATATTAAGGATTTGCTTATTATATTAATTCTTTGTCAATTGAGGATTTAATATAAGTTTGAGCCTTTTGCATCTCTTCTATTAATCTTTTTAACCAATCCAGCTCCTGATCTTGTCTTCTTATCTTTGTTCCAAGGTTAACGCTTTGCGGCCATTGTTTAACCTGTCGAATTTCTTCTTTTATTTCATCAATTCTCCCATCAAAATAGCCACTAAAACGCACATTTAGTTGTTCAAGTGAATTGATATGGCCTTTACCCTCTTTTGTCATAAGGTGCAAATTTTAACAAAACTCGATGGTTATATCAACTATAGGGTAAATAAAAACTTCAATGGAGGCAATAGACATGATCACATTCGATTTCTCCCATTTTAATAAGCTGCAATTTTGACTATTATTATAGTATAGTGAGTCTTTTTTACTTTAGATCCTTGTCATTGGTTTTCATTTTTGTGGTCGTTTCGGCTTTCATATATTTTCACACTGCAGGTGCAGTATTTGCACACGAGCAGTACGTTTTAACTCAGCAGCAGATTAATGAGGGGTTTGCTGTTTCCGACATCAGTGTCTTATTCGTACTTGATAATCCCCAAAATCTCAAAGTTGCCCTTTTTGTTTGACTGGGAATTACATGAACATTGTGTCAATAATTGGTTTTAGTGCAGCAGCCTTAGGTACGATTGCCTTTCTCCCTCAAGTAGTAAAAGCTGTCAAGTCGAAAGAGGCCAAGGACATTTCACTTCCAACTTTCTTAATAGTTGCTGCAACTAATTTTCTCTGGACAGTCTATGTGTGTTAATTCAAAAACCAAGTCTACGTAGTCCTTTTTAGATGAGGTAATAAGAGCATTTTTGAGGTTTTTACGGACCATTTCTAAAAACTTTTTTGCTCCGTCTAGCAATTTAAGTCTTTTTTTAACCAAGTCAAAGAAAGCTACACTTCGTTCTTTTAAGATTTCTTCACTGGGCTTGTCTATGGAAGTCACTGTTTTAATCCACTCTGCAAACTTTTTGCCTGTGCCTTGCCTGTGTAATTCTTCCGTAAATTCAAAATTAAACTGTTTTAAGTAAATTTTATTAGCTTCTAAATAGAGTTCTTCTGAATTAACCAGGAAGCCGTCGAGATCAATAAGGGATGCTTTGATCATTGCCGTTATTTTATTAGATTAACTACAATGAAATTAGATATTACTTATGTATAGAATCAAAAATTACGAGAAGCTTAATACATCTCCACAAAGAAAAGTTGTATTGGATCTTGCTGAAGCGGCTTTTGATGCTATTGAGCCCAAGAATGTTTTTAAGAATCATTTTGAAGTTAATGGTAAGACTTTGACCGTGCTGCGTAAAAAGATTGACTTAGAGGGCTTTGACAGGATTTTTCTTCTGGGGTTTGGTAAAGGTTCTGCTAAAAATTGCGCAATAATCGAGGGGATTTTGGGCGACATGTTGAGCGGTGGCTTAGTAATCGATGTAGAAAGTCAACAGTTTTCAAAGGTCGAGTTTAATTTGGGTACTCATCCCCTGCCTTCTGTCCAAAATGTTGAGTTTGCAAAAAAAGTCGTTGAGGCTTTTGGTGGGTTGGGGGGAAAAGATTTGGTAATAATTGTAACGTGCGGAGGCGGATCGGCGCTTTTGGAGTTGCCTGCAATATCTCTTCAAAAATTAAAGGCGGTTAATCAGGCGCTTCTGGTATCCGGTGCAAATATTCATGACATGAATGTTGTTCGTAAACATCTCTCAAAAATAAAAGGTGGAGCACTGGCTAAAGTGATTCACCCGGCTTCAATTGTTAATCTCGTATTTTCCGATGTACCGGGTAATGATCTGACGGTAATTGCTTCTGCACCCACTGTTTTTGACCCGACGACAAAAGATGATGCCTGGGAAACATTTTGCAAATACCGTTTAGAAAAAACAGTTGATTTATCTTTTGGGGATTTTGTCGAGACGCCGAAAGAGGAAGGGATTTTCAAAAAAGTTGAAAATATACTTTTTTTGAGCAATTTAACAGCACTTGAGGCTATGCAGAAGTTAGCTGGCGATATGGGGATTAAAGTTTCCATATATTCCGACAGGTTTCAGTCAGAAGCTAAAAAGGCCGGAGCCGGATTAATAGGGAAAATAGCAAAAGGCAGCATACTTCTTGCCGGAGGCGAGACAACCGTGAAGGTTACAGAAAAAGGCGAGGGAGGAAGGAATCTGGAGTTAGTTTTGGGCGCGCTTGGTTCAATCGATAATAAGACTGTCATTGCGTCGTTTGATTCTGACGGTTGGGATAACTGCCAATTTGCAGGCGCAATTGCCGACGCGACTACTATTGAAAAAGCACGCAGCTTGAATTTAGACCCCGAAGTCTTCTTAAATGGAAATGATAGTCTGAATTTTTTTAAAAGGGTTGGAGACGGAATAGAAACAGGCAGACTTGCCTCTAATGTTTCTGATCTTATGATAGTTTATGCGCCATGATAGACGAAATTTCGGACGAAAAGCTTCTTGAGATTGAAAAGAAAGCTGTTAGAATCCGCGAGCTTATTATCGAGCAACTTGTAGAAGCGGGGTCGGGACACACTGCGGGTCCACTTGGTATGGCGGATATTTTTGCGGCTTTTTACTTTCATATTTTGAATCATGATCCTAAAAACCCGGACTGGGAGGACAGAGACAGATTAATTCTTTCTAACGGTCATATATGTCCCGTGCGCTACGCTGCGATGGCTCTGGCCGGCTATTTTCCACAGGAGGAGCTTAAGACTTTTCGCAAGATTAATTCAAGGCTTCAGGGGCATCCGCACAGAACAAGCTTGCCTGGCATTGAAACAACATCAGGGCCGTTGGGCGAGGGAATATCGCAGTCTATTGGTATGGCACTCTCCGCCAAAATGGACGGGAAAAATCATCATATATACTGCTTCACCTCTGATGGTGAGCACGAGGAGGGAAATACCTGGGAGGCGCTGATGTTTGCTGCTAAATATAAGATTGATAACCTGTGTGTGGTTATTGACAGAAATAATATTCAGATTGACGGTTTTACCGAAGATGTAATGCCTCTTGAGGTGTTGTCTAGCAAGTACGCGTCGTTTAACTGGCAGGTCTTTGAAGTTGATGCTCATAATATAAGAATGGTTGTGGACACGGTGCGTGAGGCTTGCGCTGTTCATCAAAAGCCTTCGGTAATTATTGCCCACACAATTCCGGGCAAAGGGGTAAGTTTTATGGAAAATAGATTCGAATGGCATGGTATACCTCCTGATACTGCAGATGTTGCGGGCGCACCACCAAAAGGTGAGCAGGCAAAGAAGGCGCTTGCGGAACTTAGGGCAATAAGGGAAAAATTAGATGGAAATTAAGATATGCTAAATACTACACTCAAGTTAAAAGATAATGTCTTTGACAAGGATGTTGAACAAAGATCAACCAGGGAGGGCTACGGTGAGGGACTGCTTGCTGTAGGTAAGGCAGATGACAGGGTTGTTGCGTTGTCTGCCGATGTTACAGGATCGACTAAGACAGACCTCTTTGCAAAAGAGTTTCCCGAAAGGTTCTTCCAGTGCGGTGTTGCAGAACAGGATATGGCGGCAATTGCAGCGGGCTTTGGGGTTAGCGGCAAAATCGCTTTTATATCATCATACGCTACTTTTTCTCCCGGAAAAAACTGGGAAACAATCCGGACAACAATCGTTTATAACCAGTCGAATGTTAAAATTGCAGGGCATCACACAGGCATTGTGACGGGCGCAGACGGGGCAACACACCAGGCAACAGAGGATATTGCCATTATTCGCACTCTGCCCGATATTCAGGTAATTGTACCCTGCGATTCAATTGAGGCAAAAAAGGCGACAATTGCATCGGTTAGTGTCGATGGGCCGATATACTTAAGATTTACAAGGGATAAAACACCTGTGATGACTACGGATGAAACCCCTTTTGAAATTGGAAAAGCCTATGAATTCTGGAAAGAAGAGAAGCCTGAAGTGGTTATTTTTGGCACGGGACATCTTCTTTTCCATGCGCTGGTTGCCGCAAAAGAGCTTGAGAAGGAAAAAATTGCGGTTTCTGTTGTAAATGTGGCAACAGTTAAGCCACTGGATAAAACAGTGATTGTTAATATGGCAAAAAAAGCTGGTGCTGCAGTTTGTGTCGAGGATCATCAGATAGCCGGAGGTTTTGGCAGTGCAGTCGCAGAACTTTTGGCAAGCGAGTATCCGGTGCCTATTGAGTTTATAGGGCTTGCCGACACCTTTGCGGAATCAGGAAAACCGGCAGAACTAATTGAGAAGTACGGACTTGGCAGCAATGCCATTAAAAAGGCTGTCAAAAAAGTGATCGCCAGAAAAAAATCTTAAGTTATGGATGCAAAACTTGTCGAAGAACTTAAAAAAACAATTTCGGGAGAAGTTGAAACAGACGAGGAGACACTAAAGCTTTATAGTCACGATGCGAGTTTGTTCGAGGTTATGCCCCAGGCTGTAGTGTTCCCCAAAAATAGCCAGGACGTTGAAAAACTGGTGCAATTTGTATCTTCTCACAAAAATGAAGATAAGTCGCTGTCTTTAACCGGAAGATCTGCCGGAACAGATATGTCGGGCGGGTCGATCAATGATTCAATAATCGTAGATTTCCAAAAATACATGAACAATTTGGTTGAAATAAATGGTGATATAGCAACTGTAGAGCCCGGAATGTTTTACCGTGATTTTGAAAAAGAAACTTTAAAACATAACTTCATATTCCCCTCCTATCCTGCCTCAAGAGAGCTTTGCGCAATGGGAGGAATTTTCAACAATAACGCAGGGGGGGAAAAATCTCTTAAGTTTGGTAAAACAGAAGATTATGTAGAGAGAATGAAGGTTGTTTTATCTGACGGAAATACATATGAGCTAAAATGTTTAAACGAAAATGAATTTAAGAAAAAAATAGCCAGGAAGAATTTTGAAGGAAAAATTTACAGAAAAATGTTCGATTTAATTAATAAAAATTACGAGGATATTATGAAAGCAAAGCCCGATGTAACAAAAAATTCTGCAGGATATTTTTTGTGGAATATTTATGATAAGAGTAAAAATTCTTTTGATTTGAACAAACTTTTTGTCGGCTCACAGGGAACCCTGGGAATATTTATTGAAGGTGATCTTAGGCTTGTTCCTGTTTCAAAGCATCGTGACATGCTTATTATTTATCTTCATGATCTTTCCCATCTTTCGCAAATTATAAAGGAGGTTTTAGCGCTTAAACCGGAGAGCTTTGAATCTTACGATGATAATACTTTGAAACTTGCCCTCAAATATTTTCCTGAGTTTGCAAAACAACTCGGTCCTTTTGGGATGATTGAGGCAGGTGTTGCATTCCTGCCTGCATTTTTTGATTTAATAACGCACAAAAGCCTTCCAAAGCTGGTTCTTCAAGTAGATTTTACAGGGGATGACTTAGACGTTGTAAAAGAAAAAGTCGCAACTTTAAAAGAAAGGCTCAAACCTTTTCATCCAGAAACTCAAACGGCACTTGAGGATCAGGAAAAAAGATATTGGCTTGTAAGACGCGAGAGTTTCAATCTGCTACGTAAAAAAATTCGTAACAAGCATACAGCACCTTTTATTGACGATTTTTCTATAAAACCGGAATTTATTGGAGATGTAATACCACAGGTTTTAGAAATTCTAAAAAAACACCCTGAATTTATATTCACAGTTGCAGGACATGTGGGAGACGGAAACTTTCATATAATTCCCCTGGCAGATATTAAAAATCCAAACGTACGGGCTGCAATCCCAAAAATTGCAGACCAGGTTTATAAGATTATTTCAAAGTATCACGGGTCAAATACAGCCGAACATAATGACGGACTTATACGTACTCCCTATCTTAAGGAAATGTACGGCGAAAAAATCGTAAAACTTTTTGAAGAAACTAAAAAAATATTTGATCCCAAAAACATTTTTAATCCCAGAAAGAAGGTTTTTGGTGATCTGAAGTACGCAATGGATCACGTCAGATTAAGCTGGTAAATATGCTTCAGGGTGCTCGTTTGTGCTAAATTGTATATATGGCAGACGATATTAACAGTTTGCAGGATAGGATCAAATCTCTGGAGGCAGCACGTAATCAGCTTTCCAAGGAGTGGTTGGTAGTTGAGAGAGAAAAGACGGTATTGTCTGCTGCCATTGAGCATCTGGCGCTCGGATTTATTGCCATTGATGATTATAAAAATGTAATTATTAAAAATCAGGCTGCTGATAAGATTTTAGGGGAAAGTAAAGCGGAACAATGGACAATTGCCGAGATGCAGCAAAGATTCAGCGGATTTGATTTAATAAGTGCGATTGACACCTGTTTTCAGCAAAGGTTACAGATAGAGGCATCTGATTGTGAATTTGAGGGTAAGAAGATAAGAATATTTATTTCTCCGGTTGTGATCCTAAAAAAAAGTATAACGGTACCAATGGTGGTAATTATTTTGGAGCAGTTAAAACTAGCTAAAGTTAACTCTGTGGCTCCTCTAAAAACTTCTTGACTTTTATCAACAAATCTCCCGGTGTTATATCCGATTTAACTATATGGTCCTTGACACCAACGTTGAGGCCATAGGCGCTATTGAAAACAGGATCGTTTGTAAGGTTGGTCAAAAGAACAATCGGCCCGTTATTGGTTTTGGGAGGCTCGTTTCTTAAAGATCTTAGCACTTCAAGGCCATCCATTTTAGGCATCATGACATCCAAAAGGATAAGATCGAATCCCCCTTCCTGTATGTGACTTAGGCCCTCTTCCCCATTAACGGCGGTTGTTGTGTCAAAACCCGCATCTTTCAGAACTTCCTCATAGAGCTCCCGGGTGAACTGGTCGTCTTCGACAAGCAATATTTTTTTAGGGTTCATGGCCTACTTTGATTAAACAGTTATTGAGACGCGTGTGTCAAACCGAGTCTGACTCGGTCAAACGACATTCAAATAACGTTGACACTGGTTTTCTCCAAATCCTTTGTGTCTGCTGTTTCCTGCGGAGCATCATGGTGCAATTTTGTAGCTATTTCGGTGCCGATAATCGGCAGGGAAAAGGTGAAAGTTGTGCCCCTATTTTCTCCTTCACTGGTTGCCAAAATTGTACCTTTGTGAATTTCTACCAGCGATTTGCTGATAAAAAGTCCCAGTCCTGTCCCGCCGGAAGAGGCTGAAGCTACATAGGAGTTGTCAAGACGCCCGAATTTGGTGAAGAGACGGCTAATATCTTCTTTATGGATGCCGACACCTGTATCGGTAATGGACACATAAATAAAGGGAAGTTTTTCTTTGAAATCAACAGTAACTGTACCCCCGGTTGATGTAAATTTAAGGGCATTTCCTATTAGGTTCAGGTAAACTTCATGGATTTTGTCGGGGTCTGCAAGGACCTTAGGGTATATATGGACGTTCAGCTTTAACTTTATGTCCTTTTCGGCGGCTTTAGCTTTAACTTCGTCTATAACGTCGTTGGCCAGTTGTACCAAATCAACATCGGTAAGTCTTAGTGCTATTCTGCCGCTTTCTATGCGCGAGATATTAAGCATGTCGTTAACAAGATTAATCAGTCTCTCGACGGAGATGTAGGCCCGTGACATATATTTCTGGAGATCCTCAGGTAGTTTGGTTTGGCCATTTGATTTTAGGTCAGATTTAGCCTTTGTCGGCAATTTGCCATATTTATTTAAGCCCATCCAAAGATAGCTTTTGATAGCGGTCATCGGAGTGCGCAATTCGTGCGAGGCAACAGAGACAAAGTCGTCTTTGAGTTTGTCGAGTTCTTTAAGTCTGGTGTTTGCAAAAGCCAGTTGTTCTGTCGTTGATTTCAACGATTTGAATAATAGTGCGTTATCCAGTGCGATTCCAACAGAGCCAACAAAGCTTTCCAGAATAGTCCACTCCTCCGGTTTCATGAGGGATCTTTCTTTATTGAGGCTAAAAATGAGAGCACCCAGTACTTTTTCTTTTGCAGTTACCGGAAAGACTATGCTGGTTTTAATTCCCAGTTGTTTTTGAAAATCTTCGACCCACTTTCTTGATAATGCCGGATAGAGAACATCTGCTACCTTATCTGTAACCTTAATTTGCTTGTCGGAAATTGCCTTAACAGATAAATTCTCGTTTGATGTTAGAGGTATTTCGATATTTTGAAAAGGTATTGGACTTGCTTTTAAAAATTTGCCTGCGGCTTCTGTTTCTGAAATAGCTATTCTTTTGAGAACACCTTTTTGTTGATCCAGAAGAGTTAGAACAATTACCTGGTAGCCATATTTTAGGTAACCTAATTGAGTTAAAATAATATTTACAACTTTGTGCGTAGCTTCGTCGAAATCCGTAGTTTCCAAAACCACTTTTTCGATTTCCCAAATAGCTTCGAACGTACTTTTGGAATAAGGACTTCGAGTTTTAAGTTTAACTATGATGTAGCCGAGTAGAGCAAACGCGCCAGCGATTAGTAGAACTGACAAACTTGCAGCCAAAAACTGAAGGCCAGGCATTGATTTCAGTATAGCATGGGATTACTTAGCATCTCTATGGGGTTGTGTTCTGATTCCAATGATGACATCCATAATTGTTTCGTTTGTAAGCTTTACGCCTTTTTCCTTTGCTAGATTAAGCAGTGCACTTGTCAGTTTTTCTGAATAGGGCTCACCAAGTTCTTTTAGTTTTAAGCGTACATTTGAAGGACTACTCATTGGACCAATTTCTGCTCCTGCTAATGCTCCCACTGTTTCAGGCTGTATTGGCCAGTAAATTAGGGCGGCTCTTTCGGCCTGTTCTCCTTTTTCTAGTGCTCTTGCATGTATTCCGGAACTTGTTCTAAACGCGCTCTTGCCCACGCCGGGAGCACTCACAGGAATTTCTATTCCTAGTAACTTGGACACATCTTCGTAAAACCTTTTTAAACCGGTTAAATCACGATTAAGATAGCCTCTTGCGACTAATGCTAGTAGCAAATTTGAGTTATCAGCATTTCCTGGTCCCTCACCAAGCCATAGAGATGCCCCATGAACTTCGTTGAAGCCTTCATGGGCAGCAATTAAAGAATTAGCTACAGCCATTCCTAAATGGTTGTGGCAATGGGCATCCCATTCAATATCAGGATATCTTTTGCCGACATTATCCAAGGCCCACCTTAAGATTTTAGTCATACCTATTGGGTCCATCGAACCTTGAGTATCTGCTATGCAAAGAGTGTCTGCGCCCGAATCTGCAGCTCTTACGAAAACTTCTTCGAGTTCATTTGGAGGTGTTGCTGTAGCGCGTTCTGCTACGAACATTACTTGCAAACCTTGCTGTTTTAGCGTCCTGATATTTTGAACCATCTGGTCCATCATCGATTTCCTGTCCCATCCTTCAAATTCTGATCTATGTATGCTGCCATCCAGGAAAATGTCTGCTCTCAGTTGAGGGTAGCTCCCAAGTTGTTCAAATATGTCCACCATCGGTTTAATATCATCCCATACAGCTGCTCGGCCTGCCAGGCTGAATGTCTTTTGTAGATTGCTTTCTATTGCGTGTTTAATTAAACATAAGGCTTGCCTTGCCTGACTTTCATGACTGTTGGGATAAGCTACATCGAAGTGATCGACAAATGGAGATGCAAGCTCGATATAAATCTGTTTCTCGTTAATAGTTATTGGCTTTTCAAGCTGAGACCCTTGAAGCCCGTCTCTTAACGTTTCGTCGTCTATCTTAAGTGTTCGTACGGGGAATCTTACGGGCTCTGTAGGCCCGTTTTTATGTCCAGACCAGTTGTATACGATAGCTTCTTTAGTCATAGTTTATAATTCTATTTACTACAAGTACTGTTTATCGTATAATCGCTGCCCTATAGCATAATTATGCAACAAAACGAGCGTGAATCGCAAGTTTCACAGGGAGAGAATCAAGAAACTCTTAAGTTGACTGGCAGAATCTTGCGGTTGACTCGAGATCCTGAACTGATTTGTGCTCAATTTGAGGGAACAGACTTTCAAGTTAAAGACCCTGAATTACTTTGCGACAGGATTTCCACAGATCAAATTATTCCAAGCCGTTGGTGTATGAGCTATTCTGACGAACAAAACTTGGGACGGTATTTATTAACGGGCGTTGAAGGAATCAAGCCGGGAGATATTGCAGGAAAATTTCAAGTTATAGATTGCGGAATGTCCTTTGGAAGGGGTTCCTCCCGTGAACACGCTCAGCTTGCACTTAAAGGTGCCGGGATAAAGGTGGTAATTGCCAGGAGTGTAGAGAGACTTTTTCGTGAAAACTGTATAAACCATGGTATTTTTGTTCTTGATTATGATAGTTTTCAAGCCCAAAAGCTGCTTGAAACAGGTGAAATAACGATAGCCGAGATCATTGAGGGTGAGAGCAAACTGACAGGACAGATTATTAAGTATGGCGGTTTAATGCCCTTTACCAGGGCAAGACTCGAAGGCAAAATTTCATCACCGGAGATTACTACGCCTGAGAGGGATATGACTATCGTTGAGCGGATTTTTGCGCAACATGCAAAGACAAGAGAAGGTGTCGGTGTGATTGCCGTAAAACCGGGTGATGAAGCTTTCGTTGAGATTGACAGTGGTTATGCATATGAACTACAGACAGTGATTTCTCAAGAGGTACTTGAAAAAGAATTTGGAGACAGCGCGCCGGTAAAACCTAGAAGATTTTTCCTTTTTGAAGACCATTTGGCTCTGATGGAGTCGGACGATCCCGTAACCATAAGGCACAGAGATCTGCAAAGGGCTTTTGCCCAAAAGTATGGTATTGCGCAGTACAAAGTAGAAGAGGAAGGTGTTATTGCAATTTGTCATACAGAAATGCTCCAGCATCATGTGCTTCCGGGTGAGTTAATACCTGGAAATGATTCGCATACCAGCACTCTTGGTGCTGCTAACGCCTTTGCTGTAGCTAAAGGTGCAAGTGAATTTGCAGCTGCATTGATTACGGAAGATGTGCAATTAAAAGTTCCAGAGACGATAAGAATAAACTTATCAGGCGAATTTTTGCAAGGAGTTACTTCTAAAGATTTGATGCTTTATATCCTGTCTTTGCCAAAGTTTAAAGATAAGGACAAGTTGATCGGCAGCGGCAGGGTATTTGAGTTTGGAGGTGAAGCCCTGAATTCAATGCCTTTTGATGATCAGGTTGTTATGACAAATATGGCAGTTGAAGGCCAGGGTTTTACAGGTATAGTTGAGCCAAATGAGCTGCTTGTTGATTTTATGGTTAACCAGCATGGTTTAAGGCGTGCAGACGTTTACGAAATGTTGGTTTACCCGGATGCAAATCCTACATATTTTGACACGCTTGACATAAACCTCGGCCAGATAGAAAAAATGGTTTCTCTGCCAGGAGATACACAAAACGCTATAGCGCTTGCGGAATTAGGAGATGTTGAAATTCAGTTTGCTTATATCGGATCTTGCGCAGGTGGTAAGATGAAAGATTTAAGAGAAGCTGCTGCAGTACTTAAAGGTAGAAAAATTGCCAGTGGTGTTAGGCTTAATGTCCAGGCAGCTTCCCAGAAAATCTATGAACAGGCGCAAGAAGAAGGTCTAATAGAAATATTTAATGAGGCTGGTGCTACTTTTATTAAGCCCGGATGTGGTGATTGCATGGGGGCTACTAAAGAAGCCTTTGAAGCTAACGAGACTGCTATTTCGGATTCTGACAGAAACTTTCCTGGCAGAATGGGTAAGGGTAGGATTGTGTATTTAGCAAATCCCGCGGTTGTTGCTGCGAGTGCTGTTGCCGGAAAAATTATTGCTCCAGCAAATTATATTGCTCCATAGCTCTTTTGCTTTCTGTCACGTTTAAATCAATAGCCATATCATTTAAATGAATATAAGGTTTCAGACTTGAAGCTTCTCTAACGCCTTCTAGCGCATCTTTTATTGGATAACCTGTTTGGTGAGACCATGTATGATGGTATCTGGCACCTTTTCTAACCAACTGGCAAATGCCATCAGACCCTTTTAGCGGCAGGCGGATTTGTGTTTGTCCGCGGTTAATTTCACACATCTCGGCAATTTCATCGACAACTACCAATTCTATAGTCGATACCCAATCTGGCTCTTTTTTAAAATCATCGTAGAGTTGCGCAGTTTTGAAAGCTGGTACCTGACCATGAATATTTAATGACCCGCCCCCAAATATTGCGTGTTTGACCTGCTTTCTTAACATTTTAATTACTCTTTCCCAACCTGGGTGAGGCATATAAAAGTAACTAGTTGTGTGATCTTTTGACATAATCATTCGGCTGTCTATATTAGGGTTCTTAGTTTTTGTTGGAGCAATTATATGAACAGGGCCGGATTCATAAAGCCTGTGCCTGGCCTCGGGCCATTGAAGGTGTCTATAATCCCTGTGAAGTCTGTCTGTATCCCAAAAATCAATCATATCGTCAGGATACATGAATGGCACATGGGGCATATTTACTGGTCTTCCCCTTTTGACATTGGCTAGTAATGCTTTTAGTCCCTTTCCAATAGGCGTCGGCCATTCGGGCGAATTGATAAGTACTCCGGTTCCATAAGTTCCCCACATGTACATAGCGCAAACCCTACCTGCTGCGATTAGCCGTGCGATTTCATTGTGGTTTTCATAGGCCCAGATAGAAAAAACCGGTATTTGATATTTCTGTCCATCATCTTCGAAGTGCCATAATGTTTTGCCTTTGTGAATTGGTATGATTTTATCCTTGTGCCTGAATGTTTCTACACGTCCTTCATATTGAGGAATTAGAACTCCCGGCTGATTGTGATGTGCGAGAATCTCGTTTGACATAAATTACCTTGAATAAAACTATAAGATGGGGTATTATACACCAAATTATGCCTGAGCGAGAAGGTTTAGGTTTGTCGAAGAAACTGGGTCATTTAGTGGCAGTATCTGTTATTCTGCCGACTGTTTCATTGGGTTTTGGTCGCAGTGCGGATGTGTTGCCAAATTTTTTTGATCAATCACGAGCAACTGCTGATCACCTTGTTTTAGATACATTGCCTTCTGTTGAAGCAAGTCAGGACTTAGGTTTTTTTGGTCAGTTAGACAGTTATCTTGAAACAAGCTATGGAAGAGCTCTAGCTTCTGCTGCAGTTGTTGGTACGCTTGCCCTTTTATGGTCAGCAAGAAAAATCAATCGTGAAACAGATTCAGAGAGTCAGGAAAAGCTCGCTATTTTCTCATCGGTTGTAGCTATTTCGTTTGCAGCTGTTTTGCTAGCGGAATCCTTTCGTGATGTTGATCCTAAAGTTTCGGCCTCTTTATTTGAAGCATTTATGGTAACGCAGACGGCTCTCAATTTTTGGCGAGTTGTGCAAAGAAACAGAGATTTAGATAAAAGATCTGCTGCATTATTAATGTCGTTAAGCCTGTTAGCTGTAAGTACCATTCCCCTTGTTGAGACTGTCAGGTAACTTTCGCTTGACATTGCTATACCAGCGCTTCTATTCTAGATTTAGATAGGAGGTGATTGCATGAGTACCGAACTGGTAATATACTTTTTTGCGGGCATGTTTGCTTTTAACGCTCTTCCGCATTTGGTTACGGGTATAGCTGGTAACAAGCATATGACACCGTTTGGCAAAGATTCGTCAGCAACCTTAAATGTTCTTTGGGGGTTTTTGAATATGGCGGTTTCTGTGCTTTTACTGAATTTTACTCAAAGTGGAATCAGATTTCCCTCGGCGATGGACACGGTGGCAGTTTTTTTGCTTGGTGGTCTTGTTATGTCTTTGATGGACGCCGGACTTTTTTCCAATCCAAATGCCAAGATGCCGTGGTGGAAGAGTTAGGTTGGAGCTTGTTTGCCTGCTGACATAAGTTTTTTTGTCTATTAAAATGTAAGTTAATGGGCAAAATAGTTGTTGCGGTTTCGATATTAGTTATAATAGTCAGCGGATTTTTTTTGTTTAAAGACGAAATTTCTCTGAAGTTTTCGCAAAGTAAGGTTTTTGGAGAAAACACTAGCACGAGATTTGCTCCGACAGCTCCTAATGACTGGTTTCCAAAACTGTATGATCAAAGTAAGGATAAAGGGACAAGTGATTTAAATATTTACGCAAAATCAGCTCTTTTGGTTAACTTTGATACAGGTGATGTGCTTTTTGCAAAAGATGCTAAGGCAAAGCTGCCTGCCGGTTCCACAATAAAGATTATGACGGCGATTTTGGCTCTTGAGAGAGCAAAGCTTTCGGATGTATTTGCGGTTTCTGAAAAAGCGGCAAGTGTAGGCGAGGACAGCATGAATTTGACTTCTGGTGAGCAGTTGAGCGTCAATGATCTTTTGTACGGTCTCATGCTCGTTTCCGGTAATGATGCTGCTATAACTCTGGCGGAAGGAATAGCAGGGACTGAGGATAATTTTGTTGTGATGATGAACGAGAGAGCAAAAAGTCTAGGACTTTCCAATACGTTTTTTGTTAACGCTTCGGGCCTGGATGTTGACAAACGGGAGCAGTTCACAACTGCTTATGATCTTGTAACTATGTCACGCTACGCATGGCAAAATTACCCTGTGTTTGCAAAAATTGTATCAACAGAACATAAAGTTATTGAGGCGAATGATAGGCACAAGGGATTTGATCTTTATAACGATACTAATCTTTTGACAAGTTATCCCGGCGTTCGTGGCATAAAGCCTGGCTTTACATGGAATGCGGGCTTGTGCCTTGTTACTTATGCCGAAAATGGCGATGTAAGATTACTTGCAGTAATTTTGGGGTCGGATGATAGGCGAGGAGAAATGAAAGAGCTTTTAGATTATGGCTTTGGAAAATACGGAATTAAGGTCGAACATCCAGGGTTGGATTTGTAATGTGGAGCAACAGGGACTTGGTTAGAACGATTCCAGATATTATATTGCAACTTAGATGGTTATATTCACAAGATATTAGTAAATTGTTACTGTAGGAATTTGAAGGTTGAGAGGATTTGGTCTGTGCCGTGGATAATATACAAATTATCATTTTTTTCTACAAAATAGGTACTTTTTGAGTTGTTGAAAACTGTATCTTTGCATGTTAATTTCGTTGCCTTTATTCCAGCAAAAACTGAATTTGTATTTTCTTCCAAAATTTTGTTAGCTTTCGGGGTACACTCATTTTTTACAAGTGATATCTGCTTAGTTTTTGAATCTTGGCTATAAACTGATATTGTAAATACAGTGTCTACTCTAGCAGGATCTCTGACAGCGTTGATAAATAATTGTCTCCCAATTGCACCTTCACTTTTTCTGATTCCGAGCGGGTAAGCTTCAGGATCAATTTTTATGCTAAAACCGTATTTTTGATTCCTATAAGTCTCCCAATTTGCTGTTGGGTCTGAGGATTGTTGCAGAGGTGTTGATATTGTTGGAGTTGCTTGGATCGTCGCTTGCTGAGATGTTGTCGGATTTGGTTCTTGTTTTTTACTCAACATCTTATCTTTTGCAAAGAAGCCAATAGTGACAATTAAACCTACTATCACAGCTACAACGACGATTGGGGCAGAACCTTTTCTCACAATTTTAGTATATCAAACGTTTAACCTTATTACATATGTATGAGGCTAAATAATCTGTGGCCCGGGTGGGACTCGAACCCACACTGCATTGCTGCAACAAGATTTTAAGTCTTGCGTGTATACCAGTTTCACCACCGAGCCAACAATGCTAATTTTAGCCTAATTTGACTCTTGTTTCAATTTTAAATTGCCTGTAAAATTTTAGAACAGCTATGGATGACCCTATAGGCGATCAAGTGGTAGATTCAGACGTCAATTCCAAAAGAATCAATGTTTCAGACCATCAGATACCAGGTGTACCCCAAGTAACTGAAAGCTTACCAGATGAGGCACAATTTGAGGAACCGGTTGCTTCCCCCGAGGTTATCGGCGAAGAAGATGCTTCCGGGGATGCCCCTGAAGGAGAGCCAGTGGACATAGATGCCCAACTGGAAAGTATTGGCCGCGATAAAGACCACGACTGACCTTCGCGAATTTAGAAGTTCACCAATTTGTGATAAAATTAGCTTCGGGCGCCTGTAGCTCAACGGATAGAGCACTCGTCTTCGGAACGAGTGGTTGGGGGTTCGATTCCCTCCAGGCGCGCTTGGTTTTACTTGTCTGCAGAGCCTGGCTCGGTGCAAAGGCCCGCTAGCTCAATGGTAGAGCAATTGCCTCTTAAGCAATTGGTTACAGGTTCGAATCCTGTGCGGGTCACCCTTCACATTCGTTAAGGGTAAAGTATACAAATGTCTTGGTTTGTTTATATTGTTAGGTGCAGCGATGAAACTTATTATACGGGCATTTGTGTAGATTTAAAGAGAAGGGTAGCCGAGCATAACCTGGGGAAATACAAAAGAGCCTACACTAAAGGCAGAATACCTGTTAGATTAGTTTATTGGGAGACACGTAAAGATAGATCTGAAGCATCAAAAAGGGAGATAGAAATTAAAGGCTGGAGCAGATTTAAAAAAGAAAAACTAGTTAATAGTTTACGTCGACATTGAACGAATGTGAAATGGAGACGGGGAGTAGCTTGGTCCAAAGGGCCATCAGCCTCTGGCTGACAGTTTCGTCCAGAGGACGATCAGTCTTTGGCTGAGGCTAGAGTGCATATGTATTTTGTCTATTTCTTGATAAGCTTAAGAAATAAAAAGAGTTACGTTGGCATGACTTCTAAAGGGGTCCATAAGAGATTAGAGGAACATAATCTCGGGTCAAACGTGTGGACTAGACAAAACGGCCCTTTTAAGCTGGTATATTATGAATCTTTTTTCTGCAAAGCAGACGCTAGGCATAGAGAAGGATTTTATAAATCTGGTGTAGGCAAAAATATAAAGAAAATACTGATAGGTAATAACGGGGAGTAGCTCAGTTGGTTAGAGTGCGCCGTTTGGCCCGCCTGACTTGAAATGACGGGGTGTAGTTCAGTTGGTAGAACGCTCAGTTTGGGACTGAGAGGTCGTCAGTTCGAATCTGGCCACCCCGACAAGTCATTTCGGGCAGGGGGCGGCGAGGTCGGAGGTTCGAGTCCTCTCTGCCCGACACGCATTTAGTCTATTGGGATGGGTTAAAAGTGAATTGTTAAAGTCGGTTAAAAAGAATGAAAAGTATTGAAATGGATAATAACATAATTGTAGGTAAGGCGGCGAGTATAAGAATTGCAAATTTTCTATGTTCTGGTGGTAACATGCCAAGCACCTTGTTGATTTTCTTTAGCTTAAATCCGTAAATGGTTTGTAATATTGCTAACGCTGTTAATAGAAGAAGAAATATTATTGCTATATAAAGTGTATTTGTGAGTCTTACATCTAATTTCTGGTAAATTTGCGATATTTTAAGTAAATATAGTGCTGTTATTATCGTTTCAACTACTCCGAGTACTATTAACGCCAGCGGTAAGTTTGAATGTTTAGTTTTTGTGGGTGAATTAGCCTTGCTAGATATAGAGTTAGAAATATTTGATTTTTGTAGTGGATCTGAGTTATTGCTAGGTTGCATAATATCTGTTAGCTGTTTGTTTAAATTTTCTTCAATATAAGCTCAGCATACCAAAATTATTTGGATTAATATAGAAAATTGTTTGAAGCATGGTTTAAAAGAATGTCTACGTCTAAGATATTAATGTTACTCGTACCTAAAGAGGTTCGAAGATCGTTCCATAGACCCGACCATCTTTTTTGGTGTATAATATCTTTATGAAAACGTATATAACATCAAGTCCTGAAATAATGTCAGGTGCCCCTGT
>Ga0209542_10003528_pt1 | contig 33411 bp, 37 predicted proteins | sample RifCSPhighO2_01_FD_184028 | JGI IMG/M metagenome (GOLD analysis project Ga0209542, IMG submission 184028) | Soil microbial communities from Rifle, Colorado - Rifle CSP2_plank highO2_0.1 (SPAdes) (version 2) | ecosystem: Environmental > Terrestrial > Deep subsurface > Rock core/Sediment ... | reverse complement strand
GGACAACCAGTTAAGAAAGTATTTACTAATAAAATACAAGTACAAAGTGTAAAACAAAGTTTAGATGTTTTAGCAATAGATAAAATCGCTGAAGATTTAGACATTAAAGAATTAGGCAATCCTTATATTCTTTCTTTAATTTATTCGCAATTATTAGAAAATAAAAGTATAAATAAACTTGAAAATTGGATGAAATACACCGAGATACCGTATCTCTTAGGTTTTGATAAGGTTTCTGTAAAAAATCTTTATGAAGCACTATCTGAAGTTGATGATGAAGATTTTGAAAAGGTAAATAATAAAATGTTTTCTGTTTTTAATAAGTATGAAGATATTTCTAAAGCCACAATTATTGATGTAACCGATACTTATTTTGCTGGAAGCAAAATAAATATTAAAAAAAGAAAAGGGAAAGATGATAAGATAAGTAAACTAACTCAAATTGGTTTGGCAGTTTCTTTTGATAATGGCTTTCCTATTTTTCATAAACAATATTCTGGTAATCTTTCTGGAATGGACATATTCAAAGATATGTCTATTGAGTTAAAAAACAAAGGGATAGCGTCGTTAATTATGGACAGGGGTATGCTATCTAAAAAAAATATAGAGATGGCTTTAGAACTAAAATTTCAGATTATTGCAGGATTAAAGAAGAATTCTATTCTAGTAAAAGATTTCGTTGCACCAATAAAGAGAGAAGATATTTATTCTGCAAAATGCAGAGTTCCTTTAAAAAAAACAACGGTTTTTATAAAAGAATTTGATTATATGGATGGAAAATTAATTGTTGTTTACAATCCAGAATTAGAAATTGTAAAAAAAGAGATAAACTTTGAAAAAGAACTGGAAAGTAATTTTGATATAGGGTACTCATTAATTTATCATAATACAAAATATTCTTCTGCAGAAGTTGTAAAAAGATATTATGATAAAGAGATGGTTGAAAGAGCATTTAAACAATTGAAAGGTGTTTTAAGTTTACGACCAATACGAGTTTGGCTTTCAAATCATGTTACTGGGCATATAAAAATTTGTTATTTAGCTTATGCAATTTTATCTTTTATGAATTACAAATGAAAAAATTAGATATCTCTGCTGTTGAGGCTTTAGAATCTTTGAAATATGGGTATAAGGTAACTTTGAAAGATTCTACTTCAAATCATGAATGGAGTGTTCATGTTCCTCTTGAACCTAAACAAAAAGATATTTTAAAGAAATTGGGTGTAATGCCTAAAAACTAGGATAAATTAGGGTATATAATGTGCTAACGAGATATTGAGTTATAAAGTTAATTTTAAACTTCAATTCGTAATAAGTCTTCGGCTAAAATTGTATTTTTAAATTTCTTTTTTGCTTCAGCTAAAAGAAATTTTTCTCTGCCGTCGTATCTTTGAGATAGATGAGTAAGAACAAGCTTTTGTGATTTGCTTTTTTTTGCAATTTCTGCTGCTTGCTCGGCTGTTAAGTGTTTACGTTCGCTTGAAAGCTCTGCATCTTGCTTCATATAAACTGCTTCGCTTATTAATAAATCTGAATTTTCTGCAATTTTATAGCAATTAGAGTTAATTTTTGTATCGAGTATAAAAGTTATTTTTTTACCTTCCTGCAAATAAGTCATATCTTTTGATTTAATTTTTTTGCCATTAACAACTATGTCTTTGCCTTGGGCTAATTGTGAGATTATCGGGCCTTTTAGCTTCAGTTTTTTTAGCTTGTCTTTTTTTATTCTTAGTTTTTCCTTGATAATAAATGAATAAGCATTGCAAGGAGTATCGTGGTCCATTTTTTCAGAAATTATTATAAACTCTTTTGTTTCTAGAATTTTTCCTGAATCTACTTCGTGAATATTCATTTTTATCTTTTCCTTGAATACAAAAAGGCGGTACATTAAATCCATATAATGTTTTGTTCCTTTTGGAAGATAAACTTCGAGAGTTCTGCTGTAATTATTTAACGCTAATGTTTGAAGTAGCCCAGGAATTCCAAGTATATGGTCGCCATGCCAATGCGTGATTAATAGTTTTGTAAGCCTGCATGGATTAAGCTTTGCTTTTCGAAACTGCCTTTGCGTGCCTTCTCCACAGTCAATTAAAATATTTTCTCCGTTATATTCAAGCAAAATCGAAGTATGATTTCTTTTTGCTGTCGGCACTGCTTGACTTGTTCCTAAGAATGTTATTGGTATTTTTATGGTCATATTATATTAATAGCAAGCATACTTTTAAATATGTTCTTTTTCTTTATTTTTGATAAGCATCTGTAGCTCAGCCTGGATAGAGCGCGTGCCTTCTAAGTACGAGGTCCAAGGTTCAAATCCTTGCAGATGCGTATGCATCGGTGGCACCAATTTTCTTATCCCTAAATATAAGGATTATTATCCCTAAAAATAGGTAAATAGAGTTTATACGGCTACAGAAATATTTATAAATACTTAACCTCGCCACTTCATAGTTCCAACTAAAAAAGTCACCTAACCCAATTCGCCACTTGCTTACTTTTATCACTTTTTTACCCTATTTTTCCTAAAAATAAGAATATTTTTTGTAAATTTATCAAAAATGACTTCTTTTCTATAAGAAATTAAGGTAAAAATAATCTCAATTTTCAATTATTCTACCATCTGTCAAATTCATGCAAGTTTTTTTGAGTAATTTTCTTGATTTTACATAGAAAATGAACTAAAAACATCTGTCAAATCAATTTGAGTAATTTTGAGTTATTCTAATAGAAATGAAGCTTATGATTTTTTATTCAACTGGCGAAGTCAGGTAAATAATGTAGCCGTACAGATATCATGACATTTACAGAAGTTAAAGAAAGAAATGAAAAAAAATATTATTATAGAGTTGCCTCTTTTAGAAATAAAGAAAAGATTTCTAAAAAAAAGGAAATATTTGGGAGTAGATCTTTCAAAAGAAGAACTAACCTTGAAAGAAGGCCAAGCAGATAGGGAGTTAGGGATTTTAGATAGAAGGAAAAAAGCATTAGAGGATATTAAAAGAAAGATAATATATATTCTTAAAAAGAATAATATAAAAAGAGCGGGAATTTTTGGAAGCTATGCTCGGGGGGAACAACGAAAGAACAGCGATGTAGATATACTAGTTAAATTAGGAAAGCCCATGGGATTTGCATTTTTTGGGCTAAATCAAGAATTAGAAGATAAATTAAATAAACCAGTTCATTTAGTGACTTATAAATATATAAGCCCCCATATTAAGAAGAGAGTATTATCTAAAGAGGTGAGAATATTATGATGAATCGAGATATCCCTTATCTGAATCATATTTTGGATGCCATTAATGAAATAGAAGAATCTATAATAAAGATTTCTAGAGAAGATTTTGAGGTTATAAAAGATAAAAAGGATGCTTGTATACGGCGATTAGAAATAATTGGGGAAGCAGTAAAAAATGTCTCCGAAGAAACAAAAAGAAGATATCCAAAAGTAGAATGGAAGAAAATATCTGGAACAAGGGACATAATCCTACATTCTTATTTTAACGTGGATCTTGATGTTGTTTGGGAGATAATAAAAAAAGACATCCCTATATTCAAGAAACAAATTTTGGAAATCAAGGAAGAAATAGGTAAGAGCTTAGCTTTCTGAAGTGATTTAAAGTATATTCTGGAGTATAGAAAAGTATAAAAACTTAAGATTTCTAATAGAACTATGAAGATTTTAAAGATAAAAGAGCAGACAAGCATAAAAATCAATAACATTAAGGGATTTCTTAAACGAAATGTCGTTGTATCTGGCACAAGTGCCAAGGTAAACTGCCCTAAAGAATACCTTGGCTCTGAGGCCATACTTATTATTCTTGAAAATGGGACTAAAAAAAGCACTAAAACTCATTGAAGCGCAAAGAGAGTCTATAACTAGTTATAAAAAGATAGTTGAAAACCAAGAAAAAATTATAAATACTCAAAACGAAATAATAAAAAAACTTGAAAAAGAAATTGAAGAAATAAAGAAAGTTATTAAAGAAAAATCTAAGCCTGCTTTTGTTAAAGAAGATATAAAAGAAGAACCAAAGATTTCTGGACAAAAAGAAGGTCATGTAGGTTACTCGCGACATGTTCCTGAAAGAATTGATTATGTTAAAGAACATAATCCTGATAAATGTCCTAATTGTAATAGAGACTTATCAGGAATACAGGAGATTAGAGAAAGAGTAATTACCGATATGGAAGTAAAGATTGTAAATATTAAACATATTATTTATAGAAAATATTGCAGCCATTGTGGAAAAATAGTTGAAGAACCTATTAATGAGGCTCTTCCTAACGCAAGATTCAGCTTAAAATTAATGCTTTTAATAATGTTTATGAAACTTGGAATAAGAATTCCAAGCAATAAGATAATAGAATTTCTTGGAATTCTTGGATTAGAAATCAGCGATGGAGAAATTTATAATATTTTAACAAGATTAAAAGATGCTTTTGGAGATTATTATGAAACTCTTGTTAAAAAAATACAAGAAGCTTCAACAAAGCATATTGATGAAACTGGCTGGAGAATTAATGGAAAAAATAATTGGCTTTGGATTTTCATAAATAAAGAAGTTGCGTTATATGTTGTTGAAAAGCAGAGAAGTAGTGATGTTCCAAAAAAAGTATTAGGAAATCAAGAAGGGAAATTCATAACTACAGACAGGCTTTCAGCCTATAATGTTTTAGTTGAAGATACAGGATGTTTACAGCAAGTTTGCTGGACACATCTTTTGAGGAATTCAAAAGATTTAGCAAAACATTATCCTGAAGCAAGATATATTCATAAAAGAATGAAATTTATTTTTAAGAAAGCTAAAGAAGGCAAGACATCAAAGGAAAAATTATTAGATTGGACTGATTTAATTGCAGAAAGAAGATATCATGGAACAGAAGTCCCTAAATTTGTAAAAAGTATTTGCAGAAATCATCGAGAAGATTTGTTCAGATTTGTAGATAATCCTGAAATCAATCCTTCAAATAATTTAGCTGAACAGGGATTAAGACCTGCAGTAGTTATAAGAAAAGTTTCGGGAGGAAGCAGAAGTAAAAATGGAGCCGAGACAACAGCAAAGTTATTGTCGGTAATACAAACAATAAAAATGCAAGAAGGAAATATTATTGATAATATGACTAATCTACTTCAGAATCCTAAGTAGATACAAATTTTAGTTAACTTTTTATACTAACTATTTATTAAAACCTTGAATAACGTGGAAAAAAGACGAAACAATAGATTTGAAGGAAGAAGCGGAGGATTCTCGAATTTTGAAAAGAGAGGAAACTGGAAAAGCTCGAGCATGCCTAATCGAGCTGTTGCAAATATTGTTGAGTTAAAGGACGGGGATTATTATTCTGGAACAGTAAAAATTATGAAGAAAAGCCAGCCAGGTCCTGTTATTTTTGTTGTAAGCGACGGCTATGGGAGCGTAGATGCTGTGATTAAAGACTCTGATTATGAAGTCGGCGATGTTATTGAAATTTCTGGAACAGTAAATGAACGAGCAGGAAGATTGCAGTTAGAAATTGAAAGCATGCGACCTTCTAAAAAAGATTTTAATTTAGTACTTGAAGAAAACAGTGCGCCGAAACGAACTCAATTTAGTATAAAATCTGAAAGACTGGAAAAACTTAAGCCTTATTTTATTAAAATTGCAAAAAGAATAAGAAAAGCTGTTCTCGAAAGCCAGCCAATTTTAATTAGACATCATGCAGATTCAGATGGAATAACAGCAGGCTTGGCAATCGAGCAATCTTGCAAAAAATTTATGGAGAAAATAGGGGTTAATCCAGAATATGCACTTTATAGAAGTCCAAGTAAAGCTCCTTTTTATGAAATAGCAGATGTTTTCAGAGATATAATTCTTTCAAACAGGCTTATTGAGTTCAAACAGAAAAAACCTTTGATAATTGTTTTAGATAATGGTTCTACGCCCGAAGATGTTTTAGGATTAAAAACACTGCACTCACTGGGTTTTGAAGTTATTGTTGTTGACCATCATAATCCTGTTGTAATTGAGAATAAAAAAACAGCTGTTGATGCTTATGTCTCGCTTCATCTTAATCCTTATATCGAAGGACTAGACAGCCAGACTTGCGCAGGCATGCTTGCTTATGAACTTGGAAGAATGATTTTTGAAGAATATGAAAACTCAAAACTTCCTGCTGTTGCAGGAATAAGTGATTTGTGCAGAATTCCTGAAACAGATGAATATATAAAAAATACAGGAAAAACTAAAGAATTTTTAGCAAAGATTGGAAAAGGCATGGATTTTATTGCATATAATATAAAATTTGATTCAGGAAAAGGACTTTATGATGAGCTTTTCAAGAATGAAAAATTTGTTGCTATACTTGATGAAGAAGTTACAACAGGATTTGAAACTCAATTACAAAGCACAATGCCTTATTTGAGAACACAAGATATTGATGGAGTAATTTTCTCTTATATTGATTTAGAAAAATATACTGTTCGATTCAAGTATCCTGCTCCAGGAAAAGTAATCGGAGCTATCCATGATATTATTGCGCTTCAAAATGAAAACAGACCTGTTATAACCATCGGGCATCTTTCAGACATGATTATTTTTAGAGCATCGAAAGCTATTTTGCCTGTCCAGAAAATAATAAAAAAATTAAGAAAAGATTTGCCTAGCGCTAATGTTGATGGCGGAGGTCATGAAATGGCCGGAGCAATAAAGTTTGTTTCAGCGCATCTTACCGACATAATTGAGAATATAAAACAGCAGATAAAAGACGTAAAGTATTTAGAGAACTCGCAGGAAGGAAAAGAGGAAAAGTGAAGCGAGCGAGAGCGAAGCCCGAGCGAGCTTGAGGAAGTTTGTATAATCTATAAGGTATAGGATAATTATCTTTAAAAATAAGTAGATTATCTTTAAAAATAAGTAGATTATCTTTAAAAATAAGTAGATTATCTTTAATTTATGAAACATTTATTTGTAGCGAGACATGGAAGTTATGGTGCAGATCGTAGGATTGATAATGATGGTCGTGAGCAGATTGCAGATTTAGGCAAAACAATAAAACAAATTCTTAATGAAAGTTCATCATATTTATTTTGTTCAGCGGTTCCTAGAGCAATAGATAGTGCCCAAATTTTAGTAGCTCAATTGAATTTACCTCAAGAATTTGAAAAAGTTCTTGATTTTGGGATTGAAATAAATGAATCACTTAGGTACGGAAGTTATAATATCCAAAGGAAATTTGTTAAGGCTCGGGAAGAAAAAGCTGATGGAATTATTATAGTAACCCATAAACCCATAGTAGAGGATTTTCTTCGTTATTTTCCCTGGTGTGAATTTAATAAATTATAAACTCCTGAAATAAAAATTTATGCAGGTCAAGCTGTTCATTTAAATTTAGAACAAAGAACATATAAGATTATTCCGTAATTATTTTTCAGATGATAAAAGTAAAATCAGAATTAAATAAACTTCTTTACGCGCCCCGAACCTGCTTCAAGCAAAAGTCTTTGAGCTTGCGAGCTTCAGCATCGTGCTGATTTCGGTCAAGAATCTTTGAAAGATATCTATTAGCTTCTTCCCATTTTGTCAGGCTCATTGAAAGTTTTGCTTTTAACATCCAAATTGATGTTGCTGCAGGGTCTGAATCAGGAACATTTATCATAAGCTCGTTCAAGAGAGCATTCGCTTCTGGAATCTTTTTTTGTTTTATTAAAAACTCGATTTTATTTCGAATAAGTTTTTTTCCTGCAATATCATAAACTTTCATAACCAAATCAAGCCTCTGTACTGCTTCAAGAATCTTGATTAGTTCGTACATTTCTTTTGCGCCATAGTCAAAAGGGTCGTATTGAAGCTTCCATTTTTCGAAAACTTTTTCATAATCTCCAAGTTGAACATAGCAATTTATGATTTTCTTGTATACATGTCTATATCTTGCTTCTGGTTTGTCTGCATAAATGACCTGAATAAGTTTTTCGTATTCACTTATTGCACCTACAAAATCGCCTTTTTTTTCAAACGCTTCTGCATTAGAAATATAATCAACATCTTCAGCATCTACCTGCTTTTTTCCGAATAAATCAAATAATCCCATGAGATATGATGAAAAGAGGTATATAAAAACTTAATTCTACTAGAAAATATATTATAAGATAAGAATGATTGTGGTTTTATATTATTTTTTTATTCCAGACTTCTAATGATTTTTAGGGCAAACGAAGGTTTTATAAAGATGTAAGTACATGTACTTACATATACATACAAAGGTTAACATGACTGATAGAAAGCGCATGAGAAAGATACGTGAGAAAAGAATAGAATCTATCGAAGAACAGATAGAAAAAGATGAAGAATATTTGGAGGGAAATCAAAAATAAGCAAGATGGAAGTTGAAATCAAACATGCTGTAAAAGCAGGAAATTCTTCAGCAGTTATACTGCCAAGAGCGTGGCTTAACAAGGAGGTAAGAGTCGAACTAGTCAAGAAAACACCGGATAAAATATTGCTAGAAGTTCTTAGCATTGTAAAAAATCATATTAACCTAAAAGATATAATTGGAATTTATTTAGCTGGAAGCTATGCCAGACATGAAGAAAATGATAATAGTGACATAGATATTTTGATAATTACTGAAAATATAGATAAAGAAATGATTAAAGAAGGGATTTACAATATTTTGGTGGTTTCTAAAGAATTACTAAAGCAAAAACTGGAAAATGACTTGTTTCCTATTGGGCAGATGCTAAAAGAAGCTAAAGCTCTGATTAATGCAGGATATCTGGAAGGATTAAATGTGAAAGTAACTAAAAAGAATGTAAAATGGTATCTCGAGACAACAAAAGAAAAACTTAAATTAATAGATAAAACACTTGAAAAATCGAAAGATAAAATAGATAGTCGCATAATTTACACTTTAATCCTGCGAATTAGAACATTGTATATAATACAAAAATTAATTAAAAATCAGGTTTATTCAAGCAAAGAATTCATAGAATTAATAGCCAAAATTTCAGGCAGCAAAAATGCTTATTTGGCTTATCTTGCTGTTAAAAATGATTCTAAAGATAAAAGTTTAGTTACAAAAGAAGAAGCTGAAAAGTTGTATGTTTATCTTAAAAAACAATTTGATGAAGTGAAAAGAATGCTTGATTAGAAAATGAGTTTTTAGAACATAAATGCTTAAAAAGACAATAATTACATAATTTTATGGCAAAAGAAAAATTAAGGTTTAAAGAATTAAGCTATCCGGATAAAGTTCGATATGCTCTTATTAGCGGAATTACAATAACCAGCGCCCTGGCAATTCCTCTTTGTTATGTTGCAAGAGCATTCGACCCTGAAAATTCAATAATATATTCTGCTTCGGCTTTTGCTGCAGCAACTTGCATGTTTATTGGAAGTCTTAATTATCAAAACGAAAGAAGATGTTTGCTCGAAAATCAGAAAAGAAGGGAGAGTCAATCAAAATTAGAAGGGCCTATGGTCTGCAATCTTTCTGAAGAAACAAATAGATGGAATACTGCGGCTTTAGCATTAAAAGATTAATTTTTTATTCTTCTTCGCAGTCTTCTGCGCAAACATTATGAATATTTTCGTATTCTTTTTTTCGCACAGCAGAGCATTTATCGCAGTATTTTCGCGGATAACGGAAATTAAAGCTTGTTTTGGCTTCGAATTCTTTCTTGCAGTCTCTGCATATTTGTTTCTTTGTCATGTGTAAGAAAAGTTTTGAGTGTTTTTAAAGGTTTATTATTGAGTTAGGAAGTTCTAAGATTGCCTGCTAACGCTTGGCAATCTACTTTTGATAATCATTAAGTGCTATTCATATGGATTATGAGGTTTAAGTATGGCAAGTTTATGCTAAAGATTTTCTGGACTTAACTAATCTTTTCTGAGCCACAACTATTTCTTAGAATATTACTGAAATAGTCGGTAGAAAGCCGAGCTGGCGTAGGCTTTCGTATAAGTTTTGTTAAGCGAGCAAGGGCGAAAAAGTTTTAACAATTTTATTTTAGGGAGGTGAAGGTGGCTCATCATCATATTAAAGGAGGGCACTTTTAGTTAGTGTTGGAAAACGATTTTCACTTTCTATCTAAAAAACGATAAGATACTTAAGTGGAAATCGTTTTGGGGGCAGTAGTTAGTTTAGAGTTGATTAGACGCAGTTTAAGATAATCTCACTTCGAGAATTTTTAGATTTTGTATATATTTCAAAGCTACTTCTGGAACTTCCAAGGCTTGGAATCTTAAAGTTTCAAATCCTCTTTCTGTTGCGGTTAGAACTCCCATCAATCCAGCAACTTTATCTTCGTCATATCTCGGATTTACCCTTACAGCAGATAGCTTTGGTCCTTCCCCATTTGCACCAATTAAAACATATACTCCTGTTTCTGGTGCTGGAAATCTATTATCAGAGCCCATGATTTGATGAATTTGCTCATTGCTTTCTGCAGCTTGCAATTTTTGATATACTTTTGCCAACAAAAATTGTTTTCTTGCTTCAATAGCTCCTTCAAGTCCTCCTTTGACAATTAAGTCGCGATAATTTTCCATTTCTGTTTGCAATCCAGAAAGCAGGGCATCCCTAGTTATGGGTGTAACCTGATAAGCATAATTTGGGTCGTCTAAAACTAGTCCGCCGAAAGTCGACCATGAATGCCAATCTCCAAGTCCGAAAGTAAATGCATCAACATATCCTGCAGGCGTAGATGTTTTTATTACTCCTAATTTACCGCTTTCCCATCCCTTATCTTCATCTATTCTCCTTGAATTTTCATCAATTTGTTTTCTAATTAATTCTGGTAAATGTAAATCTACGGGCAATTCACCAAAAGAGTGGGTCTCAGTTACATAATGCTGTCCTCCCCTCTGTTCGATAGGTTGCACTTTCAATCTTAATTCTTGTAAAAATAATTTAACTTCTGGAGAAGAATTTTTATACCATCTGTCAAACTCTCCCTCGTGACTATTTTGCGACCAATGCCCAATACTCGCCTTTAAAAAATTATTTACTTGTTCAGATGAGCCTCTATATATTCTTAAAAATTCTTCGGGATTATCTCTTAATAATTTTGATAATGCTTCGCTTGCTGTAAGCATACCATATATTGCTTTATTTCCTCTTGCTCCATTTTCAGTTTGTCCAGAATATCTAAACGTGATGGGTTGTCCCTCTTTCAAGTTTGCAAGTTGAGTATTTTTCATAATATCTTTATAATAAAAGAAGAAAGGTTCACATGTTTTTAAGCTTTTATATTTTAGAAGAGTAGTCTTCGTGCCCCCAACATCGTCTCGTTAAAAGTGCCCTCTCCATTTTAGGGGTGGAAAAAGTTTTCAGCAAATTGTTACGAGCTAATATTCAAAAATATTAAATAGCCCCTATACTTTATTATAATATGATAAATGAAGAAGAACAAGAACAAGAAAAGTTTAAAGCTGGCGACAGGATTATTTTTGATTCTGCTTGTGATGAACAGGTTGATTTTGGTGGATACGATGACCCAAGAAAAATTCTTAAGCAAGGCAAAGTTTACGAGATTGAATCAATTGATATACATAATTAGCACACAAAGATAAAGCTCTCCGGCATCACGGCAAAATTTAATAGTGTGCATTTTAAGCATGCTTAAATTTATGTTGATTTTTAGCTGAAATGACGAGTGTTATCAATTATTTTCTAAACTTGCAATTTTTGCAGCGCCTTTCAAGCTCGCGTTCATTTTCAAGAATATTAATTTTTCCTGCTTTGAATGACTTGAATGGCTTTAACTTTGAATTATGTTTGTATCCTCGTCTATGCATTTCTTTTACTAACTCTCTATGCCTCTGGCGAATTTTATGAATTTCGACTTGGCCTTTTTCAATATACCCTCGTATGCTTTTCTTTTTTAGAATACTGCCAACAAGCTGATGAAGTTCTTTATGTTCTCCGAGCAAATGCTGCCTGCATAATTTCTTAGGATTAACAAGCCACATTCGTGTCATAATGATAAGAAATTTTCTTTGTTTATATAATTTTGGATATAAATGGTTAAAAAGACTAAAAAATAGTAAAAAGTATGGCTTATGATGAAAAACCCAAATATAGAATATCTCAAATTCCTGATGGAAAAACAGAAACAGAGGTTAGAGCGAGATTAAATTTATTTGATGAACATTGTAAAATTGGATATGGTCGTGGATTAAGAAAAGATTTTGAAGTTTGTTGGATTTCTGAAAGAGGTTCTGTCCAAATAGTTCCTGAGCGAGATAATGCCTCGGGGGACTACATCTTCCAACTTCAAGATGATGCAGATTCTAAAGTTAAAATGTCCTGGCTAAGGGTTCCAAAAGAGGTAAGATTAAGTATAAAAGGCATAGATTTTCATCTATTTTTTAATCGTAGTTAATTTTTAGCTTCTTTTCGTCTTTCCTCCTCGGGTAAAACGATAGCGCAACTTTCGATAAGTTTCTGGTTTTTGATGAATACTTGGATTCAAAAGATTTTTTCTTGAAAGTTTTGCAAGTGCTTCTTTGATTCTTTTTTGTTTTTGTTCTTGAGTTAATTCTTGCTCCATAAGATACCGAAAGAAAACAAAGATATAAATGTTTTGGAGAAAAAATCTCTATAAGAGAAAATAGGTTAATCGATAAACCGAAGAATTAAATTGAAGTTATTTCTCTCCTTTTTAAAGTTTTAATCTTTCTAACTCGCTTAACTCACCCAACTCCCTAATCCTCACATTTATTTCGAGTTTTTGCTTCGCAAAAACTCGCTGACTCTAAAAGAGGCCAAAAATATTTAATTTTGCCAAAACTCACTGAAAAACTGACAAAATACCCCTATTTTACACAGTTAACTCTCACACTAATCCTCACTTTTCCACCTGGAAAAATTGCTTAAAACTCAGATTTTGAGAAAATTTGATTAAAACTATGAATTTTTGACTCAAAATAGCGTAAAAGTGAGTGTTTGCTAAGGTTTTTCTAAACTTACTAGAACTTTTTGAAACTTGCAGGAGTTTATGACTCTCCTTTTTTGAAATTTTAGGATTTTTGTTGAATTTTGAATATTTTTTAAAATTTTTTGAGGATTTTTATTTTTTGTATCATAAAAAAAATTTTAAAAAAAGTGACAAATTTTTGTTAAAAAATTTGGTTAAAAATGTGTTCAAAAAAAGAGGTTGAAAATTTTCTGAAAAAATGTTTGAACTTAGGTAGCTTAGTTAAGCAAATTATTTTTGGTTTTATTTATAAATCTTTGCTTTTATAAATTTTGATTAAAAAATTTTTAATTATTTTTGCAAAAAATAAATTTATTTTAATAAAAACTTGCTGAAATGTGTTTTTATATTCGATAAAATAATTATTTAAAAATTTGAATTATTTTTTATTTTTTGCTATTTTTATATTTTATTTAACTTTTTTATTGAAATTTTAGCAAAAAATATGCAAAAATATTTTTGACTTAAAAAAATCTAATTTTTGAATAGGAATTTTGGTGATTTTTTAGTGCTTTTTTTATTGAAATTTTGAGTAGTTTTTTGAGTTAAATTTTGATTAATTTTTGAATAAGTTTTAATTGAACTTTTTGTGAATTATTAAAAAATGGGCGAACATCTGCTTTGGAATAGCCTAAAAATTAAATTTAAACACCATTGGATTTGAAAACCCTCCTCGATGTGAGGGAGAGCATTAAAAAAAGAAAAAATTTGATTGGTGGGCTTAAAAACGCGGAAAACGCGTTTTTTCGAGGAGAATTGATTATTTTTGAGATTATATCCTATCCAAAGGATTCCTTACATTTTTTATAGCTTCATAAATTTCTTTTTTATATTGAATTAATGTTTTATCCCAATTTTCTCCTTTTCTAAACACAAACCACTCCATAGCCTCAGATTTATCTTTAGGATTTTCCCAAGGAGGATAACCTTTGGTTAGTATCCAAATTTCATCTACTTTTTCTAAAAAATCAATAATTTTCTTTATTTTGCAGGAACAACATTCTACCACTACAAGCTTATCTTCAGATTCTGCAAAAATATCTGGCTGATAGCCCATTAATCGTCTCTCAAAATAAATATTTTGTTCTTTAAATCCTGCAATTTTTAAAAGTTCCTTACCAATGCTCTTTTGATTCCCCTGAATTTCTAAGAATTTTTCGAATTTTTCGTTAAATTCTTCTACAAAATAAATTTCTTTCTTTTCTAGAATTATCGCTAAATTCAATAGAAAATCGGCTAAAGTTTCTTCTCTTTCAGGGTCATTATATCTTGAATCTCCTTGATTAAGAATATTGTACACTAAATCTTTTGCATCTTCTTTATTTTTCGATAAAATTATCATTTTATTTTTCCCGCATTTTTGCAAGCTTATCCTGAACTTTATTAAAAATTTCCTGTTCGATCAATGGCTGATGAGTACCTTCGGATTCTTGATCCCCAAATTTTATTTTTCCGAGATAGGTTTTGTTGCAAAGTAACTTGATTACTCCTGCTGTTGTAAGATTATTTTTCTGAGCAAGCTGAGTTAAACTCGTATCTGAATCAATAAAATTTCTGTAAATTTCGCGAACTTTATCCACTGAATTTGGGTCAATTATCAGCTGTTTATGAAACATTTTATAACCCATTGGCGCACGTGTAATAAATCCGCCTTCTTTAGCCTTTCTTTCCATACAGAATTTTGTTCTATCGCTAATGATATTTCTCTCAAATTCTGCGAATGCTGAAATAATATGAAACATAAGCTTTCCATTAGCTGAAGCAGTCTCAATTCTATCCTGTAAAGAAATAAAATCTATGCCCCATTCTTTGAGCTTGTCTATGGTCAAAATTAAATCTTTTAAACTTCTTGAAAATCTATCAAGTTTGTAAATAAAAATCGCTGAAAATTTTTTTTCTTCTGCCTCTTTTAGCATCTGTTGCATTTCTGGCCGATTGAGATCTTTTGCACTTTTTCCTTCATCTCGGTAAATTCTGAAAATATCATAGCCGATTGCTTTAGCATAATTTTGAAGTGTATCCTGCTGAGCATCTAAACTAAAACCATGTTGAGCTTGATCTTGCGTACTTACTCGAACATAAATCGCTGCCAATGGTCGAGCTGAGTTTGTAAAATCTTGTGAATTTGAACTTGGATTAGCTTTGTGCATTTTTACCTCTTTTTCGACGATTTTTTGTATACTTAGGGATTAAAAAACCAAGTACACAGATATTTAGGGTGCCCTAAGTATATAAATCTTGTGGAAAAATGATATTTTTTGCTGAAAATTTAAGTTAAAATGGATCTTCTTGGTCTTGACCGCCGATAGTATTCAAATTATTCAAATTTTTTTGAAGTGTGCTCTTAGCTAAGCTTTGTGCATCTCGGGGTTTCCAATGACTTATGTGCTGCTTTTTTTGAGGTGCTGTGCCCAAAGTTAAACTTTGTGTATCAATATCATACTCTATTCTCTTAACTAAGTTTTGTGCATATTTTCTTGCTTGATATTTTAATTCTTTTATTGCTCGCTTGTAGGGCTCACATCTTTTGTTATTTTGAGTGCAAGTGCTATTTGAAAAAAAGTCACAGAGAATTTCTAAATCTGCTGCAGAATCCTTACCAAAGTCTCCAGCTATAGAAACTCTTTTTTGAACAATCGAACAGTAATAATTTTTATTTGCCATTTTAGTTTAATGATGAGGACAAGAGTCGTATCTTTTTTGTATGGAATTTCTTAATGTGGAGTCATCCATTTTTTTAGGAGATTGTACAGGAGGTAATTTTCCATAATGACAGGTGTCATTTGGCTTGTAAAGTTGCTTATCAACAGGGCATCTTACGACAGGGAAATTTTCTCCAGCAGCCATACTGGCTCCAGGACATTCGTCCGGCATGCAGTGCCTTAATTCATCAAGTTTGCTTTCCATTTTTGTTTAAAATTTATTAAATTTTATTCACTTAGCCGGGCTGGGTTTTTAAGGATTATTGTGATATTTTGCGAGGAATTTTTGAGTGAAAAAATTACAAACCTTGTTCGAGAATTAATCTTATTGTTCTTCCGAATTCCAAGCTTGGAATGCCCCTGGAAACTTCTTTTATTTCCCTTATTGAACTTTGTTCAGGAACCCTGTAGCTTAGCTGCTGCCTTAAAATTTCCAGGCCAACTACGTCTAAATTTCTTCGTTCTGAACCTGAATTTCTTGCTTCTAAATCTAAAATTTTTTTATAATCATCTTTCATAAAAAGAAGAATAAAACTGCGTTTTTAAAGTTTTTTATAGTATAAAAATCGGGGTTGGGCCCCGATTTTTTAGAAATTATGCACAAATTTGAACTTAGGTTAACTAAGTTATTTTATTATTTTTTAAGATTTTTGATGAAATTTTTAGAATTTTTTTATGAAAATTTTTATCGCCTTCTTAAAACTCTTCCTGTTTGACGATCAAAAAAAAGTTCTATTTGGGTAATGTCCACAACCATTCCTAGAGCTTGAATTGGCAGAGGTTTTTCTCGAGATTTTGCAGGTTCAAAAACTAAATCTCGAAGGTGGTAGGATAGAAAATCGTCCCAATTTTTAAGCTTGTAAAACTGGCCCTTTTCATAATCCAAAAGCGTGACTCGCATCATGCTTATTTTAGAATTTGAGGCTGGGTGAATGTGATTTATGAAGTATGGAATTTGGGGTTTTCTTATGCTTTTTTGGCCTGAATTTCCAAACAATTTAACCGCAAAATAACCAGAAAAAACTTCGTTTTTATAGCCTCCATTTGCTAAAAAATGCTCCAAATTTTCACCCATTTTATGAATTAAGATGAACCAAGTTTATAAGATTAGTTGTTCTGCAAAGAAGATATTGGAATCTATGTAAAAATTATAGTAAAAAAAGTGGCAATAATATTAAAAATAGAATAAACAGCTATTTATCGACGATAAAAGTTGGCTGTTTATGGCTGTTTAAAATTGGTTAAACAGCTGTTTAAGGTTTTATTTTTGCTGTTTAAATAGGTGTTGAAGACTGCGAAACATTTATAAAGACGGGAATTGACTTAGATTATTATGTTCGATTGGCTATTTAAAAAAGTTAAAAAAGAAGATTTTGATACTCATAAAGGTGCAGTTCAAACAGCTTTAAACAACGTTAAACAGGATATTACAAATGTAAGCAAATGGATTAAATACCTTGATCAACAAGATTCGGGCATAAAAAGCGATGTTGAAGCAGTTATGGAAGAAATAGCGTCTATAAGGGAAAAGCTTGCAGAAATGAAAGAATTAATTTCTAATGAAAAAACTATAAAAATTGAGCCACTGCTTAAACAACGACAAACAGCTATTGTTAAACAAACAGCTGTTGATGACATTCAAACAGCTGTTCAAACAGCTGTTCAAGCAGGGTTTTTAACTAAACTTTCTGTTTCTGAAAAAGCAATTGTTGGAATTTTAATGAATTCTGACATGAAATTAAGCTATGAAGATCTGGCTGCAATGATGGGCAAGGATACTGCAACTGTTCGTGGTCAGGTAAATAGTATTAAGCAAAAGTGTGAAGGAGTCATTGAAGAACAGATAGAAAAGAATGGTAAAAAGAGGCTTTTTGTACCTGAAAATATCAAAGAAATGCTCTTAAAACGGGTAAAAGCAAGGCAAAAAAGAGCCAAAAACGAGTGAAAAACTCTTCAAAAGTGGAAAAGTGAGAGTTAAATTAACCGAATAAAGGGTTAATACCGAATAAATGTCTAAAAAATGGGTAAAAATACCATAAATTGAGGAAAAGTGAGAGTTAGTAGATAGAGTAAAACAGGATAAAAAATGATAAAATTAGGTAAAAAAGAGAGATAACTGAGCAAGGATCAGAGATTTAAGTGAAAATCAAGCAAAGACTAGTGATTCATCGAGTAAAAGTAAGTGTTGACTAGCAAAAACAGAAAAAACTGGTAAAAAGTAAGAGCTAGGAAAAATAAGCTTAATAGGTCCTAAAAAGCCAATTATTTAGCTTAATAAGCAATTATAAACTAATTATAATTGTGAATTATTCGTTATACCGTTTAAGTAGTTAGAACTTTAAAATAATTAAATTTAATCATTTTAAGAGCCAATATTCTTAATTTTATGGTCTTCTCTGGCTTGACTATTCATACTTTTTGCTAAAGCAACTATTTCTGCATAGCCTTCCGGAACAAGATGTTTTTTATTAAGCTTTAAATCCAGAATTTTGAAGAAAATGTCTTTATCCTTAGCTTTTTTTGTAAAAAATTTACAGGATAATAAAATTTCTTTCAGTTTAATTAAATCTTTTGAATGGGAAACATAATAGGCACATTGATCTCTTGCTTTAAATCCTCGTCGACGATTGCTATCCATATTCTTTTTATAAATGCTTCCAAATCCCAAAAAAGTTTTAATATCTTCAAGAACGTTTATATCATCTTCTCTTAAAAAGATTCTAAACTGCAGCACAGGATAATAATCAAAATGGTAATTTGGTCTATTTTTCTTTAAATTTATAAGGGCAACATGAAAATTCCCTTCTCCTTCAATGAATCCTACCAACCATTCTTTTGAAATTTGCCCATCCATGTTATTCTAAACTACGAATAACAGGTATATAAATCTTTTGTTTTTAGAGCTCTCGAAGTTTAATGAGGGTCTCAAGGGAAGCAATATTTTTAAGATCAGAAGAGATTTTAAGCAGTATTTTCTTGTTGTTAAGCTTAAGTTTATCGACGGGAATTCCTTTATTTATCAACTTTTGGATATAATCCCGTATCGAAGACTCTGAAAGCCTTAATTTGGTGGCAATCTGGCGGTATTCTATGCCTTCTGGAAATGCCTCTTCAAGCTGGTATATCGTCGAGAAAACAAGCATTTCCTGGTTAGTCATGGTCTTAAATTTAAGCCGTATTTCCTTCTTGATATTATCGAGCGAATTAAGGATCTCAGAAGCATCTTTTATCTGCTGATTTAGGGGCTTTGAAAGTGGTTTAAACTGTGTGTCAGAATATGTTTGAATAGATGATTCCTCCTCTATAAATTGAGGATAATTGTCTGTCTGTTGGTTTGTCTGTCTGTCTGTTGGAACCCCCCTATTTCGTGTGGAGGTATCAAAATTTGGGTATTTTAACCCCTCTGCTTCCACTGCAACTGTTGGAGTATCTGACGGTATGTTAGAAATTGTTGGCTTTTCTTGATAATGTGTTGGAATATCTGTTGGAAAAAATTGAGAAACTTGTCTAGAATTTGCATTTAAAATATCAATTTTTAATGAATTTAATGATTCATTTATTGCATTTAATTGAGATTTGAGCTCAAATATATCGTTTTTGAGTGTAGAAAATTCGTTTCCGAGGCTGAAAATATCGTTTTTAACCTTAGCGAAAGCTTCTTTTAATGTTAATTCGTCTATCATAAAAGATTAATATTGTGTTTTTATTTAAACTTATATGTAGTTAGAGATATATTATAAGATATTACAACTTTTCTGCATTAATGCTTGTACTCGAATTAAAAACCATATTTTCTTTGGCTTTAATATCATAAGCTTGATAGGCTGGACCTGAAAGTTGCCAGCTCTGGCGTCTTATGAAGTCTTTGCCTTCTTCGTTTTTTCGGACAAGGACGACTAGGTTCTTATCCTTAAGATCAAGCATTAAATTTTTAATAAATTCTTCATCTCTGGCAATTTCCCGCGCAATTTCATTCGTGAATAATTGTTTCGGAAAACTATGATAAAGCAAGCTTAAAACTTGTTCTGCTATTTTGTCTCGTTTTTCTTTTGAGAGGCGCATTTTAATCAAAATAGTTATTCGGTTTTAGTTTATAAATCTATTGCGAGTTTTTTAAAGTATATGTTCTATATTGTTAATACTTAAAAACCAAGTTTTCTTTTTTGAACTATGGATGAGGCAATTCAGAGCAAATGCGGATTGTGCGTTGCACACAGCCTGCATGATGTTTACTCTTACGGAAAAGATTTACAACACCGTGGAAGAGAGGGTTTTGGAATAGCTGCGATTGGGCCTGGCGGAATAGATGTGCTTAAATTAAAAGGAGTCGTAAGCGATGCAAAATTAAAAAATCTCCTTGGAATTTTTCCTGCAAACAGATATGATCTTTATATGCTTCATGTGCGTTATGCAACACAGGGCAGAGAAGATAGAATTCTAGAAGATTCACATCCGCATGTAATTGGCGGAACAACTTCAGACTATGGAAGTCACATACATATAAGGGGCTGTGAATCAGTAATGATTCATAATGGGCAGGCTGATTTAGAAGGAATTGCTAATGATGAGATTTCTTCAAACGCCTGTGATACAAAAATTTTACTGGATTATTACAAAAGACATAATGAATTTGAACTTATGAAAAATATTAAGGGTTCATTTGTTATGGCTATTGCGGATAAGTCAAGAGCTGAAGTAATTATAATGCGAGACAGATTTGGAATAAAGCCCGGATATATGTGCGAAAAAGACGGCAAAATCTGCGTAGCATCAGAAGACAGCGCATTAAAAAATAATGGTGGAGAAAAAACTGGTGAAGACCTGCGTCCGGGTGTAATCTATTATCTTTCGGCTCAGGGTACAATCCGAGAAATTCCTATTTTTAATGAACAGCCGAAACATTGTTTTTTTGAATGGAATTATATTGCTAATGTGGCTTCTACTATAGATGAAGTCAGTGTTCATAAAGTTAGAAGAGAGCTTGGCAGATCTTTAGCAAGAGAGTTTCATCCAAAAGGCATAGACATTATCACTTATCTTCCTGAATGCCCGATAGTTGCAGCAGAAACTTATGCAGAAGAACTGAATAGGAAAATAGAAGACATATTTTATAAATTAAAGGGTGAAAGAGCATTTCAGGGAACAACAAAGCAGGATAGAAAAGATTCAATAAAAAGAAATCTTTATATTTATCCTGACAAGCTTCAGGAAATTCGCGGCAAGAACATTGTGGTTGTTGATGATTCAACTATAAGAGGAAATAATTCTGCTCATGCGAGAGAGCTTTTGCAAGAAGCTGGCGCCAATAAAATCTCTTTTATTAACTATACCTCTAAAATAGGAATAATCGGCGAGGATAGAATTCCTAGGGGATGCTTATTCGGAGTTGATATGCCTCCTGAAGATGATTTTGTGGTAAGGACAAAAAACAAACAAAGAAATAGGGAAGACTGGGAAATAAATCGCGCATTGAAAATGGAAATTTACTATCTTTCGCCAGAAGGAATGTTTCAGGCATTCGAGCGCGCAGGCATGCCGAGAAAAAATCTGTGTTCATACTGCATTGGCGGAAAACATCCTTTTGAATAAAAAAATTGCCTAAATTTGCTATCTCTGTGCCAAGAGCACGGGGTATTAAACCCAATTTTAAAATAAAATACTTTTTATAGAAAAAAACTGAATTATCTTCTCCAAAATCCTCTCATGTTCAATTTTTCCGAAGATATTATTTACTATAGTAAAAGACATTATAATTTCCCCATTCCGCTGTCTTTTACTGGATAGCAAAGGCGCAAAAAAGTGGGGAAACAAGAGCGTCCTTTGCTATAGTTATGGATAATATTCTAAATATAATTGTTAGGGGTTTAGGGTTATTCTAAAAAGGTTTATTCAAAAATTTCTGCAAAAGGATATGCTAATAAGATTAATCTTAGAAAATCTTTAACAATATTTTAATTTCATAGCAATTAATGATGTTCTTACCACGAAAGCCCCACTAATTCGGCTTTCTACTAAATATCAATAATTGTTCTCTAATTTGTTGCCCATGCAGAAGGGTTTAGAAGATGCAGAAAAGTTAGAGGCTCAAGTATAAATTTGTTGTGGCGATTGAAAAAAGTTGAACCAGTCTTATAAGGCGCAGCCTGTCTTATAACATTAACGATTATCTTGTTCAGGGCTGATCTAAATTACCTCGAGCCCGCCAAAAATCTTTCTAACTTTCTTCCCCATCAGCTCAGGATAAGCCTTTAAATAATTTTTCAGCTTTTTTTTGTCAATCCTTTTTCTAAATTCCTGAATGGTTTCTTTATCCAGAGGCTGCCTGAAATAAATCATATCTATAAAAGTTTTTTCGATATCGGAATAAGGAAGATAAATATCCCTGTCTTCAAGAGGATATTTGTAGTAATCGAAGCCGAAGAGGTATTTTTTATTTAATCTCCGGACAAGAATATTAGAGCCCATTATTTTTCTTATGCCTTTTCTGACATTATTTGAAGTGATTATTATGGGGATTGTTTCCTGCTCCCAAAGATTATGAAAGCTCAGTGCATCTTGAAGCCCTAGATAAGAAGAAGAAAAAGAGAATACAGCCAAAGAAGATTCATTAAGGGAGGTATAGATGCCTTTGCCTATTTTGCTGATTTTTCCTTTTGTTATTAAATTTCTCACAGCCTGCTTTGCATACTGGCTTGCTTTTTTTTTGTTTTTTACAATCCGGTTTATAGAAGCAAAATCAACAACAGCACTTTTTTCAAACAATTTCATTATATCAGAAATATATTTTTCCCGTCCCATATCAAGTAGCCTCTTTGCTTATATAGTTCAGCATACTACTTACTGAAGGAACAAGGGACTCGAGCAGAATAGCCCTCAAATCAGGCGCGTCTAAGGGATTTTTAAAATTTTTTATGAATGTCGTTAAATCCTCTTTTACCAGCTCTTTGTTATTTACATATCTCAACAAGAAAAAAATATCATAGAGGTCGCGAATTTTAAGCCGTTTTTGGTAAGCTTGAACTTTTTCTTTTATAATTTCTTCAGGAGTTAGGGTATTTATTGTGATGAAATTTCCCCTACAATCTTCATATTCTTTTAAACTTCCTTTTATTTTTTTGAAAACTGCCTCAAATCTTACTGCTGTTCTATCAATAATCAGGCTGGAGCATATGCTATTTTCGCTTATTTTTTTCTTTTCAAATTTAAATCCCTTATTTTCCAGATTTTTAAAAAATATTTCCAGTCTTTTTTCATCTTTCGGCAGATAAGCATCTATATCTTCGGAGAATCTCTCTCCTTTGTAGCATCTCCAGATAGCTGTTCCGCCATGAAGAACAGCGTCATTAAATACAGAAAACAACTCTTTAACAAGAATATCCTGAGCCAGGGCTATGTTTCTCTGCATCTGCTTCTTTAATTTTAATATTATGGGTATTTCTGCCATTTTTTACAAGTCACCAAAGTTACTAATATATATAACTTTGGTAGCTTTATAAACTTTGGTAGCTTTATAAACTTTGCTGTCTGGGGGAGAAAAGCTGCGGATAATAGAAAAATCTCTCCTTCATAACCTATTTTCAATCCTCAAAAAGGCAGAATTCTGCTTACATACTTCAGCTATAGAAAATTCTGAGGATTAGACTACCTTTTCTGCAGAATTTTCTATCTGGACAATTCTAAAAATGAGTACTGCAATCAATAGAATTATCCATATCTAAATTGCAATAGTATACTATATAACAATTTAATGTTAAAGCAAAAGACTTAAATATAGGATGATTAGGTATATGCGCGAAATAAAAATAAAAAACTCACGGACGCTCTTCGGGTTCAACCTGAGAGTTTTTTAAATTCAGAAAATCTCGGATTTTCTGACTCTTCAAAACAAGTATGCGTCCAAAATAAAATTTTGGAACGCCCCGAAAACAAATATGTTTTCGCTGTTTTGAAGAAAACTAAAAAATAAATACAAAATTGCCTACCTTCGGCGAGGCAATTAACTACTAAAATAGATAATATAATAATGAAATGTTGTGGCTCAAGCAAGTTTAGTCAGCTCAAGAATGTCTTTAGCGAAAACTTACAAGGCGAAGCCTCGATGTTAACTTAATAAGAAATAGTTGTTTATGCAGAAGGGCAAGTTAAGCTAAAAAACAAACACTATAAATTGCCTGCACAAGTTCGGCAATTAACTAATAACATCAATAATATAACTGCAATTTGGTCAGACTGGTTTGCCTATGCCCAGAGGATTTAGACATATCTAAGTTTATGCAGAAAACATATTACAACTAAAAATTACATAAAAACACAAACATGACAAAAACAAAAAATAACAGAAGAAATTGCCTCCTCATGCTCAGCAATTACGAATTATTTCATTAATGTAATGGACAATAGTTGTTTATGCAGAAAAGCAATTCCGGCTAAAGAAAGCAGAGAAAACAAAATATGACTACCGTAAAATACTTCGAAAAACAAAGTACTGAAAAGGAAATATATGCTGCCATGCATCCGCTTGTTGCAGAGTGGTTTAGAAACAAATTCGGGAGTTTTACAGAAGCACAAAAATATTCGCTTATGGCAATACACGGAAGAAGAAATATACTAATATCTTCACCAACAGGGAGCGGAAAAACACTGTCGGCTTTTACATCGATTTTGAGTTATCTTATTACGCTTGCTGAAAAAAATCAGTTAGAAGATAAGGTTTATGCAATATACTCAAGTCCTTTAAAGGCATTATCAAACGATGTAGAAGTTAATCTTAAAAGACCGCTTGAAGAAATAACAAAACTTGCTGAAACAAAAGGAATAAAACTTCAGGAGATAAGAGTTGGACTCAGGACAGGAGATACAACAACTTCTGAAAGAGCAAAAATGGCGAGAAAATGTCCGCATATTCTTATTACTACACCTGAAACAGCAGCAATACTTCTAACTTCATCAAAATTCATTGAAAAAATGCGTGGCGTTGAATTCTGTATTGTTGATGAGATTCATGCAATGGACAATAAAAGAGGAACTTATTTCAGCCTGACACTTGAAAGACTGAATGAGGTAAGCAGAATTTGGCCTGTTAAAATTGGATTGTCTGCGACAATCGAGCCTTTGGAAGAAGTCGCTAAATTTTTAGTTGGAATTGGAGAGGATAGGGAAGTTGAAATAGCTAATGTTCAATTTACTAAAAAAATTGATATTGCTGTGCTTACACCTGGAGATTTAATCGAAGATAGGGAGGTTAGCCATAATTTATACACATTAATGAATAAATTAATACAAGAGCATAAAACTACGCTGGTTTTTACGAACACGAGAGCTGCTACAGAGAGGGTTGTTAATAATCTTAAAGAAAAATTTCCAACAGAATATGGAGATGATATTGCTGCGCATCACAGCTCGCTTTCAAAAACACACAGGTTCAATGTCGAGGAAAGGCTGAGGAAAGGGGAATTAAAATGTATTGTCTGTTCCACAAGCCTTGAATTGGGAATCGATATTGGATATATTGATTTAGTTATCATGCTTGGCTCGCCAAAAAGTTCTGCTCGCGCTTTACAACGCGCAGGAAGAAGTGGGCATCACTTACATGACACTGTTAAAGCTCGATTTATTGTTATGGACAGAGACGACTTGATTGAATGCGCTGTAATTCAGAAAGAAATTATTGAAAGAAAGATTAATAGGACAACATTTCCTAAAAATTGCTTAGATGTTCTTTCGCAGCAGATTTATGGGATGGCAATTTACAAGGTTTGGAAGATTGATGAGCTTCTTGAGACTATAAGAAAGAGTTATTGCTATCAAAACCTGACTAAAGAAGATTTTTTTTCTGTTATGAGCTACCTTACAGGAGAATATGACTTGGAAAAGAGCAATGTTTATGGAAAAGTCTGGTATGACAAAACTACACATGAGGTTGGAAAGCGAGGAAAGCTTGCGAGAGTTATTTATTTGACAAATATTGGAACAATTCCTGAAGAAAGCTATATTGAAGTTAAATTGGCTCCGAGCGGAGAGCATATAGGATATATTGACGAAGGATTTTTAGAAAGAATGAAAAAAGGCGATGTTTTTGTTTTAGGAGGAAGCAAATATTTATATCTTTATACTCGAGGAATGAATCTTTATGTTAAAGGAAGTGTTGAGCGCTCGCCTACAATTCCTTCGTGGTTTTCAGAAATGCTACCGATAAGTTTTGATTCTGCAATGGAAATAAACCGCTTTCGCCAGTTAATGAAAGAAAGATTTGCTACAAAAGAGAGCGAGGAAAAAATAATTTCTTTTGTAAAAGAATTTTGCTATGTTGAAAGTGATACGGCTAAACAGATTTATGATTATTTTCACGAACAATACCGTTTTTCAGAGATTCCTGATGCTAAACTTATTACAATAGAACGCTATCACGCAGAAAAAAATTATGTTTTAGTTCAAAGTATGTATGGAAGGCGAGTTAATGATGCTTTATCGCGGGCGCTTGGCTGGATAATGGGAAGTTATGGCAATCGCGATGTTGAAATGGGAATTTCGGACAATGGATTTTATTTTGCTGGCGAAAAATTAAATATTGAAAAAGCGATTAATGAGCTTAAGCCTGAAAAACTCAAGGAGATTTTAGAAGAAGCAATAGGACATACAGATATTTTGGCGCGACGTTTTCGACATTGTGCTGGTCGTTCGCTTATGATTCTAAGAAATTACAAAGGCATAGCGAGAAGTGTTGGAAAACAGCAGTTAAAGTCGCATTTTCTTCTTGCAGCAATAAGAAAAATCAGCAAGGATTTTCCAATTCTTAAGGAAGCAAGGCGAGAAGTTTTGGAAGATTTAATGGATATTAATAATGCAAAGCTTGTGCTTGAATGGATAAAACAGAATAAAGTTCAAATAAAAATTAAGGATGTTAAGCTTCCCTCTCCTTTTGCATTAAATTTAATTTTGCAGGGACACTCGGATTTAATCAGAATTGAAGATAAGCAAGAGTTCCTAAAAAGAATGCACGAGTTGCATAAGAAATCGCTTTGGGCGAAAGATGAGAATATAAATTATACTGGCTTTAGATAAGGAGATTGTTAAGTACACTAAACCCTAATACTTCACCTCTAATCAGTTAGCAGCTACAATTTGTATAATTATGGCAGTTTAGCATTTCTCATTAGGATAAATGATTATTGAATTTTATCTGCCTTTCGGCAAGATAAAAAAATTGCCTAACCAAGAAAATCTATAGATTTTCTGAGCCCCGAAAAACATTGTTTTTCGCGGATTTGTTATCTCTGTGCCAAGAGCACAGAGTATTTATCGCAAATTTTTAACCCGGCAATTTTAGTCTGCAAAAAAATTCTTTTAATTTTTAGGCCCTAAAAATCCCCCAGGATTTTTCGGTTTAAAATTGGACGCCGTGCCAAGAGCATGGGGTTTAGGAATTGATATTCCTAACTCATTTAAAACCCGCGGTTTTAAAGATATTAAACCCAATTTTAAAATAAAATTATTTAAAAATTAAAATATCAATAATTTACTATCCTCTTCGATAATTTTGATAAAAAATCTAATCGCAAACTTTCCCAATTCTATATTCTTCATCAATCTTGCGAACTAAATCGTGAACAGAAATAATTCCATCTTCTTTGCATCTCCAGGCATTCGCACCTGCAAAAACATAGCCATTATCAAATTTTCCTCTTTGAGCTTCACTTAAAGCTCTGCCTATGCAATAAGGAGATTTTTCTGGAATGCAAGTTTTAAGGCAATGATAAGGGCAAGAAATAGGAATTGTTTCGCCTCGTGCTACTCGCTGAAGAAATTCATTATTAATTGCTCTGCCTGGCATCCCTACAGGACTTTTTATTATTCTCAAATCTTCTTTTTTACAGTCAAAATAGGCTTTTTTAAATTTTATATCAGCATCACATTCATTCGTTATTACAAAACGCGTTGCCATTTGAACGCCTGCTACATGCCAATCTTCTACTGCTCTTCGAATATCGCCACCATAAAAAATTCCGCCTGCAGCTATTACTGGAATTTTTTTGCTGGATGTTTCGAATTTTTTTGCTACTTGAATAACTTCTTTTAATATTTTTTCCAATCCATGAAAAACAAATTCAGGATCGGCTAATTGTTCATAGGAAAAACCCTCATGTCCACCTGCCATTGGGCCTTCGACAATAATTGCATCGGGAAGATGTTTTAATCGTGCCCAAGATTTACAAATTATATCTGCTACTCGTTCTGAAGAAACAATTGGAACAAGTTTTGTTTTCTTTCTATTTAAGTAACTTGGAAGGTCACGAGGTATTCCTGCTCCTGAAATAATTAAGTCTGCTTCTGCTTCGATTGCTGCTTCAACAAGAGAAGAATAATCTGTAAGCGCATGCATAATATTAACACCAATAACTCCGTTTGATTTTTGCCTTGCTATTTTTATTTCATCTTTCAAAGCTAATTGATTAGAGATTGCATAAAGCTGATCATAAACTAATTGTTTTTCTTTTGGAGAATTTGCTTGATGTAAGACATAATGATTTGTTTGAACTAGTTCTGCAAAATATCCTTTTAATGCGCCTAAGCCTACGCTTGCAATTATTCCTGTTCCACCTTCACTTGCAACAGCAGAGGCAAGTCCTGCTTGAGAAATTCCTACACCCATGCCCCCTTGAATAAAATTAAATTGAAGTTCGGAACCGCTGTTTTCTCCTAGTTTTATAAGAGGGATATTGGTTGAAACCATCCGTATAAGAGTTGTTTTGGAGTTTTAAAGATTGTTGTTGAGGAATGAATATTTAGAAAAATAGTGATTAATGAGATACGGGAGGATTAATATTAATATCGTCTCGCTTTGCTTGTTTAAGTAATCTCCGAGCATTTTTAGGCGAGTTGAGTATTGTTGGAATGAAAAGAACATGCAGTAGGCCTATAAATTCAATCACAATTAAGTTTTTTAATTGAGAAATCGTTAAAAAATAGATGAAGACCTTACTAAAAAAATATTTTGGATATGATAGTTTTAGACCCTTGCAAGAAGAGGTTATAACTAATATTCTCCAGAAAAAAGATTCTTTTGTTCTCATGCCTACAGGCAGTGGAAAATCTCTCTGCTATCAGCTTCCTGCACTGAAATTTGAGGGCCTCACAATAGTTATTTCTCCACTTATAGCCCTTATGAAAGACCAGGTAGACAGTCTAAAAGCAAACGGAATTTCTGCAGAATACATTAATTCCAGCCTTTCAAATAAAGAAATCCAAGCTATTAAAATTAAAGTTTTAGAGGGGATGATTAAAATTCTTTATATTGCTCCTGAAAGATTAGCCATGGAAAGTTTTAAGGAATTTTTGAAAAGAATAAATATAAGCCTGATTGCTATTGATGAGGCTCATTGCATTTCCGAATGGGGGCATGATTTTCGACCAGAATACCGTAATCTTAGTTATTTAAAAAAATTGTTTTCGAAAACGCCCATAATCGCGCTTACTGCTACAGCGACAAAGCAGGTAATAGACGATATAATTAATCATCTTTCCTTGGAAAGTCCAAGTATTTTTATATCCGGCTTCAATAGAAAAAATCTTAATCTAGTTGTATTAAAAAAACAAGATTCATTTCATAAAATTTTAAATATGTTAAAGGAATATCCGGACGAATCTGCAATTATCTATTGCTTTTCCCGCAAGGATTCAGAATTCATAAGTAAGGGTTTAAGAAAACATGGATTAAATGCCTTGCCCTATCATGCGGGGCTCAATAACGAAACTAGGAAGCAAAATCAGGAAATGTTTATTCAAGATAAAGTAAATATCATTGTTGCAACTATTGCTTTTGGAATGGGCATCAATAAACCTGATGTTAGGCTTATAATTCACCATACTTTTCCCAAAACACTGGAAGGCTATTATCAAGAAATAGGAAGGGCAGGAAGAGACGGGCTCCAAAGCGATTGTGTGCTATTCTATTCAAGAGGCGATAAATCAAGACATGAATATTTTATTGAGAAAATAGAAGACCCTATTGTTAAATTGAATGCGAGAACAAAATTAGCAAAAGTAATTAGTTATTGCGAATCTGCTTCTTGCAGAAGAAAATATCTCTTGGAGTATTTTGATGAAGCCTTTCAAGAGCCTAATTGCAAGGGGTGTGATGCTTGCTTGGGTTTCTCTCAAACAGAAAATTCAGACTCAAGTTTAAGGTTTTCAAAACCCACATTGAATTATGACCTACGATTATTTGAGCTTTTAAGAGCCATGAGAAAAAAATTTGCAGTTGAAAAGAGAGTTGCTCCATATATGATTTTTAGTGATGTTTCTTTGCAGGAAATGGCAATATATTTTCCTAGGATAGAATCTGAATTTTTAAAGATTAGGGGGGTTGGAATGCGTAAATTAAGAGATTTTGGAGAGTCTTTTTTGCAGGCAATAAATAATTACATTAAAGAGCACGATATTTCCACTCTGAATATCACTAAATCTGACTGTAGAAAAAAATCGAGATATTTGGCAGAATATTATCAAAAAACAAAGGAATTGATTTTAGAAAAGCAATCTCTGGATAAAATTGCTGAAATACAAAATATAAAAGAAAACAGGGCAGTCTATTATATTGAAAAACTAATAGATTGTGGGGAAAAAATTAACATTGCCTATCTTTTTCAGCCACAGGAATGTTTAGAAAAAATAAAGTCTGTCTTTGAAAAATTTGGAATTAGAAGGCTCGCGCCTGTTTATGATTATTTTAACAGGCAATTTTCCTATGATCAGCTGAGATTGGCAAGAGCCATAATAAAATCCGAAGAAATTAAAGCGGATGGCAATTCTGATGCAAAAGCAGATAATTACCTGCCCGAGGTTATTATCAAAAAAAATTTTTTTAATGCCTATGAATCTTGGACAAATGAAGATGACAGCAAATTAAAAATAATGTATTATTCCGAGAAAAAATCGATTTCAGAAATTGCGGCAATCTTGGCCCGGCAGCCAGGCAGTATCAGGTCAAGGCTAAAGAAAATAGGTTTTTTTGATTAGTATCTATTTCTTCCTCAGTCTTATTGAGCCTTTTTTTTGCTTTCTGCTTTTATATCATCTGACTGCAGTTCGTATTATAAAATTAATATTAATAAATTCTCGCTTCGCTTAATTGCCTGCTTAAAGTTTCATTTAATTTATTATAACCCCTCATTTCTTAAATTAAACTTCTCGGCACAAATTCAAAAATACTTTTTGATTTCATTAAGTGTTCATGAAATAATTGCAGGGTTCAGGACAATTCTTCAGAAATTTTGCAGAAGAGATTTGAGGCAAATTAGATTATATCATTCTACTGCAGTTCGTATTATTATAAGGAAAAGGCTCACCGAAATTGTTATCAACAATTTCTTTGTTAACAAGAATATTGCCATTTGCATTATTAACAATTATCCAAGCAAGAGTTCGATTATATTTATCTATGCCTTGCCTTTCAATAATAATTTCTTTTCCTAACACAAGTGCAGAAAGATAAGCTTTAGCATCTTCATAGCCTTCTTTTGTTTCTTCTGGAGTATCCACACAGAGAAGTCTTATCTTCTCACCAGATGCAGTTTCAAAGGTATCGCCGTCTGTGATGGAGATTGCAATAGTTTGAGATAAATTTTGTTGGGGGTTTGGGTTTGAGTTTGAGTTTTCAACTTTTGAGATAAGTTTTAGGGCGAAGAAGATTGCTAAAATAAGAATTATTGAGGCTATTAATATTATTAAGAAAGTTTGAATGGGTTTGGACATATTTTATTTAGAGATGGGGAGATTAAAAAGTTAACGAAAGACATATACTAAGAAAGCCTGCGCTTGCTCGGCTTTCTATTATTCGGGTTTTCATTAAGTGTTCGAAAATTTTGAATATAAGCTTCAAGTAGTCCTAAGAATTGTTCAAGAATTTGTTTTAGGGGCAAAAAAGTTGATTAAACGAAAACTCGAAAAGCTCACTGGTTCGCTTTTCTACGAACGATATCAATAATTAATCTGTAAATAGCTGACTTGTTCAGAAGGGTTTTGTTTACTCAGAAAAGCTTGGTTGACTAAGGAATGTCTTTAGCTCATCTGACTATTTTTGACAGCTTAATGAAATATTGTTTAATTGCCAAAGCGGAGCAGGCAATTAAGAGAAATTGTATTATTGAAACCTTACAAATTAAATTTTATCTACAAATTTCTTGCTAATCTCAATTATTCTTAAATAATTGCTCAAAGCTGGAGTTAAAACCGCCTTATTTATATTGGAAATTGAACGATAATAATACTTAAGCTCAGTATTGCTTAGTTTTTCGTGATTAAAGATTTTTTCCATAATTCGTATTTTTGCTGGAGAAAATAAAGTTTTCAAACTTTTGTTCATATCGAGGTTTAACCTTAATTTTGACTGCTTTTCTATAACTTTCTACTTTTACGAGATAAGTATTCTTTTCTACTTTTTTCTTTCTTATAAACGCCATTTGTAATGCCTAATTTTTAGGGAGAACTCAGGTATCTAATTCTTCTTCTTTTCTTTTCGGAGAAATAAAATTACAAAGATTTCCTAGCATAAATGTGCCTGCTAAGGCAGTAAGACCAATACCTAAAACTTTATTTATAAGAAAATTACTAATTCCATCATCAGATTTATTTTTTATATCCTTAAGTTCATCCGAAGATTGCAGCATCATTCTTTTAACATATTTTTCATTGTCTTCATTAGAAGTATATAAGCTGGATGCGACATCAAATCTTTCAAAAAGAGTATCCATATTTCCAGTAATACCTAAAGATTTATATGACTCTAAACTAAGAATATTCCAAGTTAATTTTGCAAGTTTTTTTCTTTCTATTGGCTGTTTTGATAAAACTATTTCTTCAATATTATTTCTTACCTCATCAATACTCTGTCTAAACTCTATTCTTTGCGCTAAGGATTTATCATATATTTTATCTGCTTTATGATAAGCTGAAAAAGAAATAACAGTAGCGCCAGCTAAAAGTCCAGCAAGAACAAGGCTCTTAATTCTCGAGCCCACTTGATATTTTTCATAGAATCCCAGCTTTATTTCGCTAGATTCTTTTTGTTTATTTGTTTCCATCAAATTATTCATTTTTTTCTATTTTTAAGCATTTATGCAATAAAGAATATACTACTGGCATTACTTAATATTATTATTCTTTTTTTAACCATCAATTAATTTAAACTATTCAGCATAGGCAAACCAGTCTAACTAAATTATTATTACATTATTAATATTATTATAAGATTACTGAACTAGTGCAGGCAATCTTTAGTTTTACATTAATCAAAAGCGTTTTGCAAAGTCAAAGCTCTCGCTATCCTTTAATCAAGCGAGATTATGCTCAATTGCGTGTTCAAACATTTGCAATTGAGCAGTCAGAGAATTATCAGATAATTGTCTGAATGCTCAGCGAATTTAAGAGCAAAACGCTTTATTTTATTTTTTATACAATTAATTACAGCTTATTTTGAAGCAGGAGAGATATATATGATTGTATCGCCCCTTACAAAAGTAAGGCCGATGCTTCTCTTTAATTCTCCATTCTCAAGCTCTTTTGCATTTTCCAGCACCAGGTTGATGTGGATATCAAAAGCTACTAGTGTTCCCACTATTTGCCTGTCGCTTTTAAGCTGCAATAAAATTTCTTTACCCTTGGAATGGTTTAACATATCCAATGGTCTTTCAATTCCATTTGCCATAAAAATAAGTCGTAATTCTGGTTTTTAAAGTTATGGATAATTCTGTCTAT
>Ga0209542_10003527_pt1 | contig 33418 bp, 35 predicted proteins | sample RifCSPhighO2_01_FD_184028 | JGI IMG/M metagenome (GOLD analysis project Ga0209542, IMG submission 184028) | Soil microbial communities from Rifle, Colorado - Rifle CSP2_plank highO2_0.1 (SPAdes) (version 2) | ecosystem: Environmental > Terrestrial > Deep subsurface > Rock core/Sediment ... | reverse complement strand
GCCCACCTTTTGGCCTCTGCCATCATGGAAAGCTATCCTAAAACAAAACTGGGTATTGGAAATATAGAATTCGGCTGTCTGAAGCCGTGGCCGCAGACTTGATAATAGCCTACTATCCGATTTTCATCTTATCATATTGATATAAAAAAAACACCCCTCACTGCATTCATGCATTGAGGGGTTTGCTTTGCCTCGCTAGAACTTTAGCGAAGGCGGGTTGTTTCTCGGTGTCAAGGAACCAAGTGTCCGAACAAGGGCAGAGGTTCCAAGAAACCAAGAACAACTTGAAGTTACTTGCGGGGGAGAACGAACACTAAGCGATAGGAGCCATGCCAAGGGGAGTCAGGAAAGTCGTAGTGCGCGTAGAGCCACAGGACATCGCCATGGCGTTCGACGTGGAACAGCTTGAGATAGCCATCCGAATCGGTAATCGGCTCCATGCCGATAATAAGCCACTCTCCCTCGGGTTGGTCTTCGTACTGCAGTCGCAGTTCGGGACCGACCTGATTCGGGCAGAGTTGGAGACCTCTTGCCATGGCCTGGGCGAAAACTTCCTTGAGAGGAGCTTTATTCTTCCCTGTCAGCTCTTTGACCGAGACATTCACGAGATCAATTTCGGTTTCTTCGGTGACCACCGTGAATTCTGGCTTGCCGAGAATGTCGTTAGCGTAGTCACCGATATCCATCCTCTGACCGTCCACCTTCCTCCCCTTAATGTTAGCACGGTAGCTTTTAGCGTCCATGCCCGCGCGGAGCTTTAAGGGCTTGAAGACCTTAAACTCGGTGGCGGAACTGTTGACCGAAGGAACGAGACCCGAGAGGAACTGTTGAAGCGATCGAGGGTTTTCGATCCACCTCTGCATGATATCTTCCGGAATCTCCGGGAGATTCTGCAGAATAACACCGTGAAACTTGTTGATTTGAGTCTGGATACTCATGGCGTTTTCTCCTTTTGGGTTTTCGCCATTCTGTTGCTTGACGTACCGAAATTGGCAGTCACAGCCATAAAGTACCGACATTTCAGTAACTTGTGGCTATGACCTCCACTCTCTTTTCGCGTAATTTTTAATGTAAATGTGCTTTTTATACTATGTTAATATGTTATACCTATTAATAATAAATGTCAAGAGTTTACGGGTGGAGACCTAAATGTTAACATAACTGAATACAAATTAAGATTAATTTATTAAAAATGGAAAGTGATAAAATAGTAAAAATCCGACACTCACTCGCCCACCTTTTGGCTTCTGCTATTATGGAAAGCTATCCTAAAACAAAGCTTGGAATTGGTCCGGCTATTGATAATGGATTTTATTACGATATGGACTTTTCTGAAGTCAGAAAAGTAAATCCCAAATCACAAAATACAAATCACAAACCCTTCGATTCCGCTCAGGGCGAGCAAATTCCAAATTCTAAATCGGAAAACTCAAAACAAACATTTACTTTGACGGCTGAAGACCTGCAAAAAATTGAAAACCGGATGCGCGAACTCATCAAAGAAAACCAGGAATTTACCGGCAAAAAAGTTTCTAAAATTACCGCCAAAAAACTGTTTAAAAACCAGCCATATAAATTAGAATTGATAAAAGACTTAAAAGAAAAAACCGTTGGCACTTACCAAAACGGTGCATTTTTGGATTTATGCAAAGGCGGGCATGTCCAAAATACCAAAGAAATTGACCCGAACTCTTTTAAACTTACAAAAATTGCCGGTGCTTACTGGAAAGGTTCAGAAAAAAATAACATGCTGACCCGTATTTACGGTGTGGCTTTTCAAACACAAAAAGAACTGCAAGACTACCTAAAAATGCAAGAAGAAGCCGAAAAAAGAGACCATAGAATGTTAGGCCAAAAGTTGGATTTGTTTACCATTTCTGAATTGGTAGGAAAAGGATTGCCGTTGTTTACGCCAAAGGGCGCATTACTGCGAGAATTATTAAATGAATATTCGCAAAGCTTGCGATCCGCCAAAGGCTGGCAAAAAGTGTGGAGCCCGCATATTACCAAAAACGATTTATATAAAACTTCGGGGCACTGGGAAAAATTCGGCGATGAATTATTTTTAGTAAAAAGCCAAGAAACCAAAGATGAATTAGTAATGAAGCCCATGAACTGCCCGCACCACCAACAAATTTATGCAAGCAAACCGCGAAGCTATAAAGATTTGCCCATAAAATACATGGAAACCACCACGGTGTATCGCGATGAAAAAGCCGGAGAACTATTAGGGCTTTCGCGAGTACGCTCAATCACCCAAGACGACAGCCACACTTTTTGCACGCCTGAACAAATTGAACAGATTTATCAAGAACTCATTGATGTTACCAAAGAATTTTATGCAACGGTCGGCATGAAACTGCGCGCACGTCTTTCATTTCGCGATCCAAAAGATCCTAAAAAGTATTTAGGCGAAACCGCATTATGGGAAAAAGCTCAAAAGATATTATTAGAAATTGCTAAAAAAAATAACCTGGATTATTTTATAGTTGAAGGCGAAGCGGCATTTTATGGCCCAAAAATCGATTTTACTGCCAAAGATTCTTTGGGTCGCGAATGGCAACTGGCCACCCCCCAACTTGATTTTGTACAACCCAAGCGTTTTGGTTTAACGTACACAGATCACCAAGGTAAAGAGCAAACTCCGGTTATGATTCACTTTGCGCTGATGGGATCTTTAGAAAGATTTTTATCGGTATACATAGAACATACCGCCGGGAATTTTCCACTATGGCTCTCTCCGGTGCAAATTGCTTTAATCCCCATTTCAGAAAAGCATTTAGAGTATGCCAATAAAGTAAAACAAACATTGGAATGCGAACATGTGAGAGTTGAACTGATGTCGCAAAACGAAACTTTAGGTAAAAAAATCCGCGAAGCGGAAATGCAACATACTCCCTACCTATTAATTATCGGCGATAAAGAAATTGCGGCAGGTGCCGTGGCGGTGCGCGCCCGCGGGCAAGGCCTGCCTGCCGACAGGCAGGCCTTACCCGCGGGCAGGCAGGGAGATTTAGGGCAAATGCCAATGGATCAATTTATTGAAAAAGTAAAAAAGGAAATCGATTTAAAAAATAAATCTATCAACGAATAACGAATCCCTTACGAATTTACGAATAACTGACGGTGGACGTGCGTAATTCGTAAATTCGCAACTAAATTCACTATTCGCTGATAATAATTATGGCGGAACTTTCGCAAGCTACAAAAAATGTCATAGCAAAATACAGCCTATGGCACGAATTGTCAAAGAAAAAAGATGACGTGCCAACCATCCATGTCGATGAAGTTGCCTTAAAGGTGGCTGCGTTTTATGAACACCTGCGCACCATTGTTGATTGGAAAGAAGAGCATTTAATGCGCCGGGCCGCCATTATACGCAAGCTCAAACGAAGGTTTTTGGATTTGGAATTGAAAAATTTTGAAAAAAAAGAAATTGCCGAAAGCTTGGTATTAGAACTAATACGGGGCGGATATTTCCCTAATGATAAAATAGAAGAATCAAAAATACAAAAAGTACAAAACATTGTAAATAAATATCTATTTATTTTTAGTAATAACCCGGAAAATAAAAAAGGTAAAACGGCAATATCATTTTATAACGGCATGCTAGAAATTGCCGCTTGCGAAATAGAAGAAACCCTTGAACCTTCGGCAAAAGAAATGGCGTTAATAGATTACATGTTTGAGTCAATGCGCGAACGCATTAAAGTAAGTGATGCCATTTTTAAAACGGATTTATTAAAAAAAGAAGAAAAAGACATTCAAATATATGTTGCCGTACAGCAGGCGCTTTTTAAACTTGACAATCCTATCATCAGTTACAACCTTTTACGCTACAAATACCCGCAATGGGATAATCCTTCAGAAGAAGAGCTTTTCAAGTTATCCCAAAATATTTATAAAATCTGGCTGGGTATTGAAAATGACCTTGTTCATCCTTTGGGTAAAAAATTCTACAATATTTGTGAAAAGTATGACACGGCGTACTTAATTGTAGGGGACATATTATCTAAAGATAGTTTTGAAAAAATAAATGCTTCGGCATATGACCCTTCACTACTGGAAGAATTCACCAGGAATGCATACATGAAAAGACTGAAAGAGCTGAAGGCTAAAATTACACGGGCGGCCATATATTCCACCTTGTCAATTTTTATTACTAAAATTTTATCTTTAATACTATTGGAAATAGTGCTGGCAAAATTATTTAATGTGGATTTTAAATTTTTTATATTAATCATCGACATACTGATTCCCACCTTGCTGATGGCTTTTTTGGTGAGCACGGTCAAGCCTCCCTCAAAGAAAAATATCAATGTGGTGATGGTGGAAGTAATGAAAACGTTTTATCAAAAAGAAAAAACCGATACATACGAAATAAGAATCCCTAAAAAAAGGGGGCTGATTACCCGCTTTATCCTTTCATTAACCTATGTAATAGGTGCATGCATTACCTTTGGGTTTATCTACTGGGTTTTATACTACTTTACACTCCCCCATTACGCCATTGTTATTAATATTATATTTATCGCCTTGATTTTGTTTGCCGGAACCTTGGTGCAAAAAAGATCCCAAGAACTTACTATGGAAGAAGACTCGGGAGGATTTCTTATGTTTTTCTCAGATATCTTATTTTTACCGGTGACAGGCTTTGGACGCTGGATGTCTAACACCTGGAAAGAATACAACGCCATTACCGCATTTTTAAACGCGATGGTTGATATGCCGTTTTCCCTGTTTGTTGAATTTTTGGAACGCTGGCGCGGATTTATTAAGGAAAAAAAAGAAGAACTGAGGTAAAAATAATTTGTTATTTTTACAAATTCCAAATCATAAACCACAAATCCCAAATAATATCCAAATTTTAATATCTAATTTCAAAACGTGTTTAGAGTTTTAGGTATTAAAATTTGTTTGTAATTTGTATATTGTAATTTGGAATTTAGGTATAATTTTGCCTCCAATCGGGCATTTTTTTATAATATGAAAAATAAAATCATAGTTATTCTTGGCCAAACCGCTTCAGGAAAAACCGAACTATCTATTAGGTTGGCTAAAAAGTTTCGTGGTGAAATTATTTCTGCCGATTCGCGTCAAGTGTATAAAGGACTAGATATTGGATCAGGGAAAATAACTAAACAAGAGATGCAAGGCGTTCCCCACTATCTCTTAGATGTGGCCAACCCCAAAAGAAAATTCACCGTATCTCAATATCAAAAACTAGCCTTGGCGGCAATAAAAAAAATCTACTCCCACACTCGGGTGCGTGGGAGTGGTGATGCAATTCCATTTTTAGTCGGAGGAACCGGTTTTTATATCCAGTCAATTGTTGATGGTTTAGTAATTCCAGAAGTTAAGCCCAATTGGAAATTACGGAAAAACCTGGAGAGTAAAACTACTGACCAATTATTTTCAATGCTTAAAAAACTGGATCCGGGTCGGGCAGCTTTAATTGATCAAAAAAACCCCCGAAGATTAATTCGTGCCATTGAAATCGTTATGGCTACCGGCAAGCCAGTCCCAAAAACTGTACGAGGTCTGACCTCGTACAGTTTTGATATTTTACAAATCGGCATTAAAAAATCACCAAAAGAACTTAAAATGTTAATCCGAAAACGACTACAAAAGAGAATGAAAAGAATTATAACTGAGGTTAAAAAATTACACGCCAATGGATTATCATATAAGCGCCTTGAGGAACTTGGGCTTGAATATCGTTTTGTCGCACAATATATTCAAGGTAAACCCTTTGGCGCCCTTCGACACGACTTTGGACAAGCGGCTCAGGGCAAGCTGACCTACAAACAAATGATTGAAAAACTGCAAAAAGAAATAGAACACTACGCCAAACGCCAGATGACTTGGTTCAAACGTGATAAAAGAATCCATTGGATTAAAAACTATGAAGAAGCGAAAATCGTTATTGACAATTTTTTAAATATAATCTAATCTAAAGACTAGCACACGATCGTTTCCCTTTACTGGAGAAAAAATGAGCACCGGAAAAAGAAGAAAAAAAGTGAAACCGAAAGAATTCTTCGAACTCCCTCAGTATCTACAGGAAGCCATAAGGGCGGCTGAGAAAAAGGTAAAAGGGCTTCAAAAAAATGAGTGCCCTGATACTGAAGATCAAAGAGTATACGAGGATATCATGGACGACTTCAAGGAAGAAAGGGAAAATTAGCAAAGGGTCTAAAATAAAACCTCGCCATGTGAATACATTGCAAGGTTTTTTTATTCTACAATAATTTCTTTAATATTTCTTGAACCATGCCTGGATTAGCCGTACCGCGAGTTGCGGCCATTACCTGTCCCGATAAAAACTGGACAGCGTTAGCGTTGCCTGCCTTATAGTCTGCGACCGCTTTAGGATTTTTTGTGATAACCTCTTTAATTACTTTTTCCAGAGCGCCATCATCTTCCATCTGGCGCCAATTATTTTCATCCACAATGGTAGACGGGTCAACTCCGGTATTATACATTTCCAATAATACTATTTTGGCGGTTTTGCTGTTGATTTCCTGCTGGTAAATCATCTTTATAAATTCCGCAAAATTTTCCGGGGTTATCTTAAAATCTTTTTCCATAAATTCTTTACCCTTCAATAATCCTTGAATATCAGAAATTAAATAATTAGCTGATAGTTTATAAAAACTCATGCTGGTTTTTACTTTTTCCACTGACAGCCATTCACCAAGTTCACTGCAGACTTTTTCAAAATATTCCCCAAGGTCTTTTTGCACCACAAAAAATTCTATCTGGTTTTCTTCCAGGCCATACTCTTTTTTAAACCGCGTCCGTTTTTGCTCGGGCAACTCCGGAATTTGAGATTTTATACCCGTGATATATTTTTTATCAAAATGAAGCGGCGGCAAATCCGGCTCGGGAAAATACCGATAGTCATGCGCCGATTCTTTTTCGCGCTGGGAAAACGTAATTCCCGCCTGCGCGCCTGCCTGAGCGTTGCTCGCAGTCAGGCCGCGTGCGGGCAGGTCTTTTTTATCATGCCAGCCGCGGGTTTCCTGCACCACTTTTTGGCCAGACTCTAATAATTCCGTTTGTCTTTTTATTTCATACTCTATTGATTTTTCTACCACTTTAAATGAATTCAGATTCTTTATCTCAACCTTCGTTCCAAGTTTTCTTGCCCTGAGCGGAGTCGAAGGGTTGATTTTACTCACACTGATATTTACTTCCACGCGCATCAAGCCCTTTTCCATATCGGCGTCTGAAACACCCAAATATTTAAATATTAACTGCAGTTCCTCGGCGAATTTTTTAGCTTCAACTCCAGAGGTTATATCCGGCTCGGTTACCAATTCCATCAGTGCCACACCGGCTCGATTAAAGTTAACCAAAGAATAACCTGCCCCATCGGGATGCAATAAGCTTCCCGTGTCTTCTTCTAAATGAATTCTGGTAATCCCAATTTTACGGCCATCAATTTCCAAATACCCATTTTCGCAAAACGGCTGATCGTACTGTGAAATCTGATAGCCTTTCGGGATGTCCGGATAAAAATAATTTTTCCGGTCAAATTTTGCCTGCCCCTCGTAGCCTTGGCCAAGTGGGGATTCTCCAGCAATAATTTTGCAATGCAAAGCCAGTCCGGTTTTTATCACCTTTTTGATAGCCTCTTCATTGGCAACAGGAAGGGTTCCAGGCTGGGCCGTGCAAACCGGGCAAATATTAACATTGGGCCGAGCCTCATCCGGGTCATTTTTGCATGAGCAAAACATTTTTGACTTGGTGTTTAGCTCCGCATGAATTTCTAAACCGATAGTGGGTTTATACATATGATTAAATGTATCAAAATTTATAGCAATTTAAAAGCCTTGACATTTAAATAAAAAATATATACAGTCAATCCAGTACACAAACCAAGAGACGGCTTGGCATCGTCTCAAAACCAAAGGAGGCTTTCCGTGAAAATTTCCACCCGAATCACTATCGCCATCATGCCGATTGTGATTGTCTTCCTTGGTATAATGTTGTACCAAGCTGAAACAAGGAACTCGAGGCTCAAGGAAGAGCTCCATGAATTGCGGGTCACGAATGGCAAGACCGACAGCTTCCACATCATTCAGAAACTTGAAGAAGAGTTGAAGAAAGCCGTGGAAGACCACATAGAGACGACCAGAACCGGTCTCTTGTGGAGAAAAACAGCTGAGAAATGGAAGGCGAATTTCGAACTTCTGGATAGTAAACACCAAAAAGAAATTCGCCAGCTCAAGGATGAGCCAAAAGGAGTCGGAGACCCCAAAGCCAAGGAACGGCCAGAAAAACCCAAAGACTGGGACACTAAACCGGATGTGACGCGCAGCCCTGAGGAAATGCAGTGGCTTGCGGCAAAACGTGCCGAGATCATCATGATTTCGGCACACATCGTCTTCTTTGAGGTCTTTAGGGTATGGAACGCCATAAAGGAATTTTTCGGCGGGCCTGAAGACGACCCACAAAAACCCAAAAAGATGGGTAAGAAAATTCTGCCCAAGAAGTAAAGACTGTAAAAGGCCTTTACTTCACAAAAAGGTTTTCGCTCATTGGCATCAAAGCTACTTTCTTTTAAGGAGGAAACATGCCTAGGCGATTAACTTGGATCACGCCCACCATCTTGGTAATAGTGATTTTCTTTCTCGGAATCGCCCTTAATAAGTCCGAGAGAGAGAACCGAAAGTTAGAGGAAGAGAATCAAGTACTCACGAAAAACACTGAAGAGCAAAAAAGGGCCTTTGAAATACGTATTTTGGAGGCTGAAGCCCGTGAAGCCAAAGCCAAAGGATTGACTGAAGCATATCGATCCTTTATGATTGAAGTTCTTGGAAATCATAAAGGAAAAGTAACTAAGAAAGGTTACATTAACAAGCCCAGAAATTGGGTAAAATGAAAACAGGCCCCGTGCGAACACCAGTTTGTGCGGGGCTTTTCTTTTTTTAAAATTATTTATAAATAAAAAGCCCTTCGTAAAAAGGGCTTATCGCATCAAGAGATTATTCTTGACCCTTACCACCTTATCAGGCGGCTTTTTTCTTTTCTTTTTTGGGCTTCTTTTTCCGAGCAGCAGAAACCAGGGTAATTTCCATTCTGTATTCCAATTGCTGTTCGCCTGGTGGCGATAATCGGCTTTGAAGATAATTCATTAAATCATTCAAAGCCTCAAGACACGGAAGCGAAAAATCCACCACCTTCTTGGCAATCATGATAGCCTCCTTTCAGGGATAGCGTCCGTCTCTTTTCCAACGCAATTCATTGAAAATCATCTCCTTTTGGATTTTACGCAAAGAAGATGTCCAATGCCCTTGCTTTTGCAGGTCAGTCATCCAAAGATAGGTAGCGTGACGCCACCTAAGATAATCTTTTCCATCATGGACGGAGACTGCTTTATTCCAATAGATGGAAATTATCTTACCCCTATCAGGATAATCTCTTGGCAACGAATCCAGCCAAGGATACTTGCCATAGACCGTCAAAGAACTGCCCCATTTTGGATGAGTTAAAAAGTGTATTTGCCGGTTTATTTCTAAATCTTTCCAGTCTTTTTTCAGTCCTTTGACCAGCAACTCTTCCCAGGGAGAGATTGCCAGTTGTTTTTCCAGCAAAACACGCGATTTTTCCCTGACTGTGTAATCAGAATCCCCAAGCTTTTTTACCATAGGCTCCATTAAAGCCTGCTCCATGCCGATCGTCAACAGCAATAAACTGATAGCTTGCATCAACATCTCCTTTTTCTAGTTAGAAGATTCAAGAAGACTTCTTTTTTTTGGGCAAACCCGCCCTGCTTTTCCTTACCAATATATTAAACTTTTTGGGTTTACAGGACTTATAACTTGGGTTCACAACGACTGGTGTATCTTGAGTATCAATCGCCAATTCAATTTTTTTAGGATTGGAGATTGAAAGGATTTTTTTTAATATACGAATCAACAAAGGAATATCTGATTCGACATCAATTTTCCATTTCGACTGGGTAAAATTAACAAAAGACTCTTTAAAGGCCGGAATTAATCTGATCTGCTCCAACCAATGGGCAAGTTGATTGATTTCACTATTGTTCTCAATCACAAATTTCATAATCATAGAAACCCTCCCTAGTAAGGTAAATTGTCAAAAAACTGGTAACAGACCCGCTCTGCAAAAATTTTTATAACGAAAATCTTTGCACAGCAGGTCTAATGAATTAAAAAAAACCGCTGGCCAGCGGTTTTTAAATCTTTTCCAAGACTACAAATGAATATTGATAAAGATTTTTCTCATCGGGCTGGTGGTCTTCCCTGCTTATTTCTTTCCATTCTGATGCGGCAAACTTCGGAAAAAATGTATCACCCTCAAAGCTATGATGAATATAGGTTAAATACAATCTATCGGCCAAAGGTAAAAACTGCTTATACACCGACGCTCCGCCGCAAATCATTACTTCCCCATCATTTTTTGAAAGTTCTAATGCTTGATCAAGCGACGTAGCTAGCAAACAACCCTCCGGTACGTTATAATCAGTATCTTTATTTAAAATAATATGCTTTCTGCCGGGCAACGGTTTTTCGCCAATAGATTTAAACGTATTTAATCCTAAAATGATCGTTTTACCCAATGTTTTTTCTTTAAAGTATTTAAAATCGGCCGGCAGATGCCATGGCATTGCGTTGTTACTTCCAATTACCCTATTTTCTGCAATCGCAGCTATCATTGAAATTATCATATTACACTCCCATTTCAGCCTTAATAGCCGGATGGGATTGGTAATTTTCCAGTTTTAGCAAGTTATATATATCGTTAGGTTCTTTAATTTGCGATGTATTTAAATCATCCAAGGTTTTAATTGCCGGATTAAGCCATAGTGTAGGTAAAGCAAATGGCTTGCGAACCATTTGTTCTTTTACCGCGTCAAAATGGTTGTGGCAAATATGAGCGTCCCCCAAAGTTATAATAAGTTCGTCAGGCTCTAAGTCGGTTAACTGTGCAACAATATGAAGCAATAACGCATACGAAGCTATATTAAAAGGTACCCCCAAAAACATATCACAGCTCCTTTGATACATATGCAGTGAAAGTTTTTTATCAGCAACAAAAAATTGAAACATCATATGGCAGGGCGGAAGCGCCATGTGATCAAGCTCTCCAGGATTCCATGCGGTTACAATTAAACGCCTATCGTAAGGATCTTTTTTTATCCTCTCAATAATCTCCTTAAATTGGTCAACTTCTGTGCCGTCGGGTTTTTTCCAATGACGCCATTGCACTCCATATACTCTTCCTAAGTCACCCTCATATTGAGTTTTTGGCTTCCAGTAATCGGCATTTGCGTTGGCATCCCAAATATGACACCCCAATCTATTTAACTCTTTATTATCCGAAGATCCAGAAATAAACCATAGTAATTCTGCGGCAACACTTCTGAATGCCAACTTTTTTGTCGTCATTGCTGGAAAACCGTCCTTCATTCTAAAACGCATAGGAACCGCAAACATCGCCCGGGTTGGGCCGTATCTTGCTTGCCGGTCAGTCCCCTCATCCATGATTTTTTTTAACACGTCTAAATATTGCTTCATAAAAGATTACCTACTACCTTTTTAATTTCCTCAAAAACTTCTGGTATAGATTTTTCTCCGTCTATCATAATCACATTTTCAAACATCGTGGGAAGTTTTTGGTAGATCTCATTTACTTTTATTAATTTTTTTTCTTTTTCAAAAAGCTCTTTAGCCTCCCCTCTTTTTTCAATGCGTTTAATACATTCTTTTACAGAAACATTAATCACTATAGTTGCATCCGGAAGTAAAAAATCTTTATTCATTTTAACTAACTCAAAAACATCTAAATCATCTGAATGGCCATAAGCAATAGTTGAAAATGTGTAACGGCTGCAAACGACAAATTTCCCCTCTTTTAGTGCTGGAATAACTTTATTTTCTAAATGTTCGGCTCGATCTTGGACAAACAGTTTTTGTCGTTCCATTGGTTCGGCCTGCATTTCACCCTTTAAAATTTTTCGTATTTTTATTCCCGCCTCCGATTCTGTGGTCGGTTCGGTTTTTAAAATAACTACTTTTCCTTTTTCTTGCAAATATTTTGCTAGCAATTCTGCCTGGACACTTTTTCCGGAACCATCAAGTCCCTCGATTACAATAAACTTCCCTGAAAAACTATTTTTGATCATGTAATTTTGACAGATAATCCCGATACACTATTTTTATCCAAACTCCGTTATTATTTTTTATTTTTTCACCGATATCTTTCAAATCAACCATTTGGCCTGCCATTTTATCGGTTTCTTTAATGGAAATCTCCGGACTATCGCCCACAAAACTATATACCAATCCCAAGTGTACCGCTTCTACCGGCTTTGAGTCATCGTTTAAAATTCCTACCAATTTTTGCTCCAAAAAATTCCCACCATAGTTTACTTCTTCATTCCATTCTCGCATCATACCTTCTTGCAACATATCTTTGGCGCCATTGATATCAATCTCATTAATATGTCCTCCAACACCGATTTGATAGGTATCCACCAGTCTTTGTTCCCCTGCCTTGGGCAAATATTTATAAATAAAAAATGTATCTTGGAAATTAAAAATAATATAAGGGATTATTTGCTGCCATGACGGATCGGTTTCTACATCCCCTCTTCTTTTAAACTGGTAATTATTTTTTATCAGGTCTATGTAATATTCTAAATTTTCTTGCTTTAACCCTTGCCACCTACCCTTCTTAAAAATAATATCAGCCGACACCACTAATACTTTTTCGTCATCCTTATTCATCGCTTCGCTCAATGCGATTCTAATATACTAATTCATACTAATTATGCCAATAACGGCGTGCTTGTTTTCGTCAGTATTTGTATTATTAGCATGCATTCGTATATTGGCATCGCACTCATTTAAATTTAATCCACTCATTATTTTTTTTGAAATTTTTCCAGTACTGCGAGGCCTTGGGTTTCATATTACCATAATATTTATTACCAAGATGCTTTTTATTTTTTTCATTGTAAGGATGATCAGCCATTGATGAAAGTGGTGTAAACGACATTTGGGCAATCGGCATTTTATAATACAATTTTATGGGCAAAGGAGAAATATTATGAAGCTCTAGAGTCATTTTTAATTTGTTTCCCGGGTCAAGATATCCAGCAGTAGCATGGATAATAAGCCCGATTCTCCCCAAAGAAGATTTTCCCTCAAGGCGCCCCACCATATTATCGGCAACGCCCACAATTTCATAAGTCATACCCAATGCGAATTCACCCGGATGAATGATAAATTGACGCTTATCGTCTATGGTTACCGTTTCCATGAGGTGTTCAATGGGTTCTTTAGGATCTATACAGATATCTTTATGGGTTCTAAACACTAAAAAATCAGCCCCTAAATGTAAATCAACCGATGCCGGCTGTATGGATTTTGGGAATAAAGGCTTTACAGCAATCACGCCATCTTTTAAAGCTTTTTTAATATCTTTATCGGAAAGTATCATAGTTCTTGAAACTTAAAACTTGAAGCTTGAAACTTTATATTGTGGTGTTTTCTTAAGTTTCAAGTTTAAAGCTCTAGGTTTTACTACTATTTATACATTTTAATCCTTAAAAAACAAAAATGCAAATAAAAAAAGCCCTTGAAGTTATCGCTGGGCGTTATTGAGAGAACTACTATCTAGTAATCTAAGTCAAGGTCAAGGTTAAATCTGAAATCATGCATGTCGGGAAATCTCCTGACTGTTTCAAGAAGAAACTTTTTATCGGATAATTGATTGATAATCTCAACGAGAAAGTCTTCCTCGTCATTTTTAAAGCCATCTCCACCAAATTTCCAACCAGACATATTAGTCAAAAATACTCTGCAGGCTTGTTGAATGGTACTATCACACATCACTTCATGCCTATTATCATCCAAACAGTGATTAACGGTTGTTACTTCAAATCCTTCAGTTGCAATTGCAATCACATCATCGGGACGGGGTAATATTTCCTTTTCAAATTCTTTTGAAATATACCAATCGTGAGTTTGCTCTTCGTCTTGGATTATCAACACCAACGTAAACTTGACCATGTGGCTATCCTCCTCCTAAATTACGTTTTCAAAGACCGAAACCATTATCATTGTATAATATAAATAATTTAATATCAATTAATTAAAAAAAGCCGGGGGAGGATTTCCTCTTCGGCTTTAGTGTGACCAAACTACAAATCAATTTGATACCAGTATTTATTTTGGTTTTTGCGATAGCCATCGGTAAATCCTGATTTTTTAAATCCCAGGGATTCGTAAAACTTAATAGCTTCTTCATTATCGGTGTTTACACATAAGCTCACGTGACCGCCCCCACCAATCTCGGTAAAAACTTTTCCGACCAATTGTTTTCCTATCCCACTTCGTTTCTTTGCAACATTAATTTGAAGCATGTAATGAGAAACATTGTCTCCCAAATCTTCCATAATAATGAAACCCACAATCTTTCGGCTTTGTTCAGCAATAAAAGCATAAAACGCTTCCAGACATTCAACTTTCTTTAATTGATCTTTGCGACGCTTTGAAGGTCGGCCATCCATCGAAACAACATTTTCCAGGTCTTCAGATTGGTATTCGCGGACAATAAATTGTTGCATGGCACCACTCCTTTATTGTAAAAGAACTTCTTAAGTTTCTCACCTATAATATTACCTAGCTCAATAAAATTATCAAATCAATAAAAAACGGCGGCCTCGAGGCCGCCGTTTTTTAGTATTAACCCTTGATTTCTATCCCCATGTTCTTCGCAGTACCGGCGATGATTTTCATTGCTTGTTCAATGTCGGTTGTGTTTAAATCTTTTAATTTCTTTTCGGCGATTTCTTTTAACTGGGTTTTGGTAACTTTGCCTACCATTTTTTTATTCGGTTCGCCCGATCCTTTTTCAATCCCCGCAGCTTTTTTTAACAGTTCCGAAGCCAACGGAGTTTTTAAGGTAAAGGTATAACTTCTGTCTTTATAAATAGTCACTTGGGCCGGAATAACGTAGCCCATCTGATCTTTGGTGGCTTCGTTAAACTTTTGGCAAAATTCAGCAATATTTAATCCGTGTTGAGCTAGTGCCGGTCCCACGGGAGGAGCCGGATTTGCTTTGCCTGCCTGTATCTGGATTTTTACGACAGCTTTAATTTCTTTTGCCATATTTGTTAAGAGCTTACAAGCTGATAGTGAAATATTTTTATAAATACACCACAGCTATAACTCTTTATTAATTATTTTTTAATTCTCAAATCCCAATTTCCAATTCCCAATCAAATCCTAATTTATTAAATCCCAAAACGTTTTAGGAATTAGGGTTTTAGGAATTGATTGGTCATTGGGATTTGGTCATTGAGATTTTAAACTACACTTTCTTAATTTGCAACGAATCTAATTCCACCGGTGTATCTCGGCCAAACATATTGACCAACACTTTAATTTTTCCTTTTTCCTGGTCAATTTCAGAGACTTTGCCTTCAAACCCTTTAAACGGCCCGTCTAAAATTTTAACAGCGGCGCCAATCTCAAAGTCAATCTGGAATTCCGGCTCGCCCGAATCCATGCGCTTTTTTAGGTCTTCAATATCTTTTGCCGAAACGGGAATCGGCGTGGTTCCGGCCCCTAAAAATCCGGTTACCCGCGGAGTGTTTCTTACCACATACCAGGATTCATCGTCCACCACCATTTCCACTAATACGTATCCAGGATAAATTTTTTCTTCAACGGTTTTTCGTTTTCCGTTTTTAATTTTTATCTTTTTTTCTTTTGGCACCATCACGTTAAAAATCTTATTTTCCATGCTCAAACTCTCAATCCTTTGTTTAAGGTTTTTTGCAACGGCATCTTCGTATCCTGAATAAGTGTGGATTACGTACCAATTTTTTTCTTGTTCTACGACTTGTTTTGGCATCGCTTCGCTCCATCAGCGAATATCGAATTTTGTTGCGAATTTACGAATTATGACGTCGTCGTCCGTATTCGTAAATTCGTAAGGGATTCGTTAGGCCTGATGATTAAAGGTTTCCGTAATGAAATTGTAAAATTTCAGAGCGGTAAATTTGATAGAATTTGGAGGTTTAGCTTTAGCTAAGCTGATAAATTATAGCAAGTTTAACGCTGAAATTTTATAATTGCAATAGGAAAATCTTTAGTCAGCAGGCCTATTATTCGTTGATGGTTTTTATTTAAGTATAAAACTCTTTAATACGGTTGAAAAAGCGTAATCTAGTCCGCCCAAAAACGCAGCAACTATAATAGTCACCGCCAGCACAATTAACGTGTATCGTAACACTTCGCCACGGCTTAGCCAATTGGTTTTTCTTAATTCAACATACACTTCTTTAAAAAATGTTTTCACTTTTTGTACAATGGTCATGAAAATTTTTGTTTAAAAATTTTCACCGAGTACTCAACGTATTGAGTGCTTGGTAAAATCCTTATATTGATAATATCCTAATTTTTTGTTTTTTAAAACGGCCTCGTGGGCCGCTTATGTATTTAATTTCATATTAGCCGATTCAAAGAGACAAGTCAATAGGAATATAAAAAAGAATATAAAAAAAATCGTATTAAAATATTAGTATTAAAATTTATAGGTTTAAATATAAATAACTCTGTGAACCGGATATTGACTTCAAGGCCAACCTATCTATTCTTGGATTATCTGGATATCGATTAATAGTCATACTCTCAACTAATCCAAGACTCCAAAAACCTTTTTCTGATAATACCTTTTCTTTTATCTTTTCTTTTTCTTTATCGTTAAGGCCTCCGTTGTTTAAGATAAACTTGTCAAAGAAGGCCTGACTAGCACCTGTTTCTGCCTCTGAGAACTTTTTGGCAGATTCTGCGGCTTCTTGATTTTTTCTTTTTGTTTCTAATTGTTTCAAATAATCAGTAATGATTCTTGGTGGCTTCCAATAGTCACGTTGTTCAACAGAGGCAAGTTCAGTCCTGCAAGCTTCGTATACTTCTTGAGGCGTTACTTTCAGCGCTTTCATCATATCAAGAATTTCTGAACCTTTGATTGGGTCTAAATAACGAAATGTCTCCATTACATCATATTCTCCACTCATTTCTGATAGCCTTTTTTCATATTTCGATTTATCGGTTTCTACTTCTTTGACATCGGTAACAGCTTCTACGCTTTTTGGCATTTCCGGAGTTTCACTAGAAGTGACATCTACATTTTCTACCCCAACCAGCCAATCCTCTATTTCTTTAAATCTTTTTTTGGCGAATCCTATTACTGAGGACCGATGAATCCCTGGTTGAAAATCAAGAAAATCACTATTCAAACCATCGATGATTTTATTAAACGCTTCAACTTTTTCTTTCGGCAACAAGCCAGTTTTTGAGTATTCTTTCCCTTTTTCACTGTTTACTATTCCTACCTTTATATCACCACCGGCGTCTTGGGATACATTCACCTCATAATCAGTCCACTCTTTTAATTTCTTGGCGTTGGTAATCGTGGCGGGTGTTTTTGCTTGTTCAAGCACATCTATGCCCGTTTCAGGCGTGCCCTGTGCTTCAACTTCTGCCATCGCTACTTTGATCTTTGCTGACTCTATTGCTTGCTCTGGAGTCTCTCCTGGAACTTCGCCAGAAGGAATGTTTGATTCGTTAGTATTCATATTTTTACATTAAATATTGCCTTATTTTATATCTTTTAATTCTTAGATGCAAATATAAAAAATATTAGATATTATATTCTCCTCCCAAGCTCGGGATTTCAACCTTCAATAATGGAAACTCCTTTTGTACCAAACCTTTAAACGCCATGGCTTCGGGCATTTCAGTGTGGACTAAAAATACGCTCTTAAGCTCTTTAATATGCTCAACATATGACAATAAATCTTTTTGGTCGGCGTGGGCTGAAAGTTCGTCCAAGGTAATTACCTTTGCCTTTGGGGCATACTCCTGCCCATAAATTTTCACGGGACTTACGCCTTCTTGAAGGCGCCGCCCCAGCGTATTTTGCGCCTGATATCCGGTAATTAAAATAATATTATTTGGATCTTCAATGTTATTTTTTAAATGGTGTAAAATCCGGCCGCCTTCACACATGCCAGACCCCGCAATAATAATCAACGGGCCCTTTTTATTGTTAATGCTTTTGGATTCTTCAATGGAAGCGGTAGTTATTAAATTTTTAAATAAAAATGCCTTTTCTCCCTTTTCTCCAAAATCTTTCCAAAACGTTTCGTCAAAATCTGAAGTGTACGCATTAAACACTCGGGTAATTTTTTGAGCCAGCGGACTATCAATAAAAATGGGGAGTGCAGGCAGGTCTTTGTTATCCGTGAGTTTGTGGAGTATGTAAATTAATTCTTGCGTTCTGCCCAACGAAAACGCCGGTACGATAATCTTGCTTTTATGCTTTACCGCTTCATTGATAATGTTTTTTAAATCAACTTCCAAATCGGCCACGGGTCGGTGGATTCTATTTCCGTAGGTGCATTCCATAATAATTGTTTGGGCCTGTTCTTGTACAAATTCCGGATCACGTAAAATGGGTAAAAACTTCCGCCCCAAGTCGCCTGTAAAAACCAATCGTTTTATCAATCCCCTCTCTTTAATTTCCAACAACGTCACCGCAGACCCTAAAATATGCCCGGCATCATAAAATTTAAAACGGATATTTTCGTTAAGTTGCGTCCATGCATTGCTTAACCGAAAATACGGCACCGGCGCAAAGTGACCGAAGGTTTTTTTAACATCCTGTTGAGTATAAATCGGCTCAATAGGCTTTTGACCTACAGGAAGATGCTTATTATAATACATAGCATCTTGCTCTTGGATATTGGCATTATCTTCCATGATAAATTTAGCAATGTCGGCCGTGGGAGCGGTGCAATAAATTTTCCCGGCGAATCCTTCTTTTACCAAGGTAGGCAGCATTCCACAATGATCCAAATGCGTATGGGAAAGTATTACGGCGTTTACCTTGCGGGCGTCAAAAGCCAATGTTTTATTTAATTGGTTTGAAACTTCACGCTTGCCCTGATGCATTCCGCAATCCAAAAGCAGGTTAAAACCCTCGGTCTCAATTAAGTATTTTGACCCGGTCACTGTTTGGGTTGCGCCGTAAAATGTTATTTTCACTTAAAGATGCGACCCCAATCCACAAATGACATCCCTGCCTGCCGGCAGGCAGGCGAATGTTACGAATACGAAAACGTATTAGTAGATTAGGGTGCAATTAGTATATTGGTGTCGCTTTAAATGCCAAAGCCTGACTGCATCATTTTTTGCGCCAAAGTTTTTTGTATTTCTTCCCGTGCTTTATTTAGGCAATGTTTTAATGCTTCTTGCTGGTCTTGGATTTCCAATTCCGGATTTAGTTTTATTTCTTCAATTTCAAAAGCGCCGTTGATAGTAACCGATACTCCTCTGTCTTCAAATACCAGCCTCTCTTTTTTAAAAGAATCCTGCATTTTTTTTAGTTCGTGTAATTTTTTAATATTATCAAACATGGCAATTTTTAATTTATTAAAAATTGACACCGAGCACAAAATGCAGAACATTTCTGTGCTTGGTTATCAGTATTTTAATGTAAGTGCTCAAGACTATTTAACGTATGCACTTTTACGGTTTTCCGCCAGTCAGCGGATTTGAAAATTTCCAAAATAGTTATTGCCGTATTTTCCGGCCGATACATTTTGTAATTTTCTTCGGTAATTTCCTTGTCAAAAATATGCAAATATAATATTCCCAACGCACTGCCATGGCTTACCAAAAATACCGTATCGTGTTCGTGCCTGCTTACCAAATTGTCAAAAAATGCTCCAACCCGCGCCTTTAGCTCAACGTAGTTTTCGCCTTTTGGCGGTTTAAATAAATGAAACGGTTCGCTGGCCTTTGCTTTTATTTTTTTCCATTCGTGCTTTGGCAGACTTTCATAAATCCCCAAATTCTGTTCTTTTAAATGGGCTATTTCTGCCACTTTGGCGCCGGGGTGGTGTTTTAGCACTTCCTGTGCTGTGTGCACCGCCCGCTTTTGTGGACTAATATAGACAAAATGAATATCTTCTTTTTTTAAAAAATCTGCTAATTTTTTAGCCTGCTGCTTACCTATATCGGTAAGCAAAGGGTCAACATCCCGTCCGATATTGATTTCCTTTACGTTTTCAGAAGTCTCCGCATGTCGTGCGATAATTACCTTCATATTGTTTTAAAAATTATTCTTCGTTCCAATAATCAACCCACCTGTCATAAGAATTATATTTTACATCTTCTCTTTTCCAGAAAACTTCTATCTTTTTAGTTTTGGGATGATTCGTTAATTGATCTAATGCCTTAGAGCTTAATTCTACTCCCCGTGGGTTTGTCCCTCGTTTCGGAAGCTTTATATACTTTTTCCTACCTAAATTTTCTAAAACTTCTTCTTGCACTTCTTTTGGTAAAAGATAAAAATATCCTATATCATCCCAGTTTATTTGCACCAAAATAGTATCACAGGTTGGATTATAAGTTTTACTAAATTCTAACGCTTTTTTAGGATCAACTGTCCAGATTAATTTAACTCCATTTATTTTCTTACCGGACACGGTCTTTATTGATAATGGTTTATCAAATACCATCACGTCAGTCTCGGATTTAGTTATGGGTATATTTGTTTTAACATCTTCTGGGCCAAATTTATAAATTAATAATGCGATCACGATTCGCTCTCGCGCAGAACCAACCTCCATACCTAATTTACCATCTCTTGAATTATCTATTTCTGTTAATTGAAAAAGATACGGTAACTTTTTCTTAATTTTTTCAACTATTTTTGAATCTTCGAAAATTGATCCTATATTTTTATTCATAAATTTTGATTTAAAAAATTTTCAACCTTTTCTGCAATGTGCCAAGCAAAAACGGGTGGAACCGCATTTCCTATTTGTTTATATGCGCTTGATGTTGATGGATAAAAAATAAAATCATCTGGGAAAGATTGGATTCTTGCCGCCTCTCTAGCTGATAATCTTCTTTTTTTATTCCAATGAAATTCAATATTACCATGATGTTCGGCTCTCATTGTTGGTCCAATTTTATCTTTATTAACAAAACTATTGCCTTGCGTGCCATGGAAGTACTTTGCCTTTGACCAAAAATGGTTGTGAATTTCACCTTCTTTTATTTCCTCAAGATCACCAATAGCTTCTGACAAAGTCATTCTTTTTTCTTTTGTAAAAATTGGTTCAGGAAAAGTAAATTTTGGTAAATTTCTTTTTTTATCAGTACCGACAATAATAACTCTTTCTCTATTTTCTGGAACTCCAAAATCAGCTACATGGAATAATTTATATTCTACATCGTAATCGAGATCAGCAAAATCCTTTTTTATGATCTCTATGGCTTTTCCACCATTCATACTTAGCAGTCCTTTCACATTCTCTGCAAGAAATAATGCTGGTCTAAGCCTCCTAACTGTTTCTACCATACTTTTATAAAGATTACCCCTTTTTGTTTCAAATCCTTTTCTTTTACCTGCTAAACTAAAATCTTGACACGGGAAACCACCAACCACAACATCAACAGATTGTGGCATTTTAGAACTAAATAAATCTGGATAATTATTATTTAATAATTTTACAATATCCCCACAAACAATTGGTTTTTTTAAATTCTTCCGAAATGTAAAACAAGCATTCTCATCAATATCGTTCGCCCAAACAAGATCAAAATTTCTTTTTTCAAAATTTTTACCAAAAATATTAAAATTGCCAGCAAAACCTAAATCCAAACCCCCGCAACCAGCGAAGAGCGATACAATTGAGTATTTTTTATTGATTTTATCTTTTAACATTTAAAGTATTTACACTGTTATTTTACTATTTTTAAGAAATAAGAAACAGTATTGGTACTGTTTCTTATTTGCTATATACTTTGAATTACGAAACTCTTCGGAGATATTTTTCCCAAATTTGGAGATAGAAATTTGATAGAATTTATAGGCGTAGCCAAGGGCTACGCATAGAAATTATAGCGAATTTGTAGCCCAAATTTAGGAAAAAGACTCCGAAACTCGTTTTCAAGGTGAGTTTCGTAATTCAAAGTATATATCTAAATTCTTAACGCTCTTTATGTACGCCTAGATATTTTATCTGTTAATCCATTTTTTAGTTATTGCTTCTTCCAAGTCAATATTCATTACATGAGCGTTAACCATTACCATACCCAAAACATCGGCTAATTCTTTTGCTACTTCCTCTTTAGATATTTCTTCTGCAAGATGTTTTTCCGGGCGGCTCTTTTTTCTGTGGATTAAAACTGCTTGCGATAACTCGCCAACCTCTTCGTATAATTTTAGCAAAGCAAAATCTTGATCAATAGTAATGTTATATTGCTTTCCATAATTTAAAGCATTTTCTACCACCTTTTTTTCAACTTCTTTAAAATCCATTATATGTCTAGGTTTTTTACACTCTTGGCGTGCGTCTGAATAAACTTTTTTCTTGGCTCAACCTCTTCGCCCATTAAAATGTCAAACGTTTTATCGGTTTGGTGTGCGTCTTCAATTTGCACCTGCAACAACAATCTGTTTGCCGGATTCATCGTAGTATCCCAGAGCTGTTCGGAATCCATTTCTCCTAAACCTTTATATCGCTGTAAATTAATACCGGTGGTTTTTTCCATTTTTCCAACGATACCGTCTTTTTGCTCTTCGGTATAGGCATATTGCACGCTTTTCCCCTGCTGGATTTTATACAACGGCGGCTGGGCAATGTAAATATATCCAGCTTCCATAATAGGTTTAAAATACCGATAAAATAAGGTTAACAATAAAGTCCTAATATGGCTTCCATCCACATCGGCATCGGTCATAATAATAATTCTATGATATCGTAATTTTTCTAAACTGAAGTCTTCGGCCACCGCAGTTCCGAGGGCAATAATAATTGATTTTATTTCTTTTGAAGAAAGCATTTTATCAAGCCTGGCCCGCTCCACATTTAAAATTTTTCCTTTCAACGGCAAAATAGCCTGAAATCTCCGGTCGCGGGCCATTTTGGCGCTATTGTGAACAAAAACCCCAGAAGCCAAAGCAAAATTATGAGTTCCCGGAACTTCAATATCATACACGTCAATTTTTTCTTTTAACTTGATAATCTTTTTTATTTTATGATTGTAATTTAAAACTGCTTCTTGTAATTTTTTTTCGTCCCCGCTAAAAAATCTTTCTTTTATAGTTTCGTACTTTAATAAACTCTTATCATTTTTAGCCAATCTTTCTTCTTGATATGATTTTTTATCTATTTTACCAACCTTTTCAGATACACTCTTCATTATGCTTAAAAATTTTCTTAAATATGTTTGATTATAAGAAGCCTTTCTTTGTATTCTAAATTCCGGCGTCCATTGTTTTTTAGTTTCTTTTGCTCTCCACGCCAAAAGACTTTTATCTTGCCATTGTTTTTTTGCCAACGAAGATAGTTCCCTTTTCAATTCTGGATGCTTTATAAAAAACTCTACTACTTTTCCAGACTGTTTCTTTACGTTTTCAGTATTTGACCAATATTCTTTCTGATTGTCATTTAATAATTCATTATTCTTTTGGCGATATTCCGCGTTATTTTCATAAAATGCCAAAAACTTGCCAACCATGAATTCTTTATACTCTTCGCTCTCCCATTGTTTTTTTGCCCTCTTGCTTAACATGGCAGACATTGCAGGTGCGCTCATTATCTTGCTGATTTTTTGCTTGTACTCTTTTGTTTGATGAGCCTGCCTAGCATTCTCTTTTGCCAAATCAGTATGCAAGGTAAACTTTGCGTGTGTTCTGTGATGTTGTAAATGACCCTCTCTGGTCATTCTTATTATATTAGTTGGGTTATTATTTAGTTTATTAAAATCTATATGATGTTTATGGTCTCCACTATTTTTTAAGTATACGTCATTTTCTAAATTGTAATTATCAGATAACATATGGGTAAAAATCCATTTTGAATTTTGTGGGTTTAGCACCATTTCATATCCCTTAATGGTTATCCTGCCACCCAATTTTGATACTTTTTTATAAAGAGGCATTAAAGAATCTTCCGAGGTTAAATCTTTAGCCATTATATAATTACCGCCCCTTAACATAAACTTGTGATCCGGTGTGCAAACCAACTCTGCATTATTGTCTAAAATAATTTTAATAACTTCCGTATTTTTTTTATTAATTCTTGGGTTTAAAATTTGTTCTACACCAACACTGCCATCATCTTTAATGGTATAGCAGAAATTTTTCTTTCCATCCGCATCTTCTTTGACTAAATCTATAAAAGATATGTTTCTGCCATCAGCCAAAGCAATTTCAGTATTTCCATCAAAACACCCACCTGCGGAATCCCCCTCCACGATATATAATTCCGATTCTTCCGGATCCTTACTCAAACAGTCGGATAATTTCCCTGGCAACGCCAAGCCTTCTAAAATACCTTTTCGTAATACGGTTTGGCGTGCGGCTTTGGCGGCAAGGCGGGCTTTTGTTGCCAATAAACAATTTTCAATAATGGCACGGGCATCGGTCGGGTTTCTTTCCAGGTAATCAGTTAAACCTTCAGCGACCGCATCTTCCACAGCGCCTTTGGCTTCGGGGTTGCCCAGTTTGGCTTTGGTTTGACCTTCAAATTGCGGATTTCTTATTTTTACCGAAATCACGGCGGTCAATCCTTCACGCACATCGTCGCCCGAAAAATTTTCATCTTTTTCTTTTAAAAATCCTTCACGCCGAGCGTAGGCGTTTAGGCACCGGGTCAGCGCTGTCCTAAAACCCGAAATATGAGTTCCGCCTTCGGGCGTGTAAATATTGTTGGCAAATGATTGCTCAGTGCATTCCATTTCCTGGGTATATTGAAACGCAGCTTCAATAGCCACATCGCTTTTTGTCGTTGCCACGGAAAAAATATTCTGGTGGCGGGGCGTGTTTCCTGAAACTAAAAATTTTACAAAACTTCCCACGCCTCCCTCAAAATAAAAAGTGTATTGAGAATATTCTTCCTTTTTTCTTTCGTCTTTGAAAGTTATTTTTACGCCACGGGTCAAATAGGCCTGCTGGCGCACATGGTTTAAAATCTTTTTTGAATCATATTTTATTTCAGGAAAAATTTGTGGATCGGCATCAAACATAATAGTGGTTCCTGATTTCTTGCTGTCTTCCACTTTTTTTACAACCCCCTTTGGCACGCCCCTGAAATATTCTTGCCGATACAAACCCCCATCGCGTGCCACTTGTGCTTCCATAAACGTTGATAATGCACAGACAACCGAAACTCCCACGCCATGCAAACCTCCGGAAACTTTGTAGGCGTCTCCGCCAAATTTTCCGCCAGCGTGCAACGTAGTCAAAACGGTTTCCAGAGTTGATTTACCGGTATCAGGGTGTTTTTCAACCGGAATACCCCGGCCGTCATCAGAAATACTCACGCGGTTATTTGGCAACAATGTTATTTCAATTTCTTTGGCGTACCCGGCCATAGCTTCGTCCAAGCAATTGTCCACCACTTCCCAAATTAAGTGGTGCAGGCCATCAAGTCCGGTGGAGCCAATATACATTCCAGGGCGCAACCGTACCGGTTCCAAACCTTTTAACACTTGAATATCTTTGGCGCCATATTCGCCTTCTTTTCTTACTTTTTTTTCGGCGATAGCTTCCATCTTCGGTTTTTCTTTACCCTGAGCCACGTCGAAGAGTTCAACCACTTCGGTTTTTCTGGCTTTTGTTTCCCATGGTTTGGCTTTGTTAGATTTTTCTTTGTCCCGCCCTTTTGGGCGAGGCTCGCCCTCTTGGGCGGCAGGCAACACCAAAGCCGCCTTTTTGGGAAGATCCCCGCCTGCAACGCTTTGCACAGCAATGCGGACAGGTTTTTTAATTTCTTTTTTCGGTTTTTCCTTGTCCGCCGAAGCTTCAGCGAAGGAGGAGTCTTTATCTTTTATGTTTAATTTCATGATTTTTTATTAAATGTTCGTTGATTTTACCAAATTCACAGAAGATGGGCAATTATTGACAATTATTATTAATAATGCTATACAGGTATCATTGCAAAAACGCCGTTTTTGCACCCACCACTCTTTTAGGAGAAGTCATGATTGACCAAGTGTTAGGATTTACGTCCGCCGCCCTCGACCATGATCTTCTCTTTGAAGATTGGAAAGCTACTGTCCTTTCCTCAATCAGAGGAGATAGTAATTTTTATGGGGTTTTCGAAATCTTCAAAAATAAATCCTTGCCCGAGAATGTGGCAAGGGATGCCGTTTTGGCCATAGCAGCTGGGGCTGACCCAGAAAAAGTTCTTTCAATGATCAAAGAAAACGTTCCCAACCTTATCGGGAAACTGAAAAGAATGGGACACATCTTGCACGGCGAATGCTCGTGCTACTAAAAATATCAGGTCCGGGATGGAAACATCATCGGGCTTTTTTTTACCCCGAAATAAAGGATATTAAACCCTGTATTGCCTGCGACGTTTGTGTATCACGCACTACGATGCGTGATACACTGCACTATCCTCGGCAATAAATCTGTGGATTTAAACGGGGCGGGCAACATTTATCGGACAACCGCACCAAATTCTTCTTTGGTTTTTTCGGTAATTTTATTGTGGATTTTAATAAACTTGCCGCCGACCAGCATTTTTACAATAAACTAAATTCTATGAGTGCCTTTTTTATTACTTCCTTACTGGTTTCAAATCCTTTCATCCAAACAATCTCTTCTGAATAATCCATGTCTTCAAAATAACTTATTTGTTCCCTGAAAATTCTTTCATTAAACTCATTTTTAAAAATATCTTTTGCCTTTTCCATAACTTCTTTTATGGGATGAAAATCTTTTATAATAAAATATAAGTCAACATAATCCTTCCATTTTTGCGGGCGCCCAAGGGCGTACACTTTCATCGCTGCCAACACTAAAAGATTGGGCATTATTATTACATCGCCAAAATTTTCAGAAAAAATAATGGGAAATGGATAATGTAAAAAAGTAAACTTTACGTTATGGATTTTTAGGGTGAATTGTCCAATCTCATCCCTTGCTACTTCATCAATTTTTTCCAGTTTTTTTATTTTATTTCTTATCTTCAAGCTGTCAAATTCTTCCAAAGAAAATAAATCAAAATCTAAAGACTCCCTATGTCCAATATGCAGGGCGATGGCGGTGCCACCGACTAGTCCAAAATCTTTTTTAAATAAGGCTACCAAGGGCAATAATTTCTTTTGCTCTGGTGCCAAAATTTCCTCATGCATATTTTTTAAAATACATTTGAAAATAATTTTTTGTTTTTTTGTGGTAGTTGGTTCTTTGCCCGCCTACTTGTTGTTTAAATACTTGAGCCATTTTTCCAATACCAAGGATTTTAATGAGAACTTGCACATCTTCCCAGCTACCATAATTTAATGTGTGTTCAATAATTGATTCCACACTCAAACTTTCCAGATTTTTCACATACCAAACCAAGTGCTTTCTGGCAAGCATAAATTCTTTTAACTCTTCTTTTTCTTTAATATTGAGTTTCATTTTTATTTTTTAACTAAATGAGATGGTTGCAGGGATCTTTATTTTGAATTTTATCTAATTACTGCCCCAAATTCCTCCTTCGTCTTCTCGGTTATTTTATCGTGGATTACATTAACTTCTTCGTTAGTTAAGGTTTTTTCCAAAGACCGATAGACAATATGAAAGGTATATGATTTTTTGTCGGCACCGAATTTTTCGTCGTTTTCATATTGGTCCATTAGTTTTACTTCTTCAATTAAGCCTTGGGCAGCATCCTGCACGAGTTCATAATAATTATTCAGGCTGATTTTTTTATCAATAATAAATGAGATATCTCTCTCCACTGACGGATATTTGCTCACTTCTTTATATTTACTATCCAAATTTTTCAATTGTTCCTGGATACGCGGGTCTTGTGACCAAAAAATTCTAATATCTGGAATTTCCATCTTAGCGATAGCCAATCTCTCCAAGCCAAAACCAAACGCCCAACCATTGTAACCCTCAACTCCAAAATTTTTCAGTACGGTTTTTTTAGGCATTCCCCCGCCCAATAATTCCAGCCATTTGCCGTTAATATCTATTTCCACTTCCAGTGACGGATCGGTATAAGGAAATATATCAGGATTAAACCTGAACTTTACATTGAAACCGAAAATACCTTGCACAATTTTAGATAGCGCATTTTTCAAGTCATCAATAACAAGCATTTGTTGACTATCCGGAGTCAAATACAGGCCGCCGAATTGATGAAATACATTCATGTGAGTTCGGTCTATTTCATCTTTCCTGTATACCTTGCCGTAGCAAAATACGCCAAACGATTCGTTATTGGCGATTTTCTTTTTAGTATCCGGGTGGTTTAAATAGTAATACCACATAGCAGTATCATGGGTGCGCAGCACATTTTTTTTATCCACGTAATACGTGTCTGATTCGCTACGAGCCGGATGGTCTTTGGCAAAATCAAACAAATCAAATAAAATTTCGATTGGAATAACTTCAGGGATAATCACGTTATCAAAATCGGCAAAATCTTTAATATCTAATACACGATCTACCATTGCTTTTAAGGGGCTTCCCTCCTTACGAGACAAATCAGGCATGCCTAAAACACGCCGAAGCCTTTCGGATTTTACATCAGTTTTAGATTCAAGACCGACAATTAATCTTTTTTCTTCTTCATTACTAATAAGAATATCTTTATGCATATTTCGCAATTTAAGGTTACTATTGTTCTTAATTCTATCAAATTTTTCAGCAAAAAACAAGCCCCGCTGGGCTTGTTTTTTAAGTCTTTAATTACCACTACCGGTCGTCTTTGAAGTAATCATAACATCACGCAATACATAAGCATTAATAGTAGTATCGGTTAGCGGACCCCATATGCGGACTGTATCGCCTTCTTTTACATCAGTCAAACTGGTGCTCAAAAACATTTTGTCAACAATTTTTGCATCGGTTACCAATTGCACGGTATAAACAGTTCCCCCAACGGTTAAGGTAAACGTTTTGGCATCCACATTAATATTAGTTGCTATTCCCTGCCAATTTTTAGGGCTTTCATTTTTCATGACTTCCCTGATTTCCTCTTGGTTATTGCGCCTTTCTTTTTTTATCGCTTCCCTTTCTTCTTTAATTACTTTTTTTGCGGTCCAGTCACGTACCAGCCTTGCATCCACTGTCCACAAAGCACTTTGGCTAACGGTACCTTGGACGCCGACAAAATCCCCTACGGCATATTGGGTTAAGGTAGCATTTTCCGGTAAAATCTGCGCAGAAGAAGGAATATTTACCATCCATTCCCCGCCCCAACTTTTTACCTTAAGGAAATTAGCGCCGATTTCATTAACCGTACCCCTTAACAATACGTTGCCTTTGGGTCCTACTTCCAAGACCATTTGCCGGTCATTGGATCCAGACATCATGGTGGCCTGGGGCATCATGGTAGTTTGAGGGGTTGCGGTATTTTCCGCAAACACCAACGAAGATGCACCGACAAACATGGTAGCAGCTATACCTGCACCGACTAAATATTTTTTAATATTCATAATAATAAATTTAAAATATATATTTTTTATATTCGACCTTTTAATTCACGGCTATTAGACCTGTTGCGTATTAAGAATTTACTGCAAATTGAACCTTTCGGCTGGAAATTTGCTATAATTTCGCAGCTTAGCTAAAGCTAAACTTCAAAATTCTATCAAATTTCCAGCTTCGAAATCTTCAATTTTCGTCACAATCCTTAATACACAACAGGTCTATTCTATTATTTCTTCCTGCCCCTGTTCCTCTTCTTGATCAGATACTTGATCGCCAACCAAAAATCCGCCTGCTTGCAATGTCCATAATTTTTTATACAAACTATCGTTGTTATTCAATAAATCATTATGGCTTCCATCTTCAATTATTCTACCATTATCTATGACAATAATCCTGTCCATTTTTTGAATAGTTGAAAGCCTATGCGCAATCACAATCGTAGTTTTTCCCGCCATTACATTATTTAACGCATCTTGAATTAACATTTCAGAATGAGAATCCAAACTGCTAGTTGCTTCATCTAATATTAAAATCGGAGCATTTTTTAAAATGGCACGAGCAATAGCCACCCGTTGGCGTTCGCCGCCCGACAACTTAATTCCCCGTTCACCAACAAATGTTTCAAAACCATAGGGCAACATTTTTACGAATTCATCGCAGTGCGCAAGCTTGGCCGCTTTTTCTATGGCTCTTTTTGAAGCATCTTGGGATCCGTAGGCAATGTTTTCTGCCAAAGTGCGATGAAACAACACCGGATCTTGGGGCACCATAGAAATATTTTTTCTTAAACTGTCTTGGGTAACTTTGGCAATTTCCTGGCCATCGATTAAAATAGCTCCTGATGTTGGCGAATACAGGCGCAATAATAATTTTACAAAAGTGGTTTTACCCGCTCCCGAAGGGCCGATTAACGCCACCCTTTCTCCGGGCTTTATGAGTAAATTTATATTTTCCAATACTTTTCTGGTTTCATGGAAACTAAAATTCAAATTCTTAAATTCAATACTCCCCTCTTTTACTTTTAATTCTTTGGCGCCAGGTACATCTACGATTTCATGAGGCAAAAGCATAATTTCCACCATTTCTTTGGCATCGGCGTACGACTGATAAATATCCCTGGTTATCCTGGTAAACCCCCACAACTGGTCAATAAGATACAACACATATACTTGCAATAAGACAAAAAATCCAACGGTTACTAATCCCTGCTGCCAATACTTAATAGTAAAGTAAAATAAAATAAATTCTATGGAAAATCCAAGAGCACTTTGGCCTGCTTCTATCAAAGCGAGCAGATTCCAATTAAACGTGGTAATTTTTGCCTGTTGGTCGGTAACGTTTTTGTAGCCCCTTGATTCGAAATTAAATCTGCTAAAAAGCTGTACGGTATTTTGATTGGTAATGGTATCGGCCAAATATGCCGTTGTTTTTGAATCTATCTCTGCAACTTGCAGATCATATTTTATTTTCCATATGGAAAAACTTACATTAAATATTATAAACACTAATGACCAAATTAAAATTACCAATGCAATTAATGTATTAATAAAAGAAATAACAATAACTATTGTGACTACCTTGATTGCCAAGGAAAGCAAATCCCAAAGAATCCTGTCGGCCAATTTTTCGAAAGATCTTCCAAAACGGTTAACTTTTTGTACCAAAGAACCAGTAAAGTTATTCGTAAAAAAACCATACGAGTGTTCCATTAAATAATCGTACGCTTGCTGTTTTAACCTTACGATTACGTCGTTTTGAAACTTCATATTTAAAAAAGCATGTGAACGATATAGCACCCAAAGTGCGCCATTTAAAATGGCGACGTAGATAATGATGGAAATCAATTGCGACGCAATTAATGCTTTATCTAAGTTTGTTGAAATAATATCAAAAAAGTATTTATAAAAAACTGGAATTATTGTCCCTATAACATTAATTGATACTGCGCAAAAAAGAATAAAAAACAGCGACCATTTCTGTGGTTTGATTCCCTGCCAGAAAGCTTTTGATATATCAAAAAAGCTTACTTTGGGATAAGTGATATTTTTTTGTATTTGTTTAATAGTCATATGTCTCACTACTTAATAAGCCTATCAAAAAAGAACCCACATTTCTAGATCAAAAATCTGTTTTTTTGTAACAAAACTAATTAGTCTAATACGAAATCTTCTTTACCAGCACATTCAAAAGTTTTTTGGCCTCTACGCTTGCACTTCGGTTGTCTTGAGCCTGGGTAAGGCTTTGCCACTGATCCAAGATGTCTTGGTCATTAAGATTCCTTACCATGGTTTCTAGGGTAAGCCTGGTATTAAAATCAACGTCTTTGTCAGACATTAAGACCTGTTCAATAAATACATTGGTAAAAGAAAGGATTTTAAGATTAAGCTGTTGGGTTTGATTGGCGCGATTTTGGGCATAGACATTATTGACTAACAACAATGCTAAAACAGCGTTGCAAAGCAACGAAAGACAGAAGACGACAATCAGAATGCTTTTTTTGTTTGAAAGTTGCATATTTTAAAATTATTCTAATTAATCTAATTATTCTAATTAACCTAAGCAAATATTAAATCAAGAATGCCTAATTTCTAAATTCTTTGCGTTAACTTTACGATAAATGGTATTAAATATTAAATGTAATTCTTTCGCCTCTTGCCATAATATCCCTGCCCGTTCTTTTAGTTCCGGAGCCGCTGTGGATATTATTCTCAACCAATATGTTGTCTCTCTAGCTTCCTTTTTACAAATTCCTATTTTATGTTTGAAATCTTTTCCTGACTCTACGTCATCGGCTTCACAATAATTTGCCCCTATAGAAGTTCCAGCTGCCACTAGTTGTGGAATAATTCTTTGGGTAACTAAATTTACAGGAGTTATTTTTGAAAAGATGATTATGCTTTCTTCAAACCTTGCGGTTCTTTCCTCTAGGTCGTATTTCTTGGGACTTTTTTCATTAAACATTGATATTTGATTAGAATAATTAGATTAATTTATTTTACTGCGACCTTTTTTGTCCCGATTACATCGTGGATCCTCGATGGTTTTTCCATCGGGATTTAAATTTACGGTAGACTAAGAATAAAATAAGAAGAATTGACACAAGCATGATGGCGATGCGCAACGGCCATTGGTACCAGGGGGTGATCTTTTTTAAAGGAAGGTCAATGAAAACTCCCAAACTCCCTTTCTCAATGGTAAAGCTTTCAGTACTGTAAGATTGATAGCCCTGGGCGATAGCTTGCAGATAGTAAGTCCCTTCGGGCGTCAAAAAGGCGTACTTACCGGTGTCATTGGTAATTTGCGGGTTTTTTTGCAAATACTTTTCGGCGGGCCAAAGCTCATATTGAAGAGTTTTTGGATTTTGCCAAAGCAAAGATACGGTAGCGCCTTCAATTCTCAATTTGCCTTCTGGCAATTTAGTATACACATACCCCTCTGGGTCCACCACGGTGATGAGTTTTATCTGCTTGGGGACAAGATTGGAATCTTGGTAATCCATGATGGTGATGATGTCGTACTCCCCTTCAATGCTGGGGCTGGTAAACTCGGCGCTCCAAAAACCGTTGGCGATCGGGGCATAAGAAAACTTTTGCAAGAGGAGCTGGACGGGATTGTGGTTGTCGGTGGCGGCGGGAATTTCGGCGGCGGTATCAGTGTTTTGTGCCGCGGTGGCTTGTCCGATAAGAGAAGCCAAGAGAATGGATGGGGTTGATTGGGTTGATGCAGTGACAGCCGGGTAGATGACGGGGCGAACGGAAAGGGGCTTGCTAAAGAGCACCAAGCCGGTGATGGATTTGACCGGCTGATCGGGCTTTACGATAAGCTCCACGGGTTTGTTGACGGGGATGTTGATCTTTTGGAAAGCGTTTCCTTTGCTATCGAAAGAAAGATTGGTGTTAATGTCAATGAG
>Ga0209542_10003524_pt1 | contig 33424 bp, 39 predicted proteins | sample RifCSPhighO2_01_FD_184028 | JGI IMG/M metagenome (GOLD analysis project Ga0209542, IMG submission 184028) | Soil microbial communities from Rifle, Colorado - Rifle CSP2_plank highO2_0.1 (SPAdes) (version 2) | ecosystem: Environmental > Terrestrial > Deep subsurface > Rock core/Sediment ... | reverse complement strand
CTTCCGAAGGGCGCACCACTCACACTTTTTTTCTCATATTTTACCGATGTTTTTAAAATATCACTGAAGTATGCCTCAACAGAGCGCTTGATGCGCTATTTCAGGCACCAATTTTTTCCTTTAACTGGAAACGGCCCCACGGCAAAGGTTTTGATGCCGCCAGCGCGGCCGAGGATGACTCCCATGAAGGGGTTAACGAGATCGTTGACGAACGCGGTCACCACTCGCTGCACCGCAGAACCCAGTATAAAACCAATGGCGAGCCCCATCACGCCGCGTTCGCGTATGAAATCAAGAAATCCCGTTACCTGTCCTCTCAACTGTTCTCGCATGCTTCTTATGATGCCTCATCAATGGCCTCGTTGACAAGTCGGTCAGCTTCTTTATTCTCCTCGCGCGGGATGTGGACAAAATGAACGGCGGGAAAGCCCGCGGCGAGCTTCTTAACGCTCGCATACTGCGGCTTCAAGGACGGCTCTTTCACGCGGTATTCGCCGCGCATCTGCTTGACGATAAGCTCCGAGTCCATGCGCACTTCAAGCTTGCGGCCCCCGAAGCCCAGCCGCTTCGCCTGCGCGAGCGCGAGTGCGAGCGCTTCGTATTCCGCCCAGTTGTTCGTCTGATTGCCCAAGAATTTCTTCAGTTCAGCTACCTTGCGATCACCATCGAAGATAAGAACTCCGGCCCCTGCAGGTCCCGGGTTATTCCGTGCCCCGCCATCAGTATAGATAACGACCTTCGGCATTATATGGCAGCAGGGGCAGGAACTGGTATTTCTACTTCACTCGCCCGATGCTCAAGTGTCCGATACGCATGCACGACCGCCAGAAGCGAGACGGGGACCGACACCAAAAGTCCCACGACAAGTGCCAAGACACCGACGATGTTGATGAGGACGATCGCGAGCACGAGGAGAAATAGTTTCCATCGATTGCCTTTCGTGATGCGTAGGCTCTCTTTCATCGCCTCGATGGGCCCGAGGCCGCGGTCGATGACGAGATACGTCGCAAAGAGGAGCGCCAAGGCCGCGATGATGCCGGGGATAATGAGAAGGATGAGGCCGATGAGGACAACGAGCGCGACGAGGATCTTCACGCCGACGTATTTCCAGAACGACATCGGGTGCCAGAGATCCTGAAAAGAGACCTCCTCGGCGTCATCATGCGCCTTCAAGGCGAAGGAGACGAGTCCCATCTCGATAAGGATGTTCGCGGCCAAGACTGCAAGCACGAGGAGGAACGAGAACGCACCTGTTTGGTATGCATTCGCGATCGAGGTAAGGACACTGGAGATGATGACAACGAGGACCACAATGCCGATGAAAAACCACGGCCGTTTCTTGAAGGTTCCCCAGCCAAACCTGATGGATTCGCGGACTGATAGTGTTTGCATACCCGGTTAGTACAATTTCGAATACTCTCTGCCGCTGTTACTTCCTGGTTTCAAAAACAGAAACAACGTCAAGATGTATATTTAATGTATGGTAATTATGCTCCAGCCAAGGCAATTCGAAATTGTCCTACCGGGCATGACGGTACTCTACCACACCTTACGCGCGCGGCAGGAGGATATCCGCAATCCGCAAGGCGAGCCTGTCGGGGCCGCGGAACGAGTCCCGCTCGAGAGTCGCGAGCATGTCGACACGAGTCCCCGGAGAGGGCGCGAGCGTGAAATCCATGGGCGTCCTGAAGAACTGGAAGGCGCGGCAGGTCGCCCCGCTTTCGCTGCAGACGAGCGTCACCTCGGTGTGGTTCATCTCCTTGCCGAACTGCCGCGCGAAGGTTATCACAGCTTTCCGCACCCGGAAGACCGGTTTCGGATTCCCCATGCCAAACGGTGCGAGCCGCGAGAGATCGCGGAAGAACGGGGTAGAAATCTCCGAAAGTGTGAGTTCAGCGTCGGGTTCTTTTTCAACCTCCGGCTCCCGTGTCGATTCGACCGATAGCGCTGCCATCGCCTGTGTAAGCGCTTCGGGGAGCGTATGCACCGCTTCGTGCGATACCGAAAATCCACCCGAAGCATGGTGCCCGCCGAATTCTTCGAACGAATCTTTCGCCGCCGTGAACAGCTCGACGACGGAGAGGCTGCCATCCGAACGAGCGGAGCCTTTGAGATTGCCGTTCGCGTCGCGCCCCCACATGCATACGATGCCGCCGCGCTCTTCCATGATGGAATTCGCGGCAAGGCCCATAAGCGCGGGTTTCCACTCGGTATCGCCGAGAACGACGATGCGATCGCTTCCTGCGTACCGCGCTTTGATGCGTGCTTTGGCTTCGCGCACGATCGCTGCGACGACGCCGCGGCGCTTGCGATTGAGCGATTCGAGTTTCGCCGCAAGCAGTCCTGCTTCACTCTCATCCTTCGTGGTGAGCAGTCTCAAGGCAAGCTCCGGCTCGTCCATGCGCGAGGCGGCATTGATGCGCGGCGCGAACGAGAACGCGATGTCGTCTTCGGTGAGATTCGCCTGGCGAAGTCGCGTGCTCGCCGAGAGCGCGCGGATACCGAGACGCGGAGATTTGCGTAGAACAGTAAGACCAAAGTGCGCGAGTGCGCGGTTCTCTCCTACGAGCGGCACCAGATCAGCGATCGTTGCAATCGCGACAAGGTCGAGAAGCCATTTTTCCCAACCATCGGGGATCGATACGAATTGCGGGAGTTCGCGCCTTTTCCCTTCGATGAGAAGAGCGGAAGCGAGTTTCCATGCGGTTGCCGCGCCGCAGAGTTCGCGGAACGGATACTCCCCCAGTTTCGGATTGATGACCGCGACCGCGTCCGGGAGCGCGTCTTTCATTTCATGGTGATCGGTCACGATTACGTCCACTCCAAGTTCCTTCGCACGCTTTACCGTTTCCACGGCAGTCGTGCCGACATCCACCGTGATAATGAGTGCGACACTCCGTTTCGAAAGCTCTTCAACAGCAGCAGCATGAAAACCATACCCTTCACGGTCGCGATGCGGAATGTAGACTTCAATATTTTCGTAACCGATTTTCGCGAACGTGTCGGAGAGGACCGCCGCGCCGGGAATGCCGTCACAATCGAAGTCGCCGTAAATGGTGATTCGTTCCCCCTGCGCCATCGCTGAAAGCACACGAGCGACCGCCCGGCCCATTCCCTCTAATAGGAACGGGTTATGCGTGTCGCGCACGAAATCCGGCTTCAAAAATCTTTCTATCTTTTCTGTATCTGTAACACCTCGTTTATAAAGAAGGGTTCGTACTAAGTCAGAAATCATTCGAACAATTGTACCTTAAACAAAAAAGTTGCGCCTTATGAAGGAGGGGCTTCGCTTATTATCTGGAAACTCGTACCTCAAGTTTCGCGCCGACAGCGGCGGAAACTTTCGAGAGAAAATCAAGCGTTGGGTTCCCTGCGCCAGATTCGAAGCGGGCGATCGCCGACTGCGTGGTCCCAATTCGGCGCGCAAGTTCCGCTTGTGTTATGCCGCCCCGCAGGCGAGCGTCGAGAACTGCGCGGATAACGTCGTACTTCGGCTGAAGTGCGGTATATGCTTTCTGAAATCTGGGGTCGCGCATCGACTCACGTCTCCAATCGTTGAACGTAATATACTCGACTCCGGTCTTCGTTTTCTTGTATTTCATAGTTACCATCATAGCATATATGCTATGTTACGTGCAATAGGCTTTGAGGCGAGCGCGTGCAGTGGTGATTTCTTTCGCGCGCAAAGCAGGGCGCTGCTTCTTAAACGCAAGAACAAGCACGATATCTCCGCCGCAAAAGCCGTACAAGATGCGGATCTGGGGACGTCCCGTCCGTCGGAGTTCCCATAACCCATTACCCACGGGTTTTGTATATGGCATGGAGAGTCTATGTCCATATTCTTTCAGAAGATCTATCAGCCTTTCGACGTCTGTCCGAATTGGCATGTCAAGCGCATCGACAAACTCTCTGACTTGTCGTAAAGCGACGACATTCATAGCATGGTATTCGTCATCCCCCGTTTATGAAGAAGCGCCTGAACCAGCTCAGAAATCATTGGACGATTCTACCATTTCCAATTAAAGTGGAGTTGAAACGGTACCTGACCCCATCTTTGCGTCTTTCACTTCATGGTGGTCGGTCACGATCACATCCACTCCCGCTTTTTTCGCATGACTCACCGTCTCGAGCGCCGTCGTGCCGACATCCACGGTAATGATGAGTGCAACGTCGCGCTTCGAAAGCTCGTCGACAGCCGCTGCATGGAATCCATATCCTTCCCTGTCGCGATGCGAGATGTAGACCTCCATATTCTCATATCCGATCTTCCTGAACGTATCAAAAAGGACCGCCGCGCCCGGAATGCCATCACAATCAAAGTCGCCGTAGACGGCGATTCTCTCATTCTGCGCGATCGCCGCAAGAATCCGCGCGACGGCGCGGTCCATCCCCTCCAAAAGGAATGGGTCGTGTGTGTCCCGTTCGTAGTCGGGGTTCAAAAACCTCCCCTGCTCTTCAGCTCCGATAATCCCACGTTTATGGAGAAGAGTTCGAACTAAATCCGACATCATCGGAATAGTATTGCACAGCAGCGTATATGTTTATACCTGCACTGCAGGACGCGAAGATACAAAATATCTAGTCAGAAACGGAGCGAGAAGGAACGGAATCAGATATAGTACCCAGGACAGAAGATACGTTGTCGCGTATCCTTCCATATTCTGGAAGCCGTCAACCGTCCCGATGAGATTCCATTGCAATTGCACGTACGCAGCGTCGGCATTCATAGCAAAAGCAAATATCCACCACAATACCTCCCCCGCAGCATATGCGATGAGCAGAAGAATCAAGAGATTAATTATCCGAACAGGAATTTCGTGGGACCATCGTATGTATACATACATACTTATCACGAGAAGAATCGTGGTGGGAATGATATGCAGCAGAACGCTCTCGAATATATAGAATGGGATATTGGGATCATATACGGCATTTTCGCCAAAAAACGTGACGAGTGTCGTTGCTATCGGGCTAACCATAAGTGGAAGTAAAAAAATCTGCACACTATACGCCACAAACCCGCAGAGGAGCAATTTCACCGTATTTGACATTGAGAACAGTGTAGCGCATCTCGAAACATGCCGCGGTCATGCTGTGTATAATGCAAACATGTTTGAATGTATTTTCTGCAAAATCGTCGCGGGGGAAGCGCCCTCGCATACCGTGTGGGAGGATGAGAAGCATCTTGCCTTCCTTAGCATCTTCCCGAACACCGAAGGCGTCTCGGTCGTCATCACGAAAGAACATCATCCGAGCTATGTGGCCGACCTTCCCGATGAGATCTCAAACGGCCTTCTTTCGGCCGCAAAGAAAGTCGCGAAAAAGATCGATGCGGCGTACGAAGACGTCGATCGGACGGGTTTCGTCTTCGAAGGCTTCGGCGTCGATCACCTCCACATCAAGCTCTTTCCGCTCCACGGCACGAAAAGCGACGAGTGGAAGCACCACAGCTCGAACGTAGACAAGTATTTCGAATACTATGAGGGGCACATCTCCTCGCACGACTACAAGCGCGCAGATGACGCGAAACTAGCGAGCATCGCGGAAAGAATCCGCGATGCGCGCGGTTAGAACCACGAATTAAGTTCCACAAGCGCTGCTTGCAATAAGGATTCGAGTGCAGCAAGCGCGGCCGCAAGATTGGCCTGCTGTAGAAGCGAGGTCGCTGCCGAGCAGGTGCGGTATTTGAACGACGTGCTGCCGGAGAGCGTGCCATCGAAACAGGTACGGAATTGCTTGTACGCATCGCAGGTGTCTCCCGAGGAGACGCTCTGGCGCGAATAGAATCCGTACGATTGGTTGTGCGCCACACTCTGGCCGTCGAGCATGCAGGAGGCAGCTGCGGCCGTGGTGCATGTTGCGTGAGAATATACCGTGCTTCCCTGCATCGTCCCATCGAGACACGTTCGGCTCTGGCCGAGTTGCGTACACGACTGCCCGAACGGCGCCGACGAAGAGGTGTAGAACGTGCGACTCGTGTTGTGCTGGACGTAGACGCCGTCGAGTTTGCACCAGCGCTCCCCGACGGGCGCGCACTGCCCATATTGATATTGGGAAGAGCCCGACAAAACACCGTCGGTGCACGTGCGGCTCTGGCTGATGCTCGCGCACGTTCCTTGCTGCGTGGTACCGTCCTGCCAACAATCAAATGTGTGGCACGGCGTTTGTGACGGCACCGTCGCCGTGTAGAACGTATGGCTCGCGCCGTGCGCGACCTCGACGCCGTCAATGGTGCACGTGCGCGCCGGAATCTGCGTGCACGACGGGAACTGATAGGATGCGCTGCCCGAGATGATGCCGTCGGTGCAGGTGCGCGACTGTTTGTACGTCACACAGGATTCCTGATAGGAGACCGAGGTGCGCGAATAGAAGTCGCGTGCCTGTGCGTGCGCGATGGTTGTCGTCCCTACGAGGCACGTGCCCGGCGCCGCAATCGTGCAGCTCCCATATTGATACGATACATCGCCGCCAAGGACGCCATTCAAACACGCACGTTCTTTGCCAAAAGGCGCGCAGGTCTGGCCGAAAAGCACGTTTTTCTCTTTATAGAATATGCGCGACTGCCCGGTCTGCAGCGTGACGCCGTCGATCGTGCAACTAGGAGGCGTGAGCGAGGCAGTGCAGGTCGCGTACTGGTAGTTCGTCGAGCCGGAGAGCGTGCCGTTCTCACAGGTGCGCGATTGCGAATAGGCCGCGCACGATTCATTCGAGGCCACCTCACGGCGCAAGAAGAACATGTAGGTGCTGCCGTGCGCGATCGAGACGCCATCGAGCGTACACGCATTTGCCGGATTCGTACACGAACCGTATTGATATCGTGCGTCTCCGGAGAGATATCCATTGATGCACTGGCGCGATTGGGCATACGCAGCGCAGGTGGAGCCTACCGGTGCGCTCTGGACTGAATAAAAAATCTGCACGACGTTGGAAGCGACTTGTCCGCCTATGAATGCACAATTTCCACCCGGTGTCGGCTGGCCTGGAGGAGGTTGCGTCGGTGGAACGCTTCCTCGGCACAAACTCGCGATCGCAGCGCGCGTTGCAGGCCCCACGACGCCATAGCCGGTAGTCGCCGGTGAGCCCGAAGTCACGATGGCATGGCGTACCTGGAATCGCTGCACCGCGGCTTCCGTGAGGGGGCCAAAGTAGCCGCTGATCGTGCCTTCAGGATAGATGCGCGAGTCCCCCGCGAGAAATGCCTGAAGACTGGTTACGTCAGAACCCGACGTTCCTCGCTGGAGCGTGCGCGTGAGCGTCGGACACGGTCCGTAGGCGGAGCCGGTCGCGGTGGGGATGGCACTCGGCGCGCCGCTTTGCGTCTGCAGTTGCGCCTGTAGGGCCGCAAGCTGCTGAAGGAGAATATTCAATTGCGCCTGCAACTCGCTTGCTGTCTGTGCATGCACGAGAGAGACGAAACCGAAAAACACCAAAGGAGAGACCATAAGTGCAACAAGTGCTTTTCTCATGCCCTCAAGTATATCCGGCGACCGTTCGCACACGCAACGCGCAACTGTGAGTAGTGGGCTGCGCGAGTCCTATCGATCAGCGGTGGTGCACACATCATCATGAATGATACTTGCTCCTGCCGCATCGAGGAAACAGCGGTTCGAATAGGTGATCGGCGTGTGCAGCAAGCAATCTGCAGCGCAGTAGGCGCCGGGCGCGCAAGTATTGGCGCAGCCAGGCGGGCGGCCGCAGATGGGATCGTACTGGAGCGTGCAGGCGACCGTGTCGCTCGTCACGCGCACCGTAATTGACACTCTCGCTTCTGTGCCTGCGGCATCACGCGCGATGATCATCACTGTGTACGTCCCCGGCACGCTGTACACATGCGTGAACGTCGTCGTCTGCGTGAAGACCGGAAGGCTCGTCATGAGACCCGAGGCCGTGTACTGCGCCTCATCGCCCCAGGAGATGTAGTAACTCAATTCCCGTCCTTCGGGGTCAGACGCTCTCACCGTCCACGTCCCGGTCTCATTCACCCGCAAGGTCGTGGGACCGGAGAAACCTGAAATAGTGGGGGGCTTGTTCGTTGAAGGATCGCCAAAGTACGCGATGCAGTAGGCCCCCGTATTCCCCGACGGGCAGTAGCGGAGCGTGCAGGCCGCGATGCCTCCCGGCGCCGAGCGGCTGCACGTATTGCATCCGTCGAACCATTGCCGGCACTGCGGATCGGCCGACGGATCGCCGGATTGCGTGCGGCACTGACCTTCGTAGAGGAAGCTTGCGCCGTCGGCTTCCATCATGCAGCGGTTGCTATAGGTCGTAGGCACCGGGTTGCACGGCGTCGTGATGCAGACGATAGGCTTTGCGCCGCAGACCGGCATGTACTCCTTGGTGCAGGCTGGGGTCATGCCGACGTAGATCTGTACTTTCCCAACAACTTCCAAACTGACCGGTGCCATGCACATTGGATTACCCATGCATGGATCATTAGTTTTCTTCAAAGTTGCAGTATATATTCCGTTTGCCGTATAGGTGTGCGTATTCTGCCCTGGAGACTGACACGCATCGGCAGGCGCATTGCAAAGCGAGGCAGGTTCGCTCGTGCCGTCGCCATAATCAATCGCGTACGAGACACTTTGCGGTTGAAAGGCGCTCACCCATGTGTTGAAGGTAACGGTAAGCGGCGCCGCGCCTTGCGTCGGTGTTGCGCTGAAACGCTCTTTATTCACCCACCCACCGCACCATGCCTTAATGCGCTCGCGCGTCCGAGGGCCAAGGAGACCCCAGCCGGTCGCCTGCGCGCTCCCGCTGCTCACAACCCCTTCTGACGCTTGCCAGCGCATCAAGGCATCCCGCGTCAGTTCCCCGAAATAACCGGTTGCCTGCGCGCTTAAGTATCCTTCCGTCCGCAAGAATTCCTGGAGCGAGCGCACATCGTCTCCCGTCATCCCCACCGAGAGATTACGCTCAAGGAGCGCGCAGACGCGATGCCTGAAACCGGCGTTCGCGACCGCATCGGTAATCGTTGTAATGACCGCGTCCGTGCCTACCTGGCCCTGAAGCGCGCGGATCTGCGCCGTGAGTTCGGCGACCTTCGCGAGAAGATCCCGTATCTTCGCTTGCACGTCATCTGCAGTAAGCGCGGAAGTTGCAAGAGGCATGACCGTGAGTACGAGCACAAACAATCCTATGGCAAGTTTGGTTTTCATAATTTGAATGGTACTAATGAATAATATATGGAAATGGCTGTTAAGCTACTGTATTTGCTGATTCTTAAAGGGGCTCGTATCAGCCCAGCCCGAGTGCTCGCATTTCAAGGTCACCGTCTGCACTTCTTGCGCCACCGTGCACGAGAGCCACTGGCACAGTTGTGTCCCAATGGGGACACTCACGACCATCGTAGCACCGTAGTGCGGGCAGGGCTGGCCGATAGTCCCCGTGTAGCTGGGAAGCGATCCTTGAGAAGTAGACGTCGCAACCGCATAGGCCTGACAGTTCGCACCGGAAGCATCGCACTTGCGCCAGTTGCCATTCTCGCAGCGCATGATGGGTGTCGAGGTCGCATTGAAGTAGAATCCTTCCGTGAAAAACGGCTGCCAGACGGTCGTACCGAGGTGATGCACGACCTGCGAGCCCCAGGGCGTTACGCAACTCGCGGAAACGGTCGTCGTCGCAAGCGGCGGAAGGAAGAAAAGCGGAACATTGTTGCCTCCTGCCGAGACGGCGACCGTGTACGTCGCGGATGCTACCTGCCCCGCGCTGTCGCGCACCGACACATTCAAGGTGAAAGTGCCACTCTTCGAGTACGAGTGACTTATCGTCGGCGACGAGGTATAGGTACCGCCGAGCCCCGCAAGCGCGCTTAAGATATCCTCAACACCCTCATCGCCCCAGATGACGCTATAGGAAAGCGCCGCCTTCTCCGGATCGATCGCATTGATCCTCCAGGTACCGAACGTGCCGACCGCAAGCGCCGTGGGTCCCTCGATACTTGCAATGACCGGCGGCTTGTTCGCGCCGCTTCCCGAAAGATTGCAACGCCAGCCGACATGGCAGCCGAGGCTCATAAGTTTCTCCCATACGCCGCTGCAAGCGCTCGTGGGAGCCGTAAGCGAGGCAATGAGAGGACAGAGAAGTACTGTCGAGGTTGCGGTAGTTGATGAGGTTTGTGTGGCCGGTACTCCCCCGGTGGATGCACTCGCCCGACAGAGGTCGGCGATAAGCGCGCGGGTGCGAGGACCGACGACGCCGTACCCGGTCGTCTGCGCGCTCCCCGAAGAAACAAGGCCGTGCGCCGCCTGCAGGCGGCGCACGGCCGCCTCCGTAATGGGGCCAAAATAGCCCGTTGGCTCTTCAGTAAAAAATCCGTGCTCTCTCAAAAATTGCTGCAGCTGCAGCACATCACTCCCCCGCGCGCCGACTGCAAGCGTGCGCGAGAGCTCGGGGCAACTGGCGAGAGACGCAGTAGTATTCGTAGTTGAAGCCGTGGTTGCTCCTCCACCCTGCAGCGCCGCGATCCTATCCTGCAGCACCTTGATCTGCTGCAGGATCGCATTGATCTTTTCCTGCAGCTCCGCGGTCGAGGTCTGGGCAAGCGAGAGCGCTGGAACGACGCAAATGAAAAAAATAACGACCGAGATGGCCCTTCGTGACATGCCTACAGTATGCCCCGCTCCACCGCGCACCTGGCACAGAGGGTGTGAATAAATAGGAGAACGCCAGCTATCGCGTGAGGAAGTTCAGGAGACCTTTCAGCGCTTCTTCGAGCGCGGTCAAGGCGTTCGCGAGTTGGAGCGCGGCGCCGCTGTTTCCTTGCGTACCTGAAGTGACCGTTATCATTCCTGACCATACTGTGCTTGCACTAAATTGCTGGCCGTTTATATACGTCACACTCTCAATCTTTGCCGCATATGTTCCTGGAGTCGTATAGGTATGGGAGGTATTAAACGCACATGTCAGCACCGATGTCGTATACTCCGACGTTACATTTTTTATCGTACATGGATACTCCGCCGGCGCAGAGTTATCACCGAACGTAATGCGCATTCTGTACGCGCCGGCGAGCGTATAAGGTGAATTGTAAGACGATTGCTGCTCGAAGCTGACGGTGAGCGGGGCTACTCCCGCTGTGGGCAAGATAGAAAAGTGGCCAACCGATCTTGCAACACTACCCATCTCCTCATTCCAACTTTCTTTATATCCAGGCGCCCATTGGCCATTGATGCATTGGTTGAGGTTTAAACAAGAGTATGTTGTCAACGCTGGCGACACTACTAGTGGTGTCGGACATTGTGTGGCTTCCGAGCGTATCTGTCCGTTCGCGTACGTCTGCCCGTTGTAGGTGCACGATGCGCCGGCTGTGCCGCCATCTCCCGAAGACACCGAACACGACGCCTTGTTGTACGTGTTGCTTCCGGAGAGGGTGCCATTGGTGCAGGTGCGGGTTTGTGCGACCGATGAGCAGGACTGGCCTGCAGGAACGGAGTTGGTGGAGTAGAAGGTTCTCGATTGACCGTGCGCGACCGTGACGCCGTCGAGGGTGCAGGAAGTATTGGTACTGCCTGCAGGTACCTGATTCTGCGGATAGTATGGGCTCGTGCACTCGGGAGCACCAAGTATATTCCCCAACGGTCCCCACCACTCTCCATAGCAGCAGCGTGTGGGAAGCCATGCGCCGCCTGGCGTTGAAGTGTTCAGTTCATTATGAGCATAGGTTCTTCCATCATATATACAAGAATTCGCAGACGTCGTATTGGTGGCAGGACAAGAGGCAGACTGATAGCTCCCTGAAAGGACGCCGTTGGCACAGGTGCGGGTCTCTGATGTGCAGCGCTGTTGCGGAGGGGAGGTTTGCAGCTCGTAGGATTGGTAAGCAGTAATAGATTGGCCGTGTGCGATCGTCATGCCCCATGGTGTTAGGCACGATGCGCCGGAAGAAGCCGGACACGCCGCGAACTCACAGTTGGGGCCGGTGCGTCCTACATAGGAGCCGTCAGGGCATTGCTTCGCTTCCTGGGTGCAGGCGTGGGGAATGTCGGCGGTATCAGCAGTGACTCTCACGAGAGTGAAGAAGTGGGCTGCCTTGCCTTTGCTGTCACGAACGATGGCGGTGAGGCCGTGGAAGCCTACCCTCGTGTAGGTGTGGGTGAAGGTGTTCGAGGTCGTGAAGTCGAGGAGCGAGTTCGCGACGGAGGCTCCTGCGAAGAATTCATCTCCCCAGATGATGCGGTACGAGAGGGGGTCGTTCTCGGGGTCAGAAGCATTGATAGTCCACGTGCCGGTCTCGTTCACCTTGAGCGTGGTGGGGCCGGAGAGGCCATGGATGGTGGGGGGTTTGTTGGAGGAGGTTGGGAAATCAGAGGGAGGCCAGCCGCCCGTGCCGCCTCCGCCCCCAGTTTCAGGAGGAGGATACGTAGGCGGCGCATCGCAGCCCGCTTGCATGGCACGCCTCGTCAGCGGTCCTACGACGCCCCAGCCGTTCTCCTCGGGTCCGCCGCTGCAAAGCTGCATGTTGCGGCACTGCCATTGCTGTACTGCCGCTTCCGTGAGCGGGCCGAAGTAGCCGGTGGTATGGCCGTAGGTGAAGTCCCCCGTTTGCGTGAGGAAGCGCTGGAGTGCGGAGACCTGTCCGCTGGTTTGAGCATCATTGAGGCCGAAGTAGAGGTTCCTGGTGAGGCGCACGCAGCTTGCCGTGATGGGATCGGACTCTTGAGCGGTGAGATCGTACGGAATGAGGGAAGCTGCGAGGACGAACGCGGATGCGATGATGAGTGCGCCGAGGGTCGCGGTGCGCGTGGGCATGCGTACAGTATGGATTCTTTGCGCCGCACGTCGAGATTAGCGTGTGGATAGGAGCGCTTCGGCTTTTGCGATGTCGTCAGGATTCGTAATTGCAATGAAAAAGTCCGTCTCCACAATGTGAATGGGTATCGAGGGAATCGCCTGCAGTATGGTCTGTGGCAATCCTAATTCCTCGCGATTTTTGACCTTGACCGGAGGATAGTTGAAAAGACGTTCATCTAATAGATACAGTCCCGTATTGGCGAGTCCCGGCCCACCGGCGTGGCTATCAGCTTCGATAATATCCGTGATGAGCTGATGTTCGTCTACTAAGACGCTTGCAGTGCTTCCCAATTCTTCGCGGCGCTGTATTACGACCACCCAATCCTCGAACGAAAGTGCCTTTTTCATGTCTTCCTTCGCATAGAGGTCGTCGCCATACATGATGAAGAATCGTCCTTTCAGGACGGAATGCGCTTGAAGCACCGCATCCATCGTACCGCCGACGATGTTCTTCTGTTCTATGTATATGAGCTTCTTTCCTTTATACGAATCCCCTAAATGCTCTTGGATTTTTTCTTTGAGATAGCCGACAATAAGGATGATCTCGTCTACATCATCAGGGAGCGCATCGAACTTGTGCTCGAGGAGCGTCTTCCCCGCGACTTCAAGTAGGGGCTTCGGGAGCTTCTCGGTAAGCTCTCCCATCCTGGTGCCGCGCCCGGCGGCGAGTATGACTGCTTGCATAGGAACAGCTTACAGGTTTCAGCTTTCAGCTGCCAGTCGGAATACTGAGTTTCCTGAAAGCTAACACCTGATAGCCGAAAACTACTCAAGCGCTTCGATGCCGGGAAGTGTCCCCTTGAGTAAATATTCCAACAGGGCTCCTCCGCCGGTGGAGAGGAATCCTAAGCGTTCTTCCGAAATGCCGCTCTCTTGAATAGCCGCGATGGTGTCCCCGCCGCCCACGACCGCGTGCGCGCCAGCGGCGACGCGGCGCGAGATGATTTCCGCAATCGCGTGCGTGTAGTGCACAAACCCTTCTTCATAGAGCCCGGTCGGGCCATTCCATAAAATGAAATTCGCCTTCTCGATATGCGGCGCAAGGAGCGTTAATGTATTCGGCCCCATATCGACAATCTTATCTTCCACTTCGACGTCCACAGGTTCCTTGACACTCGCATGGCCATCGGGACGTTGCACCGTAACGTCAACGGACGTGAGAAGATGCGGATGATGCACCACGTGTTTCTCGGGAGCGTGTTCCGAGATGCGAGAACGACCAACGGGAAATCCTTGTATGCGGAGCACGTCGTTCGCGATCGCCCCTGTGACGAACACGTGGTCGTACTTACCGAGAAACGAACGAATGATAGGGTCCTTGGTCTCAAATTTTGCACCGCCAATAATAGCGAGTGAAGGATATGGCGGCAGTAATGCTTCTTTGAGGCTCGTGATCTCGTCCCGAAGAAGAAGCCCCGCGTAATGCGGGAGTAATTTTGGGAGCGTGACCATCGACGCGTGTTCTCGGTGCGAATTCGATAATGCGTCGTTTACATACATTTCGCCAAGCGATGCAAGAGAGTGCGCAAAAGCCTCATCATTCGCTTTTTCGAGATCATAGAACTGTCGCAGATTCTCCAGAAGCACTACGTCACCATTCTTCATTACCTCGATCGCACTGCGTGCTGCGTGCCCGGTGATATCAGGAACGTATGAATGTTTGAGATGATGCTGGAGCGCGCGCGAGACCGGTTCGTTGGTTGCTTTCGGATCGCGGCCGATGTGAGAGAGGATGATCGTCTTCGCGCCTGCGTGCGAGAGATACGAGAGCGTCGGGATTCCTCGCTTCACGCGAAACAGATCAGTAACCTCTCCTCTCTCATCAAGAGGTAAGTCAAACCCCGCACGCACAAGAACGCGTTTCCCCCGTAATTCCTCTTTCGGAATCTCATCAATACATTTGAACATATGATGATTACGCGGCTGCTGCGGCTCGTAATAGATCGGCAAAGCCCCGCGCATCCACGCTCGCGCGGCCGACGAGGAAGCCCCTCACATCGCCATTCACGAGCATGTCGGCTGCATTCGTCGCGTCAACCGCACCTCCGTAGAGGATGGTGATGTTCATGCCAGTTTCCCCGAATTTCTCCACAAGAGTTTTCCGAATGAAAATGCTCATCTCGTGCATATCGCGCGGCTGCATCGGCTGCGCCGCCCCGATCGCCCAGACCGGCTCATAGGCGATGATGATCTTGGAAAGTTTTGCCGGCGGTACGTCCGCGAGCCCCGTGAGTAGTTGTTCTTTAACGAAAATAAGGTGCTCGGCGCTCGTGCCACGCGTCTTCTCACCGACGCAAAAAATGGGTTTCATCTGAGCCGCAAGAACTGCCGCGACTTTGCGGCGCGTGTCATCGTTCGTCTCTCCTCCGCCGGCTGGCGGACTGCGCCGCTCCGCATGGCCGACGAGCGCGTATTGCGCTTTCGCATCGCGCACCTGCGGGACCGAGATCTCTCCCGTGAATGCGCCCGCCGATTCGTAGTGCACATTTTGCGCCGCGAGCCCGATTTTTCCCGGGCGCATGGCCGCGATATCGCGCAGAAAAACGGCGGGCGGCGCGATAATGACCGAAATACCTTTCAATCCTGCCACTGTTTTTTTCGTCACTTCAAAGAGTTTCTTCGCCTCCTTCAAAGTAGCCGGATTCATCTTCCAGTTGGCGATGATGAGAGATTTCATAAAAGCGATTGTAGCATGCAAAAAAAGAACCTCTGAATTTGGGTTCAGAGGCTTATTGGTTTATTCGTCGTCGTCCAATATCGCATCCCAACCAGCTTCGCAATAAGCTTTAAACCTTTTCGTTACTCTTTCAATCGTCTCTTCGTATTTCCTTTCCAGCCCTTCTCGCTCCGCTGCGGGAACTTTCTTCATCTGCTCGCGTATATATTTGAATTTATCCGGCATTGCATCTACCGGAATATCGCCGTTTACGATCCGATCTAAAACGCCGTTAATATCTTCTGCTGGATTTTCTGTCATTTTCGGATCTCCTTCCGCCATACGACTGTGTAGTGTTAAGAACGACTAATGAATACATAATAGCATGTTCAGGTATCGTCAAATCCGTAGAACTCAACTCCACCGGCGAAGGAGCACACAGAAATGTGCTTTTGCCGTCTCTCGCAGGCCGTCCCGTCAGCCCTCACGCTTTCAAAACCTCAAACGGAGACGGCGAGGTGCGGTGAGGGACTAAGACTTGGCCAAACGGCCCGGAGTGGTCCCGAAACGCGCCTCGTCGGCGCCGTCGGTTTTGAAAGCGTGAGGGCTGGGCCCAGCTAAGGAGAGCGCTGCGCGAGCGCGCGCAGACAGCGACCCGAAGGAAGCATTTCTGCCGGTGCCGCGAGCGTCACTGCTCCCTCAAGAGCACCAACTTATAGTCCGGCGAAGATGCAAAGATTAGTCTCCAAACAAATCTTGGTGGCCCCCGATATTTGTGAGCACAATCACTCGCGCCGCGTCGTCACGCCGATACTGCAAGAGGAGGTCATGTTTGATGTGACACTCGCGATACGCGCTCATGTCACCTTTAAGCTGGTGATCTTTACAAATGACAGGTGGAGACGCCCCCTGTTTCAAGTAATCGATAACGGCGTCGATAACCGCAGGTTTAACCTTTCCGCTTCGCATGATGCGCGCGTACGACTTTCCGTATTGTGTAGATGGAACGATGTTGTACATGCTCAGCCGTACTTTTTCATGATATCGCGATGCATTTCATCGACATCGTCATACCGCTTCCCATGCTTGAGCGCCCACTCGGTTTCTTTGATTATCTCGCGCTCTTGTGCCGGAGTATAGCCGTTTTCGGTGCGCACCTCGAATGGAATCGATTGCGTGTGGACGACGCGATGCAAAAATAAATTGATAGCGGTCGATACATCGAGCCCCATCCGCTTCAGCGTTTTTTGCGCCTTCGCTTTCGTCTGCGCGCTCATGCGCACATGCACCGTCGCATCTTTCCTTTCTTTTGTTGATGTTGCCATAGGAGAAGTGTAGACAATGTGATCACATTGTCAAGCGCAAGTCCAACACCACCACTCAACTCCGACAAAGCGAGACGCCAGGGCGGCGCATGCTTTGAGGGGGTCTCCCGGAGCGCGTCGTCTGCCGACCCCGGACAGCGAGAGGGAGGGAATTTTCAGCCAGAAAATTACCCGACCCCCGAGAAGCATGCGCCGCACTGGCGCGAGCGCCGCTACTGCTCCCGCCAAAGCACCAACTTGTAATCGGGAGAGGCGGCCGGCGTAAACGGCGGCGGGTCAAAAGCCAAGAGACGGTCGTAGGTGTCGGTGCGCGACTGGTAGCCGGAGCAGGTCGAGCCGCCGCAGCTCCATTTCGTCCCGACGCGATTGTTCGAAACGACGCTCCCGATCGTCGTCAAGGACGATTGGATCACGTATGAGTTGTAGGATGACGGCACGCCGTTGGAACCCCCTTGTTGATAGTAATTGCGGCCGACGTAGCCGTTCTGCGCGACGAAGACGCCACGGATGGTCATGAAATCCGGCGAATTAAGTGGGATTAGGACTGAACGCTCCGCGACGGCCGTGAGTCCCGACGAGCCCGTGCCGGACGCATACGTGATGTTGTTCGAGAGGATGACATCCGGCGAGAAGCTCCCGGTATCCGCCGCGACGACCGTCACCTTCCCGCCGAGAGCGCCCTCGAGCCACACTTTCGCCTGCGCGAAGATCAAGCGGCAATCTGAAGGGATCGTATAACGGCCGAGGTATGTCTGGCTCGAAATGATGTGGTAGTCCGTCACCCACGTGCCGATGTTGTCGATGCGCTGCGCATAGACGCCCGTCACCCCCGTCACGCGGTAGACGTCAATGGTGTCATCGGCGTTGAGAATGATATGGAAGCCGCGCTGATCCGAACCGCCGACCGAAGAGAATGTCCCGCCCTGCTGGACGCCGTTCACGCGCACGTCCGTGGGATTCAGTTTAATGCCATCGTTTGACGCATACGTCTGCAGCGTCGGGAAATCCGTCGAAATGCCGGCGAAATTGAACGAGGCGGCCGGGAACTGCCAGAGCGCCGAGCCGCTCCCGGCCCCGAAAACGCCCGGCTTGCTCTGTGTCGGAGAGCAGCCGAAGGACGAGGTGCACGACCATGTCGTAAGCGCGCTCGAGACGATGGAGTTGCTCGATCCGTCCATGCGGATGCCGCCGTTTGAGTGATATGCGCCGGTGATGTTGCGATCCGCGCCGGCCCACACGTTCGCGTTGATGATGTTCGAATACTCGGCGACGGAGGGCTTCATGTAGCGCGCTTGCAAGGTGCGCGTGAAGAGCGGGTTGATATCGGCCTCTCCGATAGAGGTGAGATCGGCCGATTGCACGACGCCGCAGCTGGTATTCAAGGTTGCGGTCACGTCCGCATCCCCGAGAGCGCCGCCTTCAGGATCCGGTGCCATATACTGCGCGGGAGAGATGAGCCCGCTGCCGTCCACCATCACCTGCGGATTGTGTGCGAGGAACCACCGATAGTATTCCAAGCCCGCTTCCGCCACATTGAGTGCCTGCTCGCGCGCGTAGAGCGCGCGCCCGTATTTCCCCTGCATGAGGACGTAGCTCAAGATAGTGCCGAGAAGGAAGACGAAGATCCCCATGAAGATAAGGACGAGCATGACCGTAACTCCTCGAGAGGAGTTACGGTAGCCACTAGCCACTAGCCAATAGGGTTTAGGGAAATGCCTTGCTGTATTTTGAATATTTAATTCAGTACTAGTGGCTATACCCTAGTGGCTAGTGGCTATCTCAGGTTCCGCAGTGCCGCGGTCGAGCGTAGGGTGAATTGGTTCGGCAGACGGAAGGGGTTGATATTGACGACGACCGTCACCTCAATGAAGCGCACTCCCGAGATATCGGAGAGATTTGTCATGAGAGTACCGTTCAAATCATAGTACCTGAAGGTCGTCACGTTCTGATCGATATTGCGCACGTAATCCGAGACACTTGAGATCTGTTCCGGATTCGTATAGACAGGTGGATCGCCGGAGGGATCGATGATGCCGCGCTTCAAGGACCCATCCTCCACGAAGAACCGCAGCCGTTCGATGAACGGATCAGTATCGACGTCCGCATAAAAAGCAACCGAAGACGAGGAGACCGCGATCACTGGATACGCGCCATTCGACGAATACGCCGCCTCGCGCATCCGCTTCACCATATCCTCGATGCCGCGCTGGGCGGAGGTGATCGCTGCAGACTGCTCGACCGCATAGGTGTTCGTCCGGTAGAAGTACTGCACCGATTGTATGATCGTGAGCATCACCATCGTCGTGATGGAGACCCAGACCAAGGTTTCGAGGAGGGTCATGCCGTGGGAACAGGGATTAGCCACTAGCCAATAGGGTTTAGGGCAATGCCTTGCTGTATTTTGAATTCTGAATTTCATACTAGTGGCTAGTGGCAAACCCCAAGTGGCTAATTAAGAATTACCGACAGCCTCGACGTGCCCGAGACATTCACTTCGGTCGACGTGTACGCCTGATAGCCGCTTGCGCTTATGTCGATGGAATAGGCGTTCCCGCTCCCTACCGTTCCGGCCGCGAGGCCTGAAAAGAGGGCGCCGCCGCATCCGTCGCTCGGTATCGTCGTGTCATATGCGCCGCGATAGAGGCGGACCGATGCGTTCGGGATGACTGCCCCGCTCACATTCTTCACGTCGATAAGGAGCGAGTTCGTCGTGTGCGGCTTCAGGAAGAGCCGCGTCGTCTGGCTCGTGCCGGGAGCAAGAGATTCCGGCTGCGGATTGCATGCGGAGGAGACGTCGTAGCCGGAAGATGCCGCGACGGCGAGCGTGTAGGCATCCCATTCGAGATTGCTCGCCGTCACCCTGCCCGCGCTCCCGCTTGAGAGCTGCTGGTCGTACTTATAGATAAGCGCACCCCCCGCGGTCGTACCGATTGTCTTTGCGCCCGTCATTAAGAAAGGAAGGTTCGGAAGCGGATGCGGCCCTGCATCAAGCGCGATCGACCATGCATCAATGGACGGTGTTGTCGAGGCGTCGTTCGTCGTCAGCGTCGCGTGTACCATGAGACCACCGTAGGTCGATGTCGAGACATTTATAAGATCGATCGGAGAAGACGTGATGCCCGCGCTGTTTCCCGGGATCATCGCGTCCGGAATCGGCGCGACGCCGGAACCATCGTAGACACGGAAGAAAACATCGGTGCCCGGGGGTTCGTTCGCACTCCACGAAAGTGTTTTCCACGCAGAAAGGCTGGATGTCGAAACGGTCGTGGAGATGAGCGTGCCCGATGAAAGGTAATCACCGAAGGGAGCCGTGAGGCGCGCGACCCCGGCGACGACGGTGATGTTCGAGCTCGAAGCTATGTTCGTATCCGTCGCGAAGCTCTCGGTCGTCGTCGAACGTGTAACTGGTGTATAGGTTTCGATCGTCTTTGAACTCAAGACATCGATCGCGAATGTCGCGGGCGTCGTCTGATTCAAGGCGACGCCGAGGTGCCCGGGGATCGGATTCGTGTTCGTCGCATCGATGCCGTATGTCTGCGCCGTCGAATATCCTGATTTGGTGACCGTGATCGCGTAGCCGGAGCCGGGCGGCGCGCCGAGGACGGATGCCGTCCCATCAGTGTCGGTGTATGTCGTCATGTCGATCGCGGGAGAGAGCCCCGCGTTCACGATGCGCACCTGTGCGCTCGAGACGGGGTCGAGCGATGCGTTCACGACATCGAACGCGAGCGTGCCGCCCGGCACCGCGGACTCGACGCCCGGCGGCGAGAGGCGCGAGACGAGTGTGATCGTGTGCGTGCCGTCGCGCGATTGCCACGAGACGGATGACTTCACGGCCTTGAAATCGGTGACGATACCGTTCGAGTCCGCTCCAGCGAGGCCGTCGCCCGGATCGTCCTCATACGAGACGAAGGTGCGGCGCGTGTACGAGACATCGTTAAGTGAGACCGTTTCCGTCTGCGGGATCGCGCCTGGCGGAATGCCTCCCGCAGTGCCGATGGAATCGTATGAAAGAGAGCGGATGTATTCCAATCGCTCGTTCGCAAGCGCGATCGCGCCCGCGCGCGCCTTGTTGTTCGAGACCGCCATGATGGAAAGCCGGAATGCGCCGACGATGCCAACGAACACTACTAGCATAAGAGCTGTTCCAACAACAGCGTCCAGTAATGTGGATCCACGAGAGGAGTTCGTAGAACGTAGTTCGTAGAACGTAGTAAACCAACAGCGTCCCTGGCGCGTCATCTACACTATTGTAGCGTGCTTGAGTGTAACCGCTTCGGGTAGTCAACAAAAAAGCTGGCGTCAGCCTATCCGAACGCTTTCATTTCTCCAACCCCACCACCAAGGAGCGGCAGCGAAAAATGCTTCACGAGGGTCTCTCGCAGCGCGACGGCGCGAGAGTGAGCGCTGGCGCAGCAGCACCAGACAGCGACCCGCTAGATGTTTTCCGACAGTTGATAGATCGGGCTGATCATCGCGACCGCGAAGAAGCCGACCGCGCCGCCGATTGCGAGCATAAGAAAGGGCTCGATGATGGTGGACATGTCTTTCGTCTTCCTATCCACTTCGTCTTCGTAAAAAATCGCGAGTTTTTTCATCATCTCCGTGAGCTGGCCCGTCTCCTCGCCGACCGACATCATCTCGCCCACGAACGCCGGATAGAGATGTTCGCTCCGGACGAACGCGGCCGAGAGGGGCTCGCCTTTCCCCACTCCCTCTTTTGCCTGCACAATCACTTTCTTGAAATAGCTGTTCTGCACGACGTCCGCGACGATGTCCAAGGCAGTCATGACGTCCACGCCCGCCGAAAGAAGCGAAGCGAGCGTGCGCGCGGTGCGCGCGGCGTTCACTTCCCGCACGATACCGCCGATAAGAGGCATGTGAAGGAAAACGAAGTCCTTCAGGCGGCTGCCGAACTGCGTTCGCACGAATCCATAGAAGCCGCCGAGAAACAAGACCACGCCCGATATCGCGATCACCGTATATGAAACAAGGAAATTCGAGACCGTAATGATGGCCTGCGTCGAAGCTGGCAATTCCGCCCCCATCTCCTCGAACGTCTGCGCCAGAGTCGGCACGACATTGATCATCATGAAGACGCCGATCGCGATGATGGCGAAGACGATGATGATGGGGTAGAGCATCGCCCCACGGATCTTTTTCTTCAGAACATACATGCGTTCCATCTGATCGGCAACGACGGTAAGCGATTGACTAAGCTGCCCCCCTTCTTCGCCCGCGCGCACCATCGCGACGAAGAGTTTCGGGAAGACGTGCGGGAATTTCGCCAAGGCGCTGTGCAAGGCCTCTCCGCGCCGGACGCTCGACGAGAGTTCCGCAACGACTTCAGCGAGCCGTGCGTTCTTCGTCTGCCGCTCGATGATAGCGAGTGCGCGCGCCAAGGCGAGCCCCGCGCCGAGCATGGCGCCAAGGTTCCGCGCAAAAAGGATCTTCGCATATTGAGGGACTGTCGAGAACCTCGAGTTCCAGTAGGCGAGGCTTATGATCCCTTTCCCCCGGTCTTCCTCGAGAGAGATGATGCGCCCGCCTTCTCTGCGCACGATCTCGTAGAGCTCGAAGCGGTCGCGCGCCGAGGCGATGCCTTTGTACACTTCCCCTCCGCTTTTTTCAGCGGTGTACGTAAAACGAGCCACACCTGTATTATCGCACGCAGTATCGCGCAAGACGTGCAGTTATATACATTTGCTTTACTTCAACGGCACAGAAATGCTCCACCAATAATCGAATTGACTTTTAAGGGTACTGCTTAAATCTGGACTATCTACCACGAAACCAAGATGTTCTCGATCAGTACCTATAAAACCAACCCGGTTTCCGTATATACCGTACCCAAGAAGCATTGGTATGTGTGCGGGGAGAACTCGAATTTCACGCAAAGCGTCCGGACCCCAGGTGCCAAGTAATTCCGGATGGTTCCGATGCTCTCGCAAACGCATACTCTGCTTCTTTGGCCATAACACGCGCAACTTTATGCCTCGGGCCACGCGAGTACGATGGAAACGTTCGTGCACTTCTGCTGGAATTTTCACGAGCATATCTTTTATTGGCCAAAACCAACAAGTCTCCAATTCACGTGACTGTATAATATCGCGTAGCACAAGTTCCGCAGCATTTGCCTGGTCGAATACAAATAACTTCGGGTCATGATTATGATTTTTGGTGGAATTCCGTAATTCTTGTTCAATGTTTACCCGTGCAAGTTCAAATTCATCAGCCTTCTCGGCAAAAATACCTGCAACTCGTTCGGCAGACTCTGCATAAAAGCGGCCGCCCTTGCTCGAAAGCGCACGCTTTACTAATCCAGCGGCAACAAGAGTATTGAGATAACCATACACTGTCGGCCGAGGAAGATTGAGTCCCTTGCCCAATTGGAGAACACTCATGCCTTCCGGCGCCTTAAAAAGCTCGACAAATAAAGCTGCCTCATTCTCGGTACAGCCGAGTTTTTGCAGTAAAGAAGAGACTTTTTGCATACTGGAGAATGATGTCGAGATTCGACAACATATTTACATTACTGTCAGGCAGGCGCAGAGTCAAGGTCTTGAAGTACTAGCAAGGAGAAGGAGGATCCCATGTCCATGCTCAACCTCTTCAAGATGCTGTGGAGGATGTTCGTCAGAATATTCGTCATCCTCTATGCAGGTTTTTTCTGTTCGTTTATGTCTATGATTATTGAGGTGCTTTTTGGCGCCTCCGTCTTTATATTCTATCGGCTTCTGACAAGGACAGGAGATGTGGTCGATTTGACCGTGACCCTGGAAATGGACCGATTCCTGATGGGATGCCTATTGGGGTCGTCTCTGACACTTGGATTCGTTGCTGCGGTCATTCAAATCTTTCGTCCATGGTTAGGATGGTGGATTGCCCATCAGTAGACAGCTCAGAAAGAGAGGGGCAGCATGGGTCATTGCCCCTCTTCGTCTTTCTTGACCTTTCCCTACTCCGTAATCACCCGCAAGACCTCTTCGATTGTCGTTAGTCACGCATAAATCGCTACTGCGATTTTGCGCGACCCCGCCTCCTTCGCCTTCGCTCAGTCCGGCCTTGCGATGGGGCCCCACCCCCATCTCACCCCGCACCGCCTAACAGATAAGGTGCTCACTCTGTAATAACTCTCAACACTTCCTCAATAGTAGTAACCCCTTGTACCGCCTTGAAAATCCCGTCTTCACTCATCGTAAGCATACCTTCAGAGCGTGCCTGCTTGTGGATGTCGTCGGCCGTCGCATTCTTCATGACGAGCTCCTTGATGGTGGAATTGACGGAGAGGACTTCGTAGATGCCCATGCGCCCCGCATAGCCTTCGAGATTGTCGTCCGTTCCCTTCGGCCGGTAGAACGGTACCGTCTTCCACGTCGCTTCTTTCGGCACTATTTTTTCGTCTTTCAAGGCCTTCAGAACGACACCAGCATCAATACTGTGTTCGAGCTGCGCTTGTTCATCGCGCGAGAGTTCGTACTTCTCCCGCGAGCCGGTGAGCTTGCGCACCAAGCGCTGCCCGATGACGACTTTGAGAGTGGAAACGAGGAGGAACGGTTCAACCCCCATGTCGAGAAGGCGCGGAATGGCACCGGCGGCGGAATTCGTGTGCAAGGTCGAGAGTACGAGGTGGCCAGTAAGCGCGGCATTGATCGCGAGCGAGGCAGTTTCCTTATCGCGGATTTCCCCTACCATGATGATGTCCGGGTCCTGGCGCACGAGGCTGCGCAAGCCATTCGCGAAGGTAAAGCCGATATCCGGCCGCACCTGCGTCTGATTGACGCGCTTCATCTGGTATTCGATCGGGTCCTCGACGGTCGAAATGTTCACGTCGGGAGTATTCACGATGTCGAGGAGCGTGTAGAGCGTCGTCGATTTGCCCGCGCCGGTCGGGCCCGTCGTGAGGATGAGCCCGGTCGTCTTTTTCACTGCCTCATGCATCGTCTCCAGGGCAAGCCCATGGAGCCCAAGTGCTTCCATTGTGAAGCCGGAAATGTTATCGCGCAGGAGGCGCATCACGATCTTCTCGCCGAAATAGGTGGGGAGAACCGAGACGCGAAATGATATCTTCTCGCCGCCGGCTTCGACGCCGAAGCGGCCGTCCTGCGGCAGCCGTTTTTCGTCGAGTCGCATGTTCGCGAGAACCCGGGATCCTGCGGTGATCGCGGCGGCAGCATGTTTCGGCAGCTCCATCGCATCATGCAGGATCCCGTCGATACGGTAGCGGATGAGCAAGGTCTCCTCGAGAGGCTCGATGTGGATGTCAGAGGCATTCTGGGCGCCTGCGTGGCGCAAGAGCGTATCCACGATGCGCACCGCGGGCACCCCTTCGGCCATCTTGCGCATGTCTTCTTCTCTCCCCTCTGCAGTACCGGAGGCCGCGAGAGCGTCCGTCTCGCGCTTGATGACGTCGCCCAAGGTATCCTTGAGCCCGCGCTGGTACTGTTTGAGCGCGACCTTGATAGAGGGCGCATCCGTGAGGCGTGGCAAGACCTTGAGGTGCGTCTTTTTCTTGATGAAATCGATCGCGGCCAGATCGTCCGTGTCGAGCATGGCGACCTCGAGCTGATCATCCTTATGGCTATAAGCGACGATGTTGTTGCGCCGCGCAACCGGCTCGGGCACGAGAGAGAGCGTATCGAAAGGGATGCTTTGGCCTACTAAGGAGACGAAAGGGATGCCGAGCACGTATGCGTAGGTGCGGCGCAGCTCGTCCTCGCCGATGAGGTTCCGCGCGATGAGGATGTCGCCTATCGGTTGCTTCCTATCCTTCGCCTCTTTCTCCGCCGAATCGAAATCCTTCTGCGAGACGAGATTCGCGTCGGAGAGGAACGTCTTTAATTGGGCATCGGAAATGTACATAAAACTAGTTACTGGTTACTAGTGGTTACTAGTAAATACGAAGAATCATGCACGCCTCAAAAGTATACCATCCACGGATTACCGCGCCGCGACTTTCTTCCACACAAAACGCACGAACCAGAGGAGTATGATGATGAGAAGCGAATAGAAGACGAATACCTGCCCGAAGATGAATGTGACGACCGAGAGCGCCTGCATCATGAGGCCCTCGACGATCCCGCTCGAGTCCTCCACATTCTCCACATGCGGCCGTGCCTGCGCGGTTATGAGCGCATCGACATTCGCGTCATCCTTCACCTGGGCCTTCAGCCGCTCTGTCTCGCGCTGGCGTTCTTCCTTAATCTCTCCTACCTTCGCCGTAGCTCCTTCATACACCATGAGACGGAACGTTTCTATCATATTGAATGCCGTTGCCCCAAAACCAAGGGTCTCCGAAGCGATCTCGCTCCCCGATGTGGCGCGTGCTGAAGCAGGAAGCGCGATGCAGATGATATGAAAATCGAATGTACATGCGATTTTCATGGGGTATATCATACGTTACGCGAACTTGCATTTGAAGAGGCAATCTGATATCTTTGGGGGACAGCTGAATACAGTAATGTATGTCAGTCCGCCGCGAGGCGGACTGTTTTAGTAAGGATTTACCAGTAACTAGTAACCAGCTACCAGTAACCAATTCTATGGCTCTCTTCGACCTCAAGACCCTTAATAGCGCGCTCGACGAGCTCCAGCAAGAAAAAGGCATCTCGCGCGAGAGCGTTGTCGAGGCGATCGCGACGGCGCTTGCCGCCGCGTATCGCCGCGAATACGGAAAGCGCGGACAGATCATCCGCGCGACCTTCAACCCTGCCACGGGCGACCTGGAGTTCCGCCAGGCAAAGATCGTCGTCGACGAGACTCTGGTGCGCAAGGAAGATGAGGAGCCGAGCGACGAAGACCCGTCTCGCCAAGGCGTAGCCGAGGCGGACCATCGCTCGCGCTTCAACCCAGAACAGCACATCATGATAGAAGACGCGCGTCGCATCAAGAAAGACGCGGTGCTCGACGAGGAGGTCTCTTTCCCCCTCGAAACCAAGGAAGAATTCGGCCGCATCGCCGCGCAGGCCGCGAAGCAAGTCATCATGCAGAAGATCCGCGAAGCCGAACGCGCCTCCATCATCAGCGAGTACGGCGAGCGCGAAGGTGAGATTGTGACAGGCCACGTCCAGCGCTTCGAGCGGGGGAACCTCTACATTGACCTCGGCCGCGCGACCGCCGTCCTTCCCTACGACGAGCAGATCCCCGGAGAACGTTATCGGCAGGGTGAGCGCGTCCGGGCGCTCCTTCTGCGCGTCGATGAAGGCGTTCGCGGCACTTTCATCCGTCTTTCCCGCTCGCACCCGCGATTCCTCACGAAGCTCTTCGAAGTTGAAGTACCGGAACTCGCCTCCGGCGTTGTCGAAGTCAAGGGCGTCGTACGCGAGCCGGGAAGCCGCGCGAAGATCGCCGTCTTTTCTAATGACGAACACGTGGACCCGGTCGGCTCGCTTGTAGGCCAGCGCGGCGTTCGCGTCGCGGTCGTCACGTCGGAGCTCGGCGGCGAGAAGATAGACGTCGTCGAATGGTCCGCGAATGCGGGCGATTTCGTGAAAGAAGCCCTTAAGCCCGCACAGGTCATGAGCATCGAGCTTCTCGAGGACGAGAACCGCGCGACGGTGCAGGTCGCCGAAGACCAGCAGTCGCTCGCGATCGGCCGCGGCGGCCAGAATGTGCGTCTCGCCGCACGCCTCACTGGATGGAAAATCGACATCCGCTCCTTGGGCGGTGAACAGGCAGAAGCGAGGGAGGCCCCGACGGGCGAGACGGCAGACGAACTCGTCGTCGATGCGGCCGTCGAACAGGAATCCGATGCAGAGAAGCAGACGGAAGGAACAGAACTCACGAATCCTGAAGGCAATGAGGATCGCGACATCCCTTCTGCACGCGTCGAGAAAGAGCAGAAATAACTCGTTAAAAAGTTTCAGCGGGGCCGGCGTCGCCGGCCCCGCTGCTGTGTCCTAAAACGGTGGAGTCATTCGAAGAACGTATCCTTTCCCTCGGATACTCTCGATGAAGACATCGTCATCACATACATCCTTCAAGTGGCGTGATAGATGATGAATGAAAGTCTTCAAACTATTCCGCCGCTTTATGGTCTCGTTGCCATAGAGCTGCAGGAAGAGTTCGCCGAAGCTCACGAGGTTGTCTGCCCGACGCATCAGGATGTGCAGTATCTCGGTTTGGCGGCTGCCTTCGAGAATAATTTCTCCTTTTCGACCCTTCAGCTTCCGGTGTGCCGTATCGAGCATAACGCCACCAACTGTTATGGGCGTACTCGGTATTGTGCCAACGATCATACCCACGGTTCATCTCCTTTCAATGGTGACTGAAATGAATGTGTGTGGACCAACAGCACTCAATCATGTAATCTGACGTATTGTCAATTATTATAAAATCTTTATACTCTCCTCATATGAACCTCTGGCATGATATTCCGCTTGGCGAGAACGCCCCCGACGAGATCAATGTCATCATTGAAACCTCGAAGGGCTCCTCGAACAAATACGAAATCGACAAGGATACAGGACTCATTAAATTGGATCGTGCAAACTATTCGGCAGCACCATATCCAATCGACTACGGCTTTGCCCCGCAAACGTATTGGGAGGATGGCGACGCCTTGGACGTCATCGTGCTCGCGACCTTTCCCATTCCTTCGGGAATCCTCGTGAAGATGCGTCCAGTCGCTCTTATGGAGATGATTGATACCGGCGAATCCGACTACAAAGTCATCGGCGTACCGGTGAAGGATAAGCGCTGGGATGATGTGCAAGACCTTGGAGATATCAACAAACACAACTTGAAAGAGATCAAACACTTCTTCGAGACCTATAAAGCACTCAAGGGCGATGAAGTCACCGTTCCAGGCTTTAAAGGAAAATCTGGAGCGCTCGAAGCAATCAAAAAGTCGATTAAGCTCTACAAAGAAAAGTTCGGGGAATAATTTTGCGAGCGAGTTATCAACACATGCGCCGATTCGCTTGGAGCGAATCGGCGCTATGCTGTACGCATGTCCTTCACGACTCGCGGGGTGGCGAAATTCAAAGCATCACTCAAACACTTCCCCCTCATTCTTGTCATCATCGTCTCCCTGGCATTCGTCGGCTTCGCGCTTGCGCACGAGACGGATGACCCTACGCATGTAGAAACTTACGCGCAAGCTGATGCGGGCGTGAATGCCACGGTCGAGACCCAAACCGATGCTTCAGGAAATCTCATTAAGCCCCTGGACCTCATCCGCCGCGCTAAGGAAGTACAGCAGAACATCCGGCAGAACGCCATGGAAGCGAAGCAAGGATTGCGCACCGACACCAAAATGCAACTCCAGGGCGCACAAACACCGGACGAGAAAAAAGACGTGGTGCGCAACGCCTTCGACGCGCGCGTCGACATCGCACGCGATCGCGTCCAGGCAACCATGAAGCTGCGCTCCCTCGTCCACGTGCATGCTGGCCTCATCCGGGAACGTTTCGCGCTCGCAATACGTCAGTTCGAGAAGTTCATCATCCGCATCGAATCGCGCATTGAGAAATTAAAGGCGGAGGGTGTCGTGACGACTTCCGTCGAAGCGAAGCTTGAAACCGCAAAGGGAGCGGTCGCGACCGCAAAAGTAGATGTGCAGGCGGTTGCGTCCTTTATCGAGACTATCAGCGATTCAAGCGACCGTGACGCGGTCAAGACAGAATTGCGCGCACTCATCCAAACGGCGCAGGCAAGCATCAAAGCGGCTCATGCTGCTTTGAAAGAGGCCGTCCGCGAGCTCATCACCTTGAATAAGAACGCGATCACATCGGCCTCTTCAGAAACAACCGTCGAGCAGTAATGCATGTTTTACTAAAACCTAGTCCCTAATACCTAGAACCTGCCCACTATGGACCCCATGAGCACCAATCAGAACCCGATCGCGGCAGGCAACCAATTCCCGCCGCCGCAAGAGCCGAAATCCGGCTTCGGCCCCATCGCGGGAGCCATCATCGTGATTCTCCTCCTTATCGTCGGCGGCCTTTACTTCTGGGGCGCGAAGATAAATAATCAGATGAACAACGAAATGCCATACATCCCCAGCGACGATTCAATGACGGATGATGTGCAGCCAGTCGGCGAATTGCAGAGCGATACTTCCGCGGGCCTCCCGCCGCAAAGTTCGTCCGATGATGTCTCATCCATCGAAGCCGACTTTAATGCGATGAACTTGAACGATCTCGAGACGCAGAACTCCGCGGAACTAAACAACATCTGATCCCGTACGGTCCCTGCGCCAATTCGCGGAGGCGAATTGGCGCAGGGTTTTCAGTTTGTGCTAGTATCCTCGAATGTCTAAAAAACCAACCGTCATCCGCGACGACAAACGTTGGGAAATTGAAATCAAAGGTGAAATCGCTGCCGAGTCGCTCGAGAATCATCGTAAGCATGTAATTGACGAGCTCAAAAAGACGGCTCACCTGCAGGGTTTTCGCCCCGGTAAAGCCCCTGAAGATGCAATCATGCGTGCGTATGGGGACGCGGAAGTTCTCCGCCGCACTATCGAACACGCCATCCATCACGAACTCCCTGAACTTCTCGCCGCCGAAAGCGTACCCATCGTCGCCGCGCCGCAGGTTACCGTCGAAAGCGCGCCGAAAGGTTTCCCTGCTACTGAACCGATAGTATTCACTGCGCGAGCTCCGCTCGCGCCTGAAGTTAAACTCCCCGACTACAAGAACATAGCCAAGAAACACAATGCGAACAAGACGGAGGTCACGGTAACGGATGATGAGCACAAAGACACGCTCAATCACTTGAAGCGCGAACGCGCGCGCATTACGAAGGTCGAGCTTGGCCTTTCTCCGCAGGAAGCGATGGAACAAGCGCGCGTGATGGAAGAGAAAGACCTTCCCGATCTCGACGACGAATTCGTAAAATCCCTCGGCTACGAGAGCACCGAGAAATTCACCGAAGCAGTACGCACGAACATCAAGACCGAGAAGAGACTGCGCGAAACGGAGAAGCGCCGCGCGGCGATGCTCGATGAGATCGTAAAAGAATCGGCAATCAACTACCCCGCCATCCTCAAGGAATACGAACTCGATGATATGGAATCCCGCATGAAAGAAGATGTCGAACGCATGGGCCTCACGATGGAAAAATATTTCGCCGAGACTAAGAAGACGCGTGAAGAAGTCCGCACCAGCTGGGACGAAGCAGCGGACAACCGCGCCAAGATGCGCCTCGTACTTTCAGAGATCGCCCGACAGGAAAAACTCGATGCAGACCCTGAGCGCCTCGCCCGCGAGATAGAACACTCAAAGAAGCACTACCCTTCCACCGACGAATCATCCCTCCGCGCCCACATCTCCCACGCCCTTAGGAACGATGCGGTCATCACGTGGTTGGAGCAGGAATAGAAACGTCTAGTGCGCAACAAGCACGTGCGCTTCTTTTTCCAATGTTTTCTTGATTTCATTCCATGAGACTGAAGTGCGCATGACAGGCATTGGATCAGCTTCCGCATCTGCGAAATACGAAATGCTTTTGAGAAGATGCGTCCGGCTGAACGACGCCGAGGCGAATTTCGCATCAAACAAGTCGAGGAGCGCAGGGAGGCCGTAGCGCTTAATGAGGATATACAGGTCAACAAAATCCTTGCGCGCCGCGCGCTGAGTCACCGCGAGGATCTTCATCGCCGCGATGTCCCTCGCATCGGCAAGCGCAATGCCCTCATAAGAAAGCGTCGAGTAGAGCCGCGGATATGGGTAGGCAAACATACTGATTTTCACATTATTCAGCGTGCCATCGAAGGTGCCTTCTTCTTCGCGCACGACCGTGACTGATCCGAGGGCAGAAAGCGCCTCACGGAAGCCTGTCGGAAATCCTTGCTCGCAGACGAAATCCAAATCGACCGACTCGCGGTGCCTGAATTGCAGAGCAAGCGCCGTGCCGAGGGCAAGATACACGCCCTTCTCGATGCTCATGTACGGCTGCGCACCGAGGAGTGAGAACACTGCGGTAGTCGCTGGTTCAAGTATTTCAGGATGCATATGCCCCTTCGAAATGCGTCTTCCAGAAATGCGCCGAATGTGAATCGAAATCGCGCGCAGCGCGCGCGACAGCGGCAACACGTTCCTTCCCATAACGAGAAAACACCCAGTGCACGTCGTCTATGTCTCCGCGGGCAAGCACACGCCGGATGATGAAATCTGCGCTTTGATCAGCATCAAGTTTCGCGCGATCCACGTCCCAAAATAAGGCAACTTTCTGGAGCGTTTCCATGCGTGTATTTTACCATATTTCGCGCTGCTTTTCCTGTGAGGAATTCAGTGAGAAATTCAGATCGTAAACGCCTCACATACCCGGTATGTGAGGCGTTCGGGCTTCTGCGCCTGCTCTGAAACCTCACGCCCATCTCCCACGCCCTGCGCAATGAAGCAGTCATTACGTGGTTGGAACAGCAGTAAGACCTTTGCGTATACACCGTTATGAAACCGCTCGCTCAAGCGCTCGGCGGATAAAGCGTTGCGTTTTGATCCCTTCAGTGGCCGCCTTCTTTTTCACTACTGCGTACAAACTCTCTGGTAAACGAATATTCACCGCGCGAGACTTCGGCTCAAATTCGAAATGCACCTTTTTAAAACCCGAAAGGTCATATTGTGAGAGGTCCGCATGCGCCACAAAATCTTCTGCCTGTGTATCGGATGTCAGTTTTGGCAATTTTTTAAGCTTCTTTTTCATAACGAATTGTAATACTCAATTTCCTTTCGGTGCATATATCGTGCACTGATAGGGCGAATAATGCGCGCATTTCCCCACTCTCGGTAGGTGAACGAAGCGAAAATATACCTTCCTGCCTCATTCTGTCCGATTGCCAGGTACCGTTTCTCGATGCGGGAATGCGTGAGATCGGGATACACGGCAGGATCATGCATGAAGAGAAACTCGATCTCGGCGATGGAGACGCCGTGTTTTTGGCACTTCTTCGTATTGGCAGAATCCCAATCAAAGTCGTGCCTGCTTCCCTCCATGTATGCACATTAGCATATGTATATACAATTGTACATACAATTATCCACAGCATCTCCTTACTCTCCCCACATCTCCCACGCCCTGCGCAATGAAGCAGTCATTACGTGGTTAGAGGAGCAGAAATAAAACTTCTGTGCTAGGGTGAGTTTAGGCAGAGTGTCTGCTGGAAACGTGAAGAAAGAGAGTCGGGCGATGCATACCCATCATTCCGGACATAGTACACAAAAAAGGCAGAACTGCTTCAGGCCGGAGCCACCAGAAGAGCTCGCCGACCGAGTCGCAGCAAATCATGCCGATGACTACCAGCAGCCAGGTATCCTGGCGCGGGTCTTTCGCCACTGCAGACATCGGCTCGCGAAAACGTTCGGTATCTTCTACGACGAATGAGGTGCTCTAGCGCCCCCAACCTCAACCGCCGGTCCCTGCCGGCGGTTTCGTTTGTGCGCAAGGAGACAGTCATCACGTGGTTGGAGAATCAAAAGTAATTGCGATCAAAGAGCAGAGCTTGCGCAAACAAGACTCTGCTCGCTGATAACAAAATGCACGCGGCGGTAACCTTTCCGCCGCGTGCTAGAACCTACTTCCATCGCCAGTCAGACACCCCCGCCAAAGGCGGTGGCTTAATGAGTGGGGTCGTCTCAAAGACGATTGGTCGCCTGCCGAGGTTAGTTGTTAATCGGGATTAGAAGGAGCCTTCGGGGGCTTTGCCTTCTTC
>Ga0209542_10003523_pt1 | contig 33424 bp, 27 predicted proteins | sample RifCSPhighO2_01_FD_184028 | JGI IMG/M metagenome (GOLD analysis project Ga0209542, IMG submission 184028) | Soil microbial communities from Rifle, Colorado - Rifle CSP2_plank highO2_0.1 (SPAdes) (version 2) | ecosystem: Environmental > Terrestrial > Deep subsurface > Rock core/Sediment ... | reverse complement strand
TTTACATACTTGGTCAGTCGGGTTGAGAATATCAGTAGGAGGAAATCCATATCCGGGACAAATAAAAAATCTTCAGACTACCAACGCTATAACAAAAGAGCAACTTAGAGAGACATGGACTATTCACACCACACTATGAAATCGGACTCAACCCAAGAAGCGCGTACTTGAATTTTGTCTTGTTGAAATACTCGATCAGTTCATCGGTTGCCTCATCAATATCTTGAATGAATCGGTTGTGCGTCACTGTCGATCTCCCGCTCTTCCAGACATGTTCCTGAGGATTCTCCTCGGGCGCGTATCTGGGAAAGTGAACGATCTCCATATTTCCATCGGTTTTGATGTATTCCTGAACAACTGAACCCTTATGCCATCCCGCGTTGTCCCACAGAAGGGCGATCTTTTGTTTTGGGTAGATGTTCCTGACTTTTTTAAGAATCTCTCTTGTTACATGCATATTTTGTTGTTCGGTCTTGAATGAGTGTTCATCTCCTGTCTTCATATTGAGAAATCCATATACGCTTCTTCGTTTTCTCCCTCCGGTTGAACACTCAATCTTGGGATATTCTCCCTGGGGCAGCCACACTTTCTGTATTGTTATTTGAGTGGTGAGGATCATTTCATCCTCGGCAAGAATCACGACATTCTTGCTGTTCCAAAGAGTAGTGAGCTTTGGTTTTGTCTCTTTTTCCCATTGCTCAATCTCTTGTTCATTATGTTCGCGATATACTGTCCAGGTTTGTGATAGGTGAACTTTGCTTGCTTGAATACGAGGTAAAGAGATGTTTTTGATTTGTACTTCGCTTTGTATTCCTGTTCGATCCAGTTGCCTAATATGCCCGTTGTCCAATGTTCGCTCCTATACCCTACATCTCTGGGTGTTTTGGTCTTCACAATGTCAACGATTGCTTCTCGCTCTTTCTTGGTGAGCAACTCTTTTGGTTTTCCTTCTCGCTTGTCTTTGAGAGCTCCTATTCCTTCGGCAAGGAAGCGTTTGCGAAGATTGAAGATCTGGGAACGGGAGAGATCGGTGAGAATGCTAATGTCTTGCATATCAGCCATGCGATCAAGCAAGATGATGGCCTGCGCCCGTTTGGTTTCAGGGCTCTTTCTGCTGATACGGACGAGAGCGCGAAGCTCTTGCATCTCTTCACCCGTCAATCTCCTTGATTCCATGACTTCATCGTACCATAGTTAGTCCGATTTCATAGTGTGGTGTGAATAGATAAGGAAGCAAAGAAACGAGATGATGCGTTTAAGGAGCTTTATGTAAAGAAAATCAACGAAATGACGAAAGATGTCGTTGATCTTTTCTACACAAAAGACAATCTCGATTGGGATAAAATTTTATGTTCCTTAAAAACACGCATATTTGCTATAATTCGAATATGAAGAATTCATTTGTGCTTGCCTTGTCCACTTTGATTGGCACAATTGTGGGCGCCGGAATTTTTGGTCTGCCGTATGTTGTATCGCGCGCGGGGATTATTCCCAGCATTTTTTATTTTGTCGTGCTGGGCGGCGTTATTCTGGTGTTGCATTTGTGCTTTGGGGAAATTGCTTTGCGCACCAAAGAAAAACATCGGCTGATTGGATATGCGCAAATTTATCTGGGCGGCTGGGCAAGGGGACTGGCAACACTTTCAACTATCGGAGGAGTGATCGGAGCTCTGCTTGTGTATATGATTCTTGCCGGGAATTTCCTTTCACTGTTGCTTGGCGCTGCATTTGCGGATGTGGAAAGTTGGGTGTTCTCGGTGGCGTTCTGGGCGGTATTATCTCTTGTGATTATCTTGGGAATTCAAACCATATCCCGACTGGCCGTGGTGATGAATGTGGCGCTCTTTTGCGCAGTTACAGTGATTCTTATTTTTGCGGTTCCGCATGTTCAAGTCAGCAATATTTTGTTGATATCGGTGGAAAACCTTTTTTTGCCGTATGGGGTGGTGATTTTTGCATTTCTGGGCGTGTCTGCTATTCCGGAAATCGCGGACCTTTTCAAAAACCGTCAGGAGAGGCGAAGTTTGGACAACGTAATTGTTTGGGCATCGGTAATTGTGGGCTTATTTTATCTTGTTTTTGCGACAGTGATTGCGGGAGTTTCCGGTTTAGATACGACTCCGAACGCATTACTGGGACTGAAGGAGCGCATTGGAGATGGGATCGTGCTCTTGGGCGCGTTCTTTGGGTTGGTGGCCATCTCGGGTCCCTTTGTCATGCTGGGGAATTATCTCAAAAACTCTTTGCGATACGACTATAAAATTCCCCGTCTGGCTGCGATTGGGTTTGTTACCATGGTTCCCTTAACGCTGTTTCTGTTGGGGATAAGGGAATTCTTAAGCGTGGTTGGAATTGTGGGAACGCTTATGGGGGCTGTGGATGGAGTTCTGATTGTGCTTATTTATCTGAAAGCAAAAAGCAAGGGAGATCGGAAACCGGAATACACTCTACGGTTACCCAAACTGGTGTTCTTTCTTGTGGGTGCGATTCTCGTGGCGGGAATGGTGGCAGAGCTAGCGGGAAAATTTTAGAAATTAAAAAAGCTCGGCGATATCCAATCGCCGAGTCGTATTGTTTGAGTTTTTTGCTAGTTTGTAAGGATGATGGCCGACAATTCGTCGCTGACGCGATCGAATGCGTCGGGAAGGAGCTGATAGGGCGGTTGGGGATTACGGGCTGCGGTATGCATGGCTACAAAGCGGGCGCCTGCCCGGATATATTGATGGGCGCGGCGGCCATCTGTAACGCCACCAATCCCAATGACTGGGATATCACGCCCGCGTCCTTCTTGGTTAAGGAGATGGCAGATGGAGCGGACTTGGCCAAGGTTGAACTGGAAAAGCTGGTCTCCAGCGCCTCCCGCATACCCAGTTCCGGAAATATACGATTTGCCCTCGTCGTCGCAATCCCAGCAACCCGGGAATGTATTACACGAGGCGATCGCGGCAACCTCGGGGAAACTGGCAAGGAATCTGACAAGCGTTGCGCGATACGAGGGATCGGTGATCGGAGATATTTTGGGGATGAGAGGTATCTTGTTCTCGCTTCCCCGGCGGACGGCATTGAGCACCATGCCGACCGTATCTAATTGGAAACACAATAGGGCGTTGGCGTCATGAGCGTTCGGACAGCTCAAGTTAACAACCATCGCGTCTACTTTTGCGGCAAGAGCGAGTGATGCTAACACGATAAAGTCCGATGGATTGCTCCCAGCGATGTTCAGGAAAAATGGCTTCCCGTAGCCACGAGCAATTTCTACAAGCCAAGGAAGGCGTTCCATGTAATACGCAACGCCCTCATTTTTTAGCCCGATAGAGTTGAGGGAGTTTCCGTCATCGTTAACGTGAATGACGGTGCCGGGATTCCCATCTCTCGGCTCCGCGGTAATGGAGCCGTATTCAATCGCTCCAACGCGCGTTTTCACTAAAAGATCGATATCTTTCTTGCTCTTACATGTCCCTCCGGCGTTCCAGAGGGGACTATGAAGAACCACGTCTCCCAGTTTGAGTGATTGCACGGATGACTCCCCGAAAAAAATTTCCTCTTTTCTTATGAGGATAATCCATATATAGCACCTTGATTGTTTGCCAGCAATATATTTGCTATAATATGCTCGAAACAATAGCATGGAAAAGATTGATTCACACCTGAAGGCATTTCATACATATGTGGTGGGGCGGATTCCCAAGCTTTCGATTCTTATCCCCATGTTTATCTCCATTGAGCTGGGATTGAGCATGTTGGTTGGATATTTTGCCGCAAGAATGTGCGCGGGGCCGTCCCCCAAAACGAGAGGACGAATTCCCTCTCTTATTTTTCGTACCCGCACACACAAGGTGCATTTGCACCACTGGTTTGTATTTTCCAATATCTTGATTGTTACCATGGTTTTGCATGTGTTTATCGCGACGCCTAATATCTTCTACGGATTTCTGGGAGGAATTATCGCGCAGGGAGTGTTGTACTATGACGATTGGCATCATCTGGTAAGCAAACACAACTCCTAATTTCAATCCTCGTTTATTGATTTTCATGGCATTTATTTCTTCGTTGTTTTCAAAAGAGGAAGCGCGCAAGAAGCGCTTTGTTCGGTTGGTGCAGCAGGGTAAATACCAGGAAGCGTCTGATGAGTGGCACGGCCTTCATCACGGAACGTATCTGGAGGATTTTGTGTATGGATCAAACGATGGGATTATTACCACATTCGCCGTGGTTGCGGGCGCGGCGGGCGCTCTGTTGTCTCCCGGCATCATTATCATTTTGGGAATCGCGAATCTTTTGGCAGACGGGTTTTCGATGGGCGCTTCAAATTTGCTCGCATTGCGTTCCGGAAGAGATTTTGTAAAGCTTCAGCGCAAACGAGAGCAATGGTTGTTGGAAATGTATCCAGAACAGGAAAAAGAGCAGGTGCGCGCGATTTTGCGCCGATGGAGTTTGCCTGAAGAAATTATCGCAAAAGCGATTTATGCATTGACGAGCGATCGAGAACGCTGGATGAATCTGATGATCAGGGAAAAATTGGACTTAAAAGAAGAAGAACATGGAAGCCCGCTTGCCCACGGAGTAGTAACATTTCTGGCATTTGTCGTAGCAGGGATTATTCCGCTTGCGCCCTATTTACTGGGACTGCATGTATCGTATCAATTTTTGATTTCGAGTATTTCGGCCGCGATCGCATTTTTTTTGGTGGGAGCCGCGCGTTCTCTGGTAACAGACGGCAGCGCGTGGAAAACAGGATTGGAGATATTGGTGATTGGCGGGTTAGCTTCAGGTGTGGCGTATGGATTGGGTTGGGCGGTGAAAGCGGTGTTTGGCGTGACCATTTAACGAGAAAAGATCGTGCGCGATCTTTTCTCGCAAGCGCCTCATTGATATGACTATCGAGCAATTTAAAGAGCGAAATGGATATGAGATCGAGGGGATGTGGCTTCCTCGGGTAACCGCGATTGTAGCGATGGGAAGTTTTGTTGGCGCGGGCGGAAATTCCTTTTGGTCAAGGACGGCATTTCGCAACGCGGCTGAATGGGGAACTATCACCCATGAGGCGGTGGGGCAAATCGTGTGCGGAAGAGCGTGCAAGATCGCCGCGCATATTGCCATTTCAATTCACGCTTTCCGGCAATGGTACAAAGCAAACCCCTTTGGCGTGGAGAGTTATGAAACCGCGGTGGAGCGGCGCGTGTTCGATCCTAAAAACTTGTACGCGGGAACAATTGATATGCTTGCGAATGTGGCGGGAGAGTACGGGGTGATTGATGTGAAAACAAGTACGGCAATTCGGAAAGAACACGCTTTGCAGACTGCGGCGTATCTCAACGCATATCAGCAGACCGCGCAAGGAGGGGCGCAGTACACCAAGCGCTGGATTCTGCGAATTGATCAATATCAAGAATGCAGAGGATGTTTTGCCAAGCGCAGGGAAAAATACGGCAGAGCAATGACGTCTGGCGGAAAACAAATCTGCAATCATCAGTGGAGTCAGGCAAGAGGCGAAGTGGAATTTAAGGAACAGGAAAATTTTGAAGGAGATTTGGAGAAATTTCTCGACCAAAAGGAACGATGGGAGCAAAAAAATGGAGCTTTTCTTTCCCGAATTTCAAACTATCCCAAAAACATTAAACAAGTTTCGCTGTTCTCATAAATTTTGAATTTGGAAATTGCTTTCGTAATTCAACCCCGTTAGATGTTTTTCTATCTAGCGGGGCAAAGTTATCAAACGTATGCGAACAAAACAAATCGTGGGCTGGGTATTGTTGGTCATCGGAATTTTAATGATTGGCTGGGCCGTGTTTTCTTCGGCGCAGATTTTTGCTGGCGCGAAAAAACCGCCACAGGTTTTTGAGCCGCAACCGCGCGGGCTGGAGATGTCGGAAGCGGCATCTTTATCTGACGGGATTTCGTCAGACGATATTCAAAAGCAATTAGACAAAGCGTTAGCTCATCAAATTGGACGCATTCTGCCCGCAGGTGCTGTTCCCTCCGCGTTAAATTTGTTTGCTTGGTCGCTGTTCGTCGGTATTGTGATGTTTGCCGGCGCTCAAATAGCGAACATTGGGATTAAGTTGATCACATAACCATGCGATTTGCCGGAGATTTCCATATTCATTCAAAATACGCGCGCGCCACTTCCAAAGACATGAATTTGGAGAATTTGGATGTGTGGGCAAAGATCAAAGGCATTGGCGTGATAAGTTGTGGAGATTTTACGCACCCGGCTTGGTTCAAAGAACTCCAAGAGAAATTAGAACCATCAGAGCCCGGACTCTTTAAGCTCCGGGGGGTGCAATCTGCCACGAGATTTATTTTGACCACCGAGATTAGTTGTATTTACTCAAAAGGAGGGGCGGTGCGCCGCGTTCATCTTATCTTGTTTGCGCCTTCTTTAGAGGCAGTTGCGAAAATCAATGCTGCGCTTGGCAAAATCGGAAACTTAAAAGCGGACGGCCGTCCCATACTCGGACTGGACGCGAAAGAAGCGGTGCGAATTTGTCTGGAGGCAGATCCCGAATGCATGGTGGTGCCGGCGCACGCATGGACTCCCTGGTTTGCGGTCTTTGGCTCAAAGTCCGGATTTAACTCTCTGCGGGAATGCTTCGAAGAATACACGCCATATATCTATGCGATTGAAACAGGGCTTTCATCAGACCCTTTAATGAATTGGCAGTTGTCGCAATTGGATGCGATTACGCTCTTGAGCAATTCTGACTCTCATTCATTGGCGAAAATAGGGCGGGAAGCAAATTTCTTTGACACGGAATTAAGTTACCGTGGCATTGCGGACGCTATGAAGAAAAAAGACGCAAAGAAATTCCTCTTTACCGCCGAATTTTTTCCTGAAGAAGGAAAGTATCATTACGATGGGCATCGCGCATGCGGAGTGGTATTGAAGCCCGCGGAATCCAAAAAATACAACAATATCTGTCTAAAATGCGCCAAACCTCTCACAATCGGGGTGCTGAACCGCGTGGCTGAACTTGCCGATCGTCCCGAAGGTGTAAAACCTGCCAACGCAATTCCCTATAAAAGTATGATTGCGCTAGAAGAGATCATCGCAGATGCTTTGGGAATGCGAGTTGCGGCAAAAAAAGTGCGGGCAGAATACGAGAATATCATCAAACACTTTGGGAATGAGTTTTCAGTGCTCTTAGATGTGAATGTAAAAGATATAGAGAGGGTTGCTTCTCTTAAAATTGCCGAAGGCATCAGCCGCGTCAGAGAGGGGAAAGTGCATATTGCGCCGGGGTACGACGGCGAGTATGGAAAAATTGAAATCTTCCCCAAGAGAGAGTCGAAACATTCTTTAAGTCAGCCAACCTTGTTTTCATAGGGAACATATAGTAATCTACGGGATATGCATACGTTGCTTGAACTCGAACCAATTAAGCGGTTTATTGATGTGGTCGGCAAAGAAATCGAAAAATACTTCGGAAAGGAAGAGGGTTGTATTGTGTATCTTCAGCCAGACGGGACATTCTACGGATTTGCTCTCTATGAATGGCTGAAGGCGCGAGGAAAGAATATGACGATTACCACAATGGAAGACGATGGGCGTGGTTTGGAAGAAAACAAGGCAAGGGGCAGAAAGGTGTTAATCGTGGATAACGACGTGGTTACCGGTAAGGGGTATAAACGCTCGATGGAGGCCTTGCGCATCAGGAAAAAGGAATTAAAGCTGAAAGACATTAAGTTTGCAACTTCGTATGATCGCGTGGGGGTTGCTGATTTTTCTGTTGGCAAATACTCCACGGAAACCATTTGGAATTTGGCTGATTTGGACGCGATTGATCTGAAAATCATTCAAACGCTTTCCGTAAACGGGAGAGAATCTTTCGCGGATATCGGCAAAAAAATTAACTTGAGTTCGGTGGCGGTAAAAAACCGCGTGGATAAATTGCTCAAAGAGCGCGTCATTCGCATCGAAGCCGTGTTCAATATGGATCAGTTTTATGCGCTGTGCGCCCAGATTTATGTGGAAGCAGACCCCAAAGCTGTGGAAAAAATGATCGAAAAATTTGAAAAAATGCAGGAGGTGTATCATCTTGTAAGAGTTACAGGCATCTACAATTTACTCATTGGCATCGGCGGGCAAAGCTGGCAAAATATTCACGAGTTTATCGAGCAGGAAGTACGAAGTAATCCCGGCGTTCGAAAAATCTTTATTACAACAGGAGAAACGCCGATTTTGCCCAAAACGATTTCTTTGGCGACTTCTTAAAAAACACAATGCGCGCTCTTGCAAGGAGTTCCCTTTCGATTTATAGTAGAGGTGGGGGACCCGTTATTTTATGTTTCCCCTAAAGGGGATGAAAGGAAGGAGCAAGTGGTAGAAATTAAGCTGAATCTGCTCAAGGATTATGCCACGGAGCTTGTTTCTCTGGTATGGGAACAAAAGAGAGCTGGTCTTGGAATGCAAACAATCGGTTTGGTTGCAGGACGTTCTCCAGATGAGGACACGGAGATTGGCATTGATGTAGCGGCCGAAGGGTTGCTCAAGAAAGCGTTGGTAAAGATTGCCAATTCTCTGGAAGCCGCCATGCATGTGTTCTCTGAACACGGCAGGTACGATATCGGATCCGGACCCAAGCAGATGCTTGTTTCCGTGGATCCCTTCGATGGTTCGGGGCTTTTCCAGCGGGGTATTCCTGCGGAATGGTGGGCGGTGTGGTCTTTGTTCCTCGAAGATTGCACGCCTGTTTTCGGATGCGCGGTAGACATTCTACGAGGGGTTCTCTATGTCGCGCAACAGGGGGAAGTTGTGCGTATTGACCTTTCGTCGAATGGCGAGGAAACGCATGTTTTTCGTGGCACGAAAAATGGGCTTGACGATACGCCTCACCTAGCGGCGTATCTTATGAATCCCACGTATTTCTTGCCATGGGCTAGCAAGATGAATTTTCTGGGGGATTATCCCAAAGTGCGTGTCTGGCCGAATGGCGGATCGTGTATATACCCTTGGCTCGCGGAGGGCCTGGTGCATGCATATGTCATGTTTGAGGAGCCGCGCACCGAGATTGATCCCGGGTTAGGTTTTGCTCAAGCCGCGGGGTTGACGGTTGCGTCGGTTGCGGAAGACGGCACTCTTGTGCGCTACCGTTTCGATCCCACCAATACCGCCGGTCGCGTTCCGTTGTTTATAGCCGCGTGTACGCACGAGCTGGCAGAAGAAATTGCAAGGAAGGTGATATCTTCCAACTAATCTAAGGAGGGCTTCGACCAGAAGAGACGAAGCCCTCCGTTTTTATTTGATAGGTACTTAATAAAAAATGCCGTTTCGCTTAACAAAATGAAGTAATATGCTCCTTTGTCTTTACAAATAAAATACGCTCTTGACAAACACTTTTGGTATTGATACCATGGCACATGTAGGTAAGAGAACATATAATTCGTTTTAAGGTAGAGATCGGATGTTGCGGTAGCGGATATCTTAGAGAGTCCGTTGCATTGCATTCGGCGATAGCGTTTCTATTAAAATCTATGCTTACGGCAGAAAAAATCTATGTAACCCATAAAGGGTTAGAAAAAGTTCAGAAAGAGTATAAACGGTTGCTGGAATTCCGCAATCAAAAAACAAGAGGCGAAGTTCCCAGTATGCTGCATTCAGAAGAAGCAAATCCCGAGTATCTCGCTTTTCAGGAAGATATGAATATGCTCGAGACAAAGCTTGCCGAATACGAAGATATTCTCCAAAAAGCGGAAATTATTAAAAAACCGCCCAAAGGAAGAGATATTCTTGTGGATTTAGGGGCATTGGTGGCATTGGAGATGGACGGGAAAGTGGAGGAATTTCTGATTGTGGGTACTCTGGAAGCCGACCCTTTACAAAAAAAGATTTCAAACGAATCTCCTATTGGCAAGGCGCTCTTGGGAAAGCGAGAAGGAGATTTGGTCAGCGTGGAAACGGCTGTGGTAACCCATACATGCAAGATATTGACAATTAGCTATTTGTAGGGAGCGAAAAACGGCGAGGACGTGCAAAACGTCCTCGTTTTCGTTATACTAGAATATGGAGTCATCTATTTTGAAATTCGGTCATATTCCAGAAGTGTTATCTGATAAAGAACGCGGGTTGGTTTCCTATTTGATGCAGGCAGTCGAAGCCACGGATGATCTGTATCAACGCCAAAAAAACTCCGCGTTGCCGGGCGCCAATTTTTATCCTCCGGATGCGAGCAAGAAAGAAATTGAGCAGGCGGCAAAAAAAAATCCGGCAATTCTCGACCCGTATACTTTTGTGGAGCGCGCGGCGAATGGGAAGCTGATCGCCACGCCGTATGTGAAAAAATTCGAGAAAGAATTGACGCGTATCTCAAATCTCCTAAAGGAGGCCGCTGAGTACGCGGACGATCTGACATTTCGAGCATATATTCGCGCGCGCGCGGAAGACTTGCTGCGGGAAACATACGACGAGAGTAATCTGCTTTGGGTAAAGTCGGGGAATGCAAAAGTTGGATTTGTGCTGGGGGCTTTTGACCGGTATTTGGATCAGCTTTTTTTCCGCAAACGAGCATATATGGGTTGGGTCGGAATTTTAGACGAACCGCGCACGCGAGAAATGGCAGAGTTCACGAAAGCGTTTTTGTCTGGCGACAGAAAACATCTTCCCGGCGCTAAAAATGCGCAAGTGCCCCAGGCAAGAATTCGCGTGGAGGATACGCTTGTATTTGCCGGATTGATTGGAGATTTCTCTTTTGTTGGAAGCAGCTTGCCTTCGTTCGCGGACGCCGAATTTATCAAACGCTATGGGACAATGTTTACCATGTTTAAACCGAGTCTCGCGAACCGTTTTGAAAGCATTTTTGAAATTTTCCGGACCGTATTCTCGCAAGAAGTGCAAAATAGATATTCAAAAGAAAGTCTTCGGCATGCGTTTCTCTATATTAGCGTTCTTCATGAGGCCTCTCATAATCTGATGCGCTATGAGGATGCGGTAACCCGACTCCAGGAGTTTTTCCCTTATTTTGATGAGGGATATGCGGATATTTTAAGCATTAAAGGATGCGGTCCATTACTTCTTCAGGGTGTTTTTACCGAATGGCAACTCGAAGCGTTGCTACTGATGAATATATGCGAAAGCATCTATTTCTGTAAGCGGTATATGGATGCCTCGCAAGTAGGACCGTATGCCATAGGATCAACGATGTCGCTCGATTTCTTGCTTCAGGGAAAAGCTTTGATTCACACGAAGAACGGATTTGAAATTGACGCGTATCGCGCGTTCGTGGTATTCGACCAGCTTTCTCATATTTTCGAGTATTATATTGCGATTGGAACTTATAACGAAGCAAAAGTTTTTCTGCGCCGTGCAAAAACGAAAAAAACGTTTGCTCATTTCGCGCCTTATATTGAAGACAAACGGCAAGAGGAATACGCGTTGGTGTAAAAAGAGCAGTTAAGAGGATTGGCAGGAAAAGGCGCGGCGGCCCATGCGGCAGACCGCCACCCACTCTTTCTTTTTCTTGGGGGGTTGCTATAATCGGGGCATTGCTATGCGTCAGATAATATTCTTTGGTATCAGTCTTATCGCGGGAAGCGCTGTATTTTTTTGGGTTTTGGGACACATTGGATGGAAAGAAGTGTGGGATGCCTTTTTTGCCGCGTTTGACGCCAAGCGCGCAGGTTCCTTGCTTGGGCTTACGATGTTGATGCTCTTTGTGGGAATGTGGAGGTGGCGCGTAATCTTGCAGAGCTACCAAGAGCATATTGGCATTGTTCAGATGAGTAAAATTTATCTGGCGGGATTTGCGTTGCTGTACATATTTCCAATGATTCCGCTGTTGGCCGAAAGTTTTCGGGGTTCTCTTCTGCGAAGCCATCATCAGATTCCTTTTTCAAGGGGCGTGGCGTCGGTCTTAAGTGAACGGATATTGGAAGTAACCATGAGTTTAGCGGTGGTATTGGTGGGTGGCGCAATCGTGCTTTTCCATTGGCGCCAACCTTCGGTTCCATTTGGCGGTATTGTGCTTGGTGGAATGGTCTGCGGGCTCGTGATTATTTTTTTATTTCTGTATGTAAGGATGTTTCAAAGTAAAAGCATTGTTGGGATGTTTGTCAGACAAGCAAGCAGTGGGAACGGGAAAAACGCGGTGGAAGAAGTAGAAGCAGAGATCTTTCGTTTCTTTTCGTGGAATAATCCCTATTTCTGGAAAGCGCTGGCGTTGTCAATAATTCGCATGGGAGTCGGACTCGCACGAACTTTTCTGCTTGTTATTTTTTTGGCGGGAGGAACAAACGTGAGTGCGGCCCTCGGGATTTCGGGGTCCTATTATCTCTCCACGTTTTTTCCGGTTCCCGCAGGCATCGGATTTCACGAATCTTTTCAGGCGTTTACATTCCAGGTATTCGGATTTACGTCGGTCATGGGAGCCGCGTTTGCGCTTGCGTTGCGCGCGGTTGAAACTCTGGTTGTGGTATGCGGATTGTTGTTTGTCCTTTGGTTCGGCTTTGATTTTCTTCACCGCGTGATTGTTCCTCGGAAGTCCAGAGAGTAGCATTTGGATATACCGTGAATTACGAAACCAGTGCATATAAGGTTTTGAGAACGTTGGGAGCGCGACTGGCGCGAGCCCCTCACCACGAGGTGGAAGGGGGAGCACCAGGAATTTTTCAGCAGAAAAATATCCGTGTTCTCCAAACCTTATACGCACTGGTTTCGTAATTCACGTAATTTACAGCAAATCAATCTTATTCGTTATCTTTTATATATGACACAAGAACGATCTTCGGGCGTAATCGTGTTTACGCTTTTCCAAAAAGAACCCTATGTTCTACTACTGCATTACCCGGCTTCTTCGGGAGACAAAGAAAGCTATTGGGATTTGCCCAAAGGCCATCTGGAAAAAGGAGAGACAGATCGGCAGACGGCTGTTCGGGAAGTAAAAGAGGAAACGGGAATTGACGATTTGAAATTCTTTGAAGGATTTAAAGAGCAAATACATTACTGGTTTCAGGTCCAGAAGACTAAAGTTTCCAAGACTGTGGTGTTTTATCTCGCATGCACCAAAAAACATCAGATCAAAGTTTCCTTTGAGCATACCGGATATGTCTGGCTTCCGTTCAATGATGCGATCGCTGCGGTAAAATTTCAGAACGCCAAGGATGTTTTAAGCATGGCAAAGAAATTTTTGGCGCTTCATCGTATTGCGACCAATAAGCGACCGGTGTATCATCGCTCCAAAGCAAAGCATCAAAAGCCAAGCGAATCTTCGGTAAAAACGGTTCCCAAGCAGAGGCAACCAAAAACCAGATCTTCATGATCTGGTTTTTGAATCGAGAACTTATCCTTGAACTTTTTCCAGAATCTGTTTGAAAATTTCTGGTTTTTCTTGAGCCAACTTGGCTAAGATTTTGCGGTCAAGTTGAATATTGTGTTTGTGAAGTTGGGAAATAAATAAACTGTATCTTGAACCTTCTGCCCGAAGCATGCTGGAAATGTTGGTTGTCCAAAGCTGGCGCATCGTGCGCTTTTTTGCCCTGCGGTCTCGAAAAGCGTATTGCCATGCCTTGCGAATTGCTTGTTTGGCAAGCTTGTATTTGCTTTTTCTGCCCCACCTGAATCCTTTTGTTTGTTGGAGGATATGCATTCTGCGTTTGTGCGCAGGTACTCCTCGTTTGACTCGTGCCATAGAAGTTTATCGTTGTGCCATCTTTTTGATCGCTTTTATTTCAGACGGGGAAACTTCGACCAATTTGCGAATTCGCCGCCGTTTTTTACTTGTTTGTTTGGAAAGGTAGTGATCTTGTCCCACGGCCCTGCGCATGATTTTCCCGTTGCGCGTGAATTTGAATCGTTTGCTGATTGCTTTTCGTGTTTTTGCCATACGTTTATTGTTTGGTTGCGATTGTTGATAATCCTCGCGGTTCTCGGCGGATATCGCGCTCCATCTTTAACGGAACAGAGGCGGATATCATCGTCAGGAATTTTTGCATCTTCTCTCTTGCAAATCCTTCAAGGGCTTTCTGGCGCCCTCTTAAGGGGAGGGTAACTCTGATGCGGTCTCCTCTGCCAAGAAATTTGAGTGCCTGATCCGCTCTGGTTTGAAGGTCGTGCTCTGACATAGTATAGGTGAGCCGCACCTCTTTCAAATCGCCACCCGTGTGTTTTTTTGCTTCCTTGGCTTTTTTCTCTTCCCGGTACAGATATTTCCCGTAATCTCCAATTTTGCATACGGGGGGATCTACTTTTTCGGTAACCTGAATTAAATCCAGACCGCGCTCTTGCGCCATGTTTAAAGCTTCCTGCAGACGAACAACTCCAACTTGCGTATCGTTTTCGTCAATAAGCCGCACTTCGTTTGCCCGTATTTGGTGATTTACAAAAATCCTTTTTTGCAAGGTATAAGTTTGTCGTATAACCAATTTTTCCTCTTGGCTTGTTGTCGAGAGAAAAAATTTGTTATACGACGCGATGCTCTGCTTTTGGTTCTGACCCCCACTTTTTTTAAGGGATATGGATAACGTTGGTGGAGACGGAGGGTATCGAGCCCTCGTCCGAACGCGTCTTCAAACGATTTCTTCAGGCGTAGCTCTGTTGAAAGTTCGAACATGAAGTGAAAACAGAACGAAACCTTCTTGTTCTATGGCTAAGGTATATCCAGAGTGGCTGGAGCCCCCAACGCACTCTTTTCCTCGAAAGAATGACACCTGGGTTTGTCTATCGAGGATGAACAAGCCAGATGGCTTTCGCCCTTAGGCAAAAGCAAGCGCCTGCTGTGGAGCAGGTCTGAAAATGTTGGCAGTTATAGCTGCTGGGTTTTTGAAAGAGTGCCCAAACTCTGCCTGCTTGCGTTTGGAGATTGCCGCATTCGTCAAAGCAATCGTCCCCATGGTGTTAAGTTGCTTTCCCTCGCTTGAGGGCGCGTTCTATTTCGCGCTTGTCCTGGCGTTGCTTGAGGACTTCCCGTTTATCGTACTTTTTTTTGCCTCGGGCAATCCCAAATTCCAGTTTGATCCTGCGATTGTGATTATATACCTTAAGCGGCACAAAAGTCAACCCTTTCTCCTTTATTTTGCCTATGAGCGCGCGTATTTCCTTTTTGTGGAGCAAGAGTTTGCGGATACGGTCTTGCTGATAATCGTTGGGCGCGTTTGCGGGTTGATAGGGGGGAATAACGGCGCCAATAAGAAAAAGCTCCCCTCCTCTAAGAATAATATATGATCCCGCTATCTGAATTCTGCCGGATTTGATGGACTTTACTTCTTGCCCGTTCAATTCTAAACCCGCATGGAAAGTTTCCAGAACTTCATACGTAAAACGGGCTTTTCTGTTTTCTGCGTATATGATCATTGTGTTCTCAATGTACCATTAAGAGGATTTGATTGACAAACAGTGGCAGGATTGTCTAATGTAAAGTAATAGTTCTTTCAAGTTTCAGGTATATCGAACGGGAGGAAGGAATGGTGACTGTAACAATGTCACACCCCAAACAATATGTTTCTCGAGCGGTTCTCGAGGAAGCAACTCGGATTCTGTACCAAGGCAAGCCGTTGAGTGGCTTGCAAGAGATGAGGTTGGTTGTGGCCATGCAACGGGCCAATCCAGAACTTTCTGTTGAGGGATGGGCCGATGCGACATTTCCGGTAAAGAACTTTCGAATACTGGCAATGAACGGGCTAATGGGATTGACCGTTCCGCAGAGGTATGGCGGGATGGGTGCTTCCCTGGTAGAACACATGGAAGCGCTATACGAACTTGCTCTGTATAAGCCCGGAGTTGCTCTTGCTTATTGCATGAGTACGACGGCCTGTGCAATACTGGCAAGCGTTGCTCCCGAATCCCTTAAAGCACAAATTTTACCACAAGCCGCTCGAGGCGCTTTCATCTCTTCTGCTACGAGCGAGCCGGGACTGACACTTCAGGCCGCTGGATCCCAGATGAAGGCGGTGTACTCTCCTGTGCCAGGGGGGTATCGTTACCGGGCAGAGAAATGGTTTTGTTCGGGTGCGTCCAATGCCCAAGAGTTCTCTGCTATGGGCAGGGTGGAGGGGACAAACGAATTGATGTTGGCGATCATTCCGGCCGGAAAAGAAGTGCGCATCGTAAGGCGATGGGCCGATGGCGATCCCTTGGCTATGAGGGAAACAGGGAGTGACACCGTCGAGTTTGCCAATGTGTTCGTCCCCGATGAAATGGTAGTCTGCAGGGGGCGAAGCTTCTTGCCGGAATTCCGAAGGTTCGCATGCGGTTACGCGGTGATCTACGGGGCTATTGGATCGGCTGCGTTACAATATGTCGAAGGAATCCTTGCTGAAGATGAACAAAAGGCGGAGAGATTCCAAAGCCAAGTCCAACAGATGACAATGTTGGTTATCGCAAGCGAACAGGCATGGATGGCCGCGGCGGAAGCGCTAGAACGGAACGATTCGCTCGCGGCGATTAAAATCGCCCAAGCTAAACTCACTTGCGTTGAGAATTCCCTAAGCGTTCTCAAAATCGCTATGGGAATCGAAGGAGGAGTAAGTATCTTAGCTGCGAGAAGCCCGCTCGCAAATTCTTGGCGAGAGATTGCCGTAGGTATTGTACAGCCGCCGTCTACGGATCGGTGTCAGTGGGTTCTCGACGAATACAACGGCGGGAGAGGCATCCGCTCATTGCTCGAAATCATATAATTTGCTCCCCGTTACGTCTTTCTTTTCAAAGAACGGCGCGGCGGGGAGTTTTTCTTTGGCTTTGGTGTTTCGGGAGGGGGAGCGGCGTTCTCATGGGCAATGGGGAGAACGACCGTAAGCGTTGTCCCTTTACCCTGCTTACTTTCCACCAGAATTTTGCCCTGGTGCTTTTTGATAATTTCGTTTGCAATCCAAAGGCCAAGGCCTGATCCCTCGGTTTGCAAGAGCACTGCGTTATGCGCGCGGAAGAATTTGGTAAAGATATGTTTTTGCTGATCTTTCGGGATGCCAATGCCACGGTCTTTTATTTCAATAAATACGCTGTTATCCTTGGTTTGGGCAGAGATATGGACGGTACCGACTGGAGTGTATTTAATGGCGTTTTCCACGATATTAAAAATGGCCATTTCGAGCTTTTTCAAATCTGCCAAAAAAGTTGGAGGGTTGTCTGTAATACCTTCAAATAAGACAATAGTTTTGGATTTTTCTTGTAACAAAGGTTGGATTAATCTTTCTAAATTGCGAAAAAGTTTCTCTAAAGAAAGTGGCTTAAAATTATACTCAAACTTTCCCTGTTCCATTTTGGAAGTGTCGAGCAAGTCGTTTACCAGAAGGATAAGATTGTTCAGCGTAAGCGATGTTTCTTCGAGCAGTTTGTCTTGTTCCTTGGCGAGGGGACCGTATTCCAAATCCCGCAGAACGGAAAGCGCCCATTTCATCCGGGAAAGGGGGGTGCGCAATTGATGAGAGGCAATCGAGACGAAATTTGCTTTTAACTCTTCCGTTTCTTTTTCTTTGGTGATGTCATGCAGGACCTGCATGGATCCGATCTTCTGATTTTTGGAATTTCGCACCGGAAGATGCGTGATCACGAGGATTGTTCGTTGAGGTTGAGCAAGCGTGAATTCCTGGCTTTCAAATTCTTGGATGAGCAGTTTGGAAATCGTCTGAAGGTTTTCAAAAAGGGGATTGGTTTGCATGTTGAGTTCGCTGGTTGTTTTGCCAAGCGCCGATTTGGCTGATATTCCGAGCAATTCTTGCGCCTTGAGATTCAACGCGGTGATTCTATCCTCCAAGTCATACATGAGAATCCCGTCAGATAAGCTATTGATTATGGCAACGGTCTTGTTGCGTTCGGCGGCCAGATCTTGAACTGTTTGCGCGTTTACCATGGAAGTCGCGGCTTGATTTGCCGCAACGGTTACCAGCCGCATTTCAAAATCGTTAAATTCGTGAGGATCAGGATAATACACGCACATGCCGCCTACGGTTCCCTTTTTGCTGTGAGTAGGCACACATAAAAGAGCGCGATACGATTGTTTTCTGATTTGTTCCTCCCATGCGGGGCCAAGGTCTGGCATGAGGTTTGGGTCTGTAAGAACGTCACTGCTTCCCCATGCTCGTCCTGTTTGAATAGCGCGTCCAATCCACGCTTTCCCCAATTGGATGGGATTGTTGCGCGAGTGTTCCACATACGATTTTTTCATGCCGTAGGAAGCGACGATATGCGTTGCTGTTTTGTCGGGAGTAAGTCCCCAGAAGTTTACCCATTTTGCGCCGAGCGCTTTGGCGACAATAATAGCCATGTCTTCAAGGATTTTTTCAATGTCAACTTCCGCGGTAAGAGCGGTAGATGCTTTCTCCAGTGCAAACAAAAGCTGCTGCTCCCGCAGGTATTCCTTTTGAGTCCGCAGGGCGCTGATATGATTTGGTTTGAGCGAAACGGTAATAGTCTTTCCGTTTTTCTTGAAGGTTGGTTTCATGAAGTGGAAAAGGGTTTTGAAAACAAAAACAGAAAGCCGCAGGAGAAAAAATGCCAGAACGCCTCGATAATCCATTATATACATCCATTTTTAAAAAGGACAACCATGAGCGATCTGGTGGTATCGGATGTTGGTGGTTATTCTTTGAGTGACGGAATTGTTTTCGCGCATTCCGACGATCTTTAATTTTTCTTTGCTTTGCGGTAATGTGGGGTTATATGATTCGAGATCGCATCGAAAAACTTTTACGAGAGGCACTGAACCAGCTCAAAAAAGAAGGCAAACTGGGCGATTTTGAATTGGGAACAATTGCGTTGGAGCATCCGGAAAACAAAGACTATGAGACTAACTCGAGTAGTATCGCTTTGGCTTTGGCAAAACAGCAAAAAAAGAATCCTCTTGCGATGGCCAAAGAAATCGTAGACGAACTAAACAAATCAAAACCGGATTGGTTGGCTGATGTGAAAGCGGTGGCGCCGGGGTTTGTTAATATGCGATTGTCTCAAAAAACATTGGTTGAAGAATTGCAAAAGATCAGCATCGAGCAATCTGCGTACGGAAAGAATGCCGCGCTGGGCGGAAAGAGATTTATGATAGAGTTTGCCCATCCCAATACGCATAAGGAAATGCATATCGGACACATGAGGACGCTTGTAACCGGAGAAGCGCTTTCCCGAGTATTAGAGTTTTCGGGGGCTAAAGTATTTCGCGCAAACTATCAGGGAGATATCGGGCCGCATGTGGCAAAGGCCATTTGGGGAACACAAAAAATCTTAGAAGAACGCGCAATGTCTTGGGAATCAGCAGAAGAGATGAATTCAATGGAGAAAGCGCATTTGTTGGGGCAGGGGTATGTGAGAGGAAATCAGGCGTATGAAGAGCATAAGGAAGAGATTGATGCGTTGAATAAAAAGCTGTACGCGCGCGCGCAGGAGCTTCAGGATGTGTATGAACGCACGCGCAAGTGGAGTTTGGAGTACTACGACTTGTTCTACCGGCGCTTCGATACCTCGTTCGACAAGTTCTATTTTGAAAGCGAAGTAGCGGAGAAAGGAAAACAAATTGTGCAAGAGAATCTCGGGAAGGTGTTTGAGCGAAGCGAGGGAGCCGTGATCTTTGACGGCGAAAAATACGGACTTCACAAGCGCGTGTTTATCACGAAAGACGGGAATCCAACGTATGAGGCAAAAGAAATCGCGCTAGCCCCTTTGCAATACGCAGATTTTCCCTTTGACTTGAATGTTCATGTGGTGGCAAATGAACAGTCGGGATATTTTCAGGTCATTTTTCGAGCGTTGGAGCTGGTGGATGAAAAATTCAAGGGCAAAGAATATCATTTGGCTATGGGCATGGTAAATCTTGTGGGAAAGAAAATCTCTTCTCGCACGGGTGTGGTCATTACCGTAGATGGATTACTCGATGAAGTAAAAGAACTGCTTTCTCCTTTGGTGGATAATCAAAAACATAATGAGAAGGAAATCGAACATATTAAGGAAGTTTGCACTGTGGCGGCGGTAAAATACTCGGTTTTGCACACGGACACCAAATCCAACGCGATGTTTGATATGCAAAAGTCAGTCAGTTTGGACGGAGATTCCGGCCCGTATCTTTTGTATACATACGCCAGATGCAAGAGCGTTCTGCGCAAAGCGGAAGAAGCGGACTTTAACTTGAAACAGCGCGATTTGAAAGAAATGCCATATACAGAGGAAGAGAGAGCGTTGATGCGATTGGCATATCAATTTCCGGAAGTGGCGCGCGCCGCGGCGGAAAAATTTGCGCCTCATTTGATTTGCTCTTTTGCGTTTGAAATCGCGCAAGCATACAACGCGTTTTACAACAAGCATAAAATTTTACAGGCAGAGACCGAGGATCAAAAGCAATTCCGTCTGTTGCTTACTGGCGCAACTGCCCAGCTCCTCAAAAACTCTTTGCGGCTGTTGGGTATTCAGGCGTTAGAAAAAATGTAAAACGGGGAAGCGCGCGCTTCCCCGTTTATGGTATCTAGAGGATTCGAGCAACAGCGTAGATCTCTACGCGCATGATCCATTTGAAGATGAAAAAAATCCAAAGGATGGCAGAGCTGATGCTGAAAACGACCAATTTATATCGTAATGAAGCATAAAAAGCAATCGCGAATTGATTGAAAAGGTGTTTTGAACGTGATATGCTCGGCACATATATGGAAGCGAACTTTCCAAAGCTCGAAGAAAAAATTCTGAAAAAGTGGAAAAGCGAGAAAGCATTTGAAATATCCGTAAAAAAACGCAAGAAAGCGCCTGTTTTCGTATTCTATGAAGGGCCGCCGACCGCGAACGGAAGCCCCGGAATTCATCATGTTATTTCGCGGGTGTTCAAAGATGTGGTGTGCAGATATCAAACCATGCGCGGTTTTCGCGTGGAGCGGCGCGCGGGATGGGATACGCATGGCTTGCCCGTGGAACTTCAAATCGAAAAAAAGCTCGGGCTAAAATCCAAAAAAGAAATCGAACAATACGGGATCGCCAAATTCAACAAGGAGTGTAAGCAATCGGTATGGAATTTCAAGAAAGAATGGGACGACTTAACAGAACGCATCGGTTTTTGGATTGATCTGAAGAACCCATATATCACCTATCAACCCCAATACATGGAGCGTTTATGGTGGGTGATTAAGCAGTTTCACAAGAAAGAACTTTTATACAAAGATTACAAAGTAGTGCCCTATTGTTCGAGATGCGGCACGCCCTTGTCTTCGCATGAATTAGCGCAAGGGTACAAAACAGTAAAAGACCGATCGGTGTATGCGAAGTTTAGAGTAACCTCGCAGGACTTTTTGCAAAAGCGCCATTTGCCCAAAGAAACATATATTGTCGCTTGGACAACAACGCCGTGGACATTGCCTGGAAATGTGGCGTTGGCTGTGGGTAAAGATATTATGTATGTGGTAGCAAAGAAAAAAGGAGAAGTATATATTCTTGCTAAAGGGCTTGCTCCGCAGGTGTTAGAGAAAGAGTTTGAGATTCTCGAGGAATTCTCTGGGAAAGAGCTGGAAGGCCTTGAATACGAGCCGCTGTTTGACTCGCTGAAAAAAGAATCAGAGGCAAAACATTATGTAGCGCTGGCAGGATTTGTTACCACCGAAGATGGAACCGGAGTTGTGCATACAGCCGTGATGTACGGAGAAGACGACTACAAGCTCGGACAAAAACTTGGGCTTCCAAAGCGCCACACTGTAGATGAAGAAGGGAAATTCAACGAGCTGGCGCCGGAATGGAAAGGAATTTTTGTGAAAGACGCCGAGCCCTCGATTATTGAGAACTTGGCGCGCCGAGGACTGCTTTTGAAAGAAGAGTTGTATGAGCACGAGTATCCGTTTTGCTGGAGATGTTCCACGCCACTTTTGTATTACGCCAAAGAGAGCTGGTTTATCAATATGCAAAAGGTGAAGAAGCAATTGCTTGCCAACAACCAAAAAATCAACTGGATTCCAGATCACCTCAAAAATGGACGCATGGGAGAATGGCTCAAAGAAGTGAAAGATTGGGCGTTCTCAAGAGAGCGGTATTGGGGAACTCCCCTGCCTGTGTGGGAATGTTCAGAATGCAACGCGCGGGAAGTGGCGGAATCCATCAAGGATTTGGGAAAGAGAGCTTCCTTGAAAAACACGTATTATCTCATGCGCCATGGCGAGTCAGAAAAGCAGAAACTGAAGGTTATTTCCTCTTGGCCGGAGCCAAGCGAACTTTCGTTAACTGCCAAAGGAAAAAAACAGATCAAGGCCGTTTGCCAAGAACTTGCGAAAGAAAAGATTGATGTTATTGTTTCTTCCGATATTTTGCGCGCCAAACAATCCGCCCAGATTCTTGGCAAAGAGCTTGGCAAAGAAGTGATCTTTGACGAAGGTCTTCGGGAAAACTCTGCGGGAACATTAAATGGAGCAAGCATGGATAAGGTGAAGGAGTTTTATCATCGCGAGGGAGAAACACGGCTGGAGCATTATCTGCGAAGGTTTGAGGTAAAACCGCCCAAAGGGGAATCATGGCTGGACGCTCAAAAGCGTTTGTATGAATTTTTGCGGAGAATGGAAAAGACATATCAGGGCAAGAGGATTTTGCTTATGAGTCACGGGTTTCCTTTGATTGCTCTGGAAGCGTGCTTGTGCGGGCAAAGCCGCAAAGATATAGCGATGGTATGCGCGGAGCGGCGAATCCCGGAAGTCGCAGAATGGAGAAAAATCAAAGGAGGCGCATTCCCGTATAATCCTCAAACAATGGAGGTGGATTTGCACCGGCCGTATGTGGACGAGGTAATCTTCCCTTGCAAAGCATGCAAGAAAGGGCTCATGAGACGCGTGAAAGAAGTGGTGGACGTATGGTTTGATTCTGGGGCCATGCCGTTTGCGTCTTCAAGCGTTCCGGCATCGGCAGACGAGAAAGGGAATTTGACTCGCGATCCCAACCCGTTTCCTGCCGATTATATCGTGGAAGCAATTGATCAAACGCGGGGGTGGTTTTACACGCTGTTGGCGGTTTCGACATTGCTGGGGAAGGAAAGCCCTTATCACAACGTGATTTCGCTCGGACATATTTTGGACGAAAAAGGCGAGAAAATGTCCAAATCCAAAGGGAATATCGTGAACCCGTGGCAAATGATTGAAAAGTACGGCGTGGATACATTGCGGTGGTATTTCTATACGTTGAATCATCCGTGGGATCCTAAATTGTTTGCCGAAAAAGATCTCCAGCAAACCATGCGTAAGTTCATGTTGACGTTGTGGAATTCGTATGTGTTTTATGAAACGTACGCTGGAAAAATTTCCAAGAATGAAAAGTCAGAAACAAAGAAACCAACTCGCGGGAAGAAAAAGCCAGAACATGTATTAGATCGTTGGATTGTTTCACGATTGCAAACAACAGTTCAGCAAGCGAGATCATGCATGGATGCGTATGATATTACGGGAGCCGCCCGCGCAATTGACGACTTTGTGATCAACGACTTGTCTTTGTGGTATATCCGAAGATCCCGAAACAGATTGCAAAATCCGGCAAGCAAAGAAGAATTTGAGGAAGCGGCAGGAACGTTGCGTTTTGTGTTGTCGCAGGTGAGTAAAGTAGCCGCTCCTTTTATTCCGTTCTTATCTGAATATGTGTATCAGCAAGTGGAAGCAAATCGAGAGAGTGTGCACTGGCAGGATTTTCCTGAATCTGACAAAAAACGTATGGACGAAAATTTGGAGACACAGATGGCGCGCGTCCGGCAGATTGTTGCCAAAGCGTTAGCCGCGCGGGCGAAAGCTGGCATTAAGGTGCGCCAGCCGTTAGGAGCATTAAAGCTCAAAACGCAAAAGCCGGAATTATTGGAATCGTTGATCGAGCTGATGAAAGATGAAGTCAACGTAAAAGAGGTAGTGATTGTTCCTGTGTTGGATCAGGATGTGGAGCTGGATACGACCATCACCCCGGAACTTCGCAGAGAAGGATTGGCGCGAGAGATTATGCGAAATATTCAGGAAATGAGAAAACAAGGGGGGTATCGTCCTGCGGATCGGATTGTGCTTCGATATTCCGGAAGCGGAACTCTCAAACAGATTATCAAAGAGCGTCAAGAAGATATCCAAAGAGTTGCTGGCATTCAAGCGTTCGCGGAAGGCGATGTTGTCTCGCAAGTGTTTGATGTGGAGCAAGAATTCTCGTTTGACGGAGAAACGCTCCTTATGGCAATCCGCAGAATCTAGCATGATAATAAGGAGTTGAATGCTGGCGTTGATGATTTGATGTAAAATTCTATGGCAAGAAAAATAAACTACGATGAATGGTCAAAGGAGGAGCTGATAAAGGAGCTTCGCCGTATTAAAGAAACAAAATACGGCCTTGTTTGGCATCGCGATTTGCCGGAAGAAAAAATTGATATTCTCATCAATCCCGACGCTCGCACGCCAAATGAAATGTTTCCGAATGAAATGGCAGGCAAGCCGTTTCCGATTTTGAAAGAAATAAAAAGCAAAGAGATAAACAGCGACAAAGAAAAACCGGTTAATCTACTGATTGAAGGCGACAACTATCACTCGCTCGCGGTTTTGAATTTTACTCACCATGAAGCAATTGATTTGATTTACATTGATCCCCCTTATAATACGGGCAATAACGATTTTATCTATAATGATTTACAAGCGCGACCCGTTCAAAAAGACGACCCATTTAAACATAGTAAATGGTTGGGGTTTATGGAAAAAAGATTGCGCCTTTCAAAGCATCTTTTAAAAAAGGACGGGGTTATTTTTATTTCCATAAACGAGGAAGAACAGGCCCAGCTAAAGTTGTTGTGTGATGAGATTTTCGGCGAAGAAAACTATTTAACAATGTTCAGTGTAAAAGTTAGGCACGAAGAAAGGATATTAAAAGGAGACAAAGATTTCCACGAGGTAGTTGAGTATCTATATTTATACAGGAAATCTAATGAATTTAGAACAATCAAGAAAATCAAAGATAATACATCTCTTGAAGAATATGTATATCAAGTTCGAGAACTAACAAAGAATCCAGAAATCATAAAATTTGGCGATAAAGAAGCCCGAGCTTTTAAGCCCGGAGATTTTGAAGTTATTAAAACCGACCCAAATATTAAAAATTTGAAAAAGATTAGTATCCGGGGGTCAATCAAAGAAGGCAACAGCAGTGGCAGGTTTTATATGAGAAACCTAAACGGAATGACAGATAAAAACGGCGGCTATTTAATAAGGGTGCCAGATATGGGTGATGATGGACTTGGTTTTCGCTATTTTCTTATCCCCGCATCGACAAAAAGAGTAAACGGCGATTATTTTCAGGGAGTTCCATTAAATCGCGAGGATACAAAAGAAGTACCTTATCCAAACTTTCTTGATTTTGTTGATGAGTTTAACAATGTAGGTTATGAGGGTGGAATTGAATTTCGGAATGGGAAAAAACCAGCAGCTTTTATTAGGCATGTTTTTGAAATGGGCGGGGTGTTAAAAAATAAAGAAGCCGTCATTTTAGATTTTTTTGCCGGGTCTGGGAGTACGGGTCAGGCGGTTTTGCAAGCAAACAAAGACGATAATGGAATTCGGCAGTTTATCCTTTGCACAAATAATGAAGAAATAGATAATAATGGCAATGCCATAAAACATAGAATTTGCACCGATGTTTGCTATCCTCGGCTGAAAAAAGTTATCAAAGGATACAAAAATCCCAAAGGCGAAAACGTCGCCGGACTTGGCGGGAATTTGAAATACTATGTTTGCGACTTTGTGGAGGCGGAGCCGACAGACAGAAACAAGCGAAAGCTTGTGAGCGAATCAACAGAAATGCTTTGCATCCGCGAAAACGCTTTTGAACTGGTGCAAGACGAGAGCAATTTTAAGATTTTCAAAAACAGCGACAAATATCTTGGCATTGTTTTTTATGAGGAAGCCATTGGCGATTTCAAAAAAGCGATCAAAAAAATCAAAGGGCATTTTAACGCGTATATTTTTTCTATGACTGACGATCCGCACAAGGATCAGTTTGAAGATTTGGGCGATAAGGTTACACTTTGCGCCATTCCCGAAGTGATTTTGAAAGTGTATAGGGAAATTTTTAAGTAAATTTATGAAAATAAACAAAAATTTTATAACTTTATTGACGGAAGAAAAATTAACAAAGGTTTTTGAATTGCTTGGAGAAGATGGTTTAGGAATGATCATTAGGGGTAAAAAAACACTAAAATCTTTTGAAGATGTGGATGAAATTTTTTATACGATTGATTTCCTTGAGAAAGAAAAAATGATTACAGTTAGTGAAAGCATAGATATTGGCACGCCTAATGTTGGCGATTGCTTACAAGGTGGTGTTCCGGGGAATAAGCGCGACATTCGACATTGGATGGATACAGACAAAAAATTAGGAGAATATTATAAAAAAGAGATAAAAACAAATTTTACAATCTATGATTTTGTAAAAAACGGATATAAAACTGATTTACAAAAGGAACGAAATAGAAATTTTTGGTTGCCTATTAGCATAGCGATTGGGGCTACTGCAGGAACACCCCTTTTAACAGTTTTATTTGAAAAAATGTTTTTATGTAATTAAGAAGACTCATGTGGATTAATTTCAAAAACTACCAAGAAAAAGCCATCGTAAAGTTGAGGCAGGAAGTCAACGAGCTTTTGGATGCGGAAGGAAACAAGATATGCATTTTTAAGTCGCCAACCGGCTCCGGGAAGACGCTGATGATGGCGGAGTGGATGATGCGCTTTTGCGATCCTTTCTCTCACACCGACGGGAAGAAGTTTGCCTTTATTTGGATTGCGGTGAACAAATTGCACGATCAAAGCTACGATAAGTTAAAAAAGTTTTATCACGACAAAGGATTGGGGCTTAGGTGTTCTTATTTTCATGAATTAGAGGAGCGGAAGATCAGGCAAAATGAGATTTTGTTTTTGAATTGGGCAAGCATCAACAAAAAGGGCAACATTTATGTTCGCGAAAACGAGCGGGATAATAATCTTTCCAACATTGTCGCCCGAACCAAAGATGAGGATAGGATTATTATTCTTATCATTGACGAAAGCCACCGCAATGCCGAAACGGAAAAATCCAAAGAATTGATTGAGGATATTGGCCCCAAGATAACGATTGAGGTTTCGGCGACTCCCCAACTCAAATGCGTATTCCGCGGCGTTGAGGTTGAATTGAAAGATGTCAAAGACGAGGGAATGATTAAGAAAGAAATTGTTATCAACCCCGGATTTGAAGATTTTAAGCTGGACAAGAAAGTCGCGGACAAAACAGCTGACGAAATTGTGGTAGAAACCGCTCTGAAAAAGCGCGCGGAACTCGCCAAATTGTACGAGGCGGAGGGGTTAAATGTTAATCCGCTCATGCTTATTCAAATCCCCGATAATCGCATGGGATTGATAGACAAAAAAGACGCGGTGGTGCAGTTGCTCGGAAAATACGGCATTACCACGGAAAACGGACGGCTGGCGATTTATCTTTCCGATAAGGACAGCAAAATAAATCTTGAAAATATTGAGAAAAACGATACCGAAGTTGAGGTGATGATTTTTAAGCAAGCCATCGCCGTGGGCTGGGATTGTCCTCGCGCCGCAATTTTGGTTTTGTTCCGCGAATGGAAAAGTATCGTGTTTTCCATTCAGACCATCGGACGCATTATGCGTATGCCTGAACATGAACATTACAAAAATGCGGAATTAAATCTTGGCTATGTTTATACCAGTTTGAGCAACATTGGTATTGCCGAAGATATTGCCAAAGAATACATTACGGTTTTTGAGGGCAAACGGCGCGAAGATTACAAAAACATTGATTTGACTTCTTATCACTCCAAGCGTTTCCGTGAAGAAACCCGCTTGTCATCGGATTTTGTGCCTGTTTTTTTTCAAGCGGCAGATGAATTGAAGCTCAAAGACCGAATTTCGCTCAAACACAGTATTATTGATACGAAACTCATCGCAAGCGGAAAAATTACCAATGTGGATAAGGAAACAAAAAGCATTGAGAAAAAAGGCACACTGGGTGTTCCAAAAAACGAAGTTGAACTGCAAAATGCTTTTGACTATTTTGCGCGGGAAAATCTCGCGCCATTTGCTCCGGAGATGCGCTCCATAAAACGGATTAACGATTCTTTATATCGCTTCTTTGATAAGTCGTTTAAAATGGGTGTTGATGATTGGCCAAGGGTCCAAGCTATTGTTTTGGCTAAAGAAAATAGCCAAGCCGTAGCTGATGTTATCAATCGGGCCAAGGAGTTTTATCAAGATGTTGTTGGCAGAGGAAAGCATGAACTGATCAAAAATGACGAGCCGTGGAATGTGCCGAGGATAATCAACTACAATTTGAATTTCGTTGAAAAGGATTACAAGCGGTCTATTATTCAGCCGTATTTTGCCAAAACAAAAGGCGCGAATAATCTTTCGCTTTTTGAAGAAGACAGCGAGATTGAAGTCGCGTTCATTGAATATCTGGAAAAGGCCAAGCAAGTAGGGTGGTGGTTTAAGAACGGCAGGCAGGACGGCTCGTATTTTGCTGTGCCGTATGTTGAGAATGGGCAAGAAAAACCGTTTTATCTTGATTTTATAGTAATGCTCAATGATGGACGGCTTGGCTTGTTTGATACAAAGGGCGGGATTTATGCTAAAACCGCGAAGGAGCGCGCCGAGGGATTGGCGGAGTATATTGCAAAGGAAGACAAAAAAGGTAAAAACTTATTTGGCGGTATTGTGTTGAAAGATAAGAATAGCTGGCGATTCAACGATAGTAAGAAATACTCCTATGATCCAAATGATTTGAAAAATTGGAAGTTCTTGGATTTGAATTGATATGCCGACAATACGAACGATGAGCAAATCTTATTTCGAGAGATACACGCACTCATGAACCGCAAATTCTTTAATCCGTTAATCTTCCAATTTCTTAATCGTGTAAAATATGGCTCTTCACTACCGAACGCAAGCGGTTATCTTAAAAAAAGAGGATATCGGGGAGGCCGACCGAATTTTTACGGTGTTTTCAGAACGTTACGGAAAGATTCGATTGCGCGCGGTATCGGAGCGGAAAATAACCTCGAAGCTTCGCGGAGGTTTGGAGCATTGCGCGATTTCCGACATCGAATTCATCCAGGGCAAATCGGCAAAGACAATTACAGACGCTTGTTTTGTGTATCAGCTCTCGGGCGTAAAGGAAAATTTGTTTTTATTGAAAACCGCCTATCGTATCTGTGAAGTTGCAGACGCCTTGCTTGCGCATGAAGAGAAAAATGACCGCATCTGGAATGTTTTGTGCGAAGCCCTTAAAATCCTTGAGCATCGCACCGATATTCAGGCGCGCGTGCTGCTGCATGCGACATTCTGGAAATTGATTTCGCTGGAGGGATATACTCCCTTGACGAAGGATTTAAAACATGCTTCTTTTAGAATTAATAGAATGGTGGAATATCTTATGGGCGCTCCGTTCGCGGAGCTTCTGGAAGACAAGGAAATGTGCTCTCTTATCGGGCAAGGAGCGTTGAAAGAAGTTTCGCAACATCACCTGTTGCAAGTTATAAAAAGCTGGTAGAATAAAATCAATGCAGAAGTTTGTTCTCGTTTTTCTTCTTGTAGCTACGGCGGCGCTGGGAGCCATCGGTTTTTGGTTTTGGCAGAAAAATTCAACTTCCAGAGCCGATCTGAAGCTCGAAATTTTAGCTCCTGATGAAGCGACGCTTGGCGAAGAAATTCTCTATACGGTCAAATGGAAAAATATGGGAGATGTTGGGTTTGAGAATGCCAAGCTTACGTTTGAATATCCATCGGGCGCTCTCCCCTCCGAAGGCGCCGAAATGCGCAAGATCACAGATATTGCAAATATCGCTCCGGGACAGGAAGGATCCATGCAGTTTGCGGCGCGACTCTTTGGGAAGAAAGACGATGTGCAGGAAGCAAGAGCAACGATTACCTACACGTTAAGGAATATTACCGCGAATCTTCGGGCAGAGACTTCCACATCCACCGTGCTTGCCGTGGTACCCGTGAATTTTGAGCTTGATATGCCGAGCCGCATGGAAAGCGAGCAGCAATTCGATTTTACATTAAATTATTCCTCGAATTCCGCGTATCCTCTCTCGAATTTGCGGATCACATTGGAATATCCTGCGGGGTTTGAATTCCGAAGCGCTTCACCATCTCCGATTGGGGAGAAGGAATGGAATATCGGAGCGTTAAATCAGGCGGAAGGAGGGCGAATTACGGTTACCGGAGCGCTCCACGGAAATGTGCAGGAAGCGAAATTGTTCCGGGCTACACTGGGCAGTTGGAAAGAAGGAAAATTCACGCTTTTGCGCGACAATAGCAAGATTGTGCAGATCATTGAGCCGCGGCTGTTTATCACCCAAAAGATTAATGGCTCTTCTGACTATATCTCGAACGCGGGAGACACCTTGCACTACGAAGTCTTTTTTCGCAATTCAAGCGACCGGCCTTTGGAGAATTTGAGCATGGTGGTTTCGCTTGACGGCAAACCGTTTGATCTTACGAGTATTCGCGCCGATGGCGGAAACTTCAAGCCCGGAGATAACTCGATCTCATGGAGGCCAAGCGATGTGCCGCAGTTGAGATTTTTAGGAAGAGGCGAAGAAGGAAAAATTGAGTTTTGGGTAGATGCGCAGAAAGAATTTCGCCCGGTGAGTCCGCAGGAAATGAATTTCGTGCTAAAAAACTCGGTATTTCTTTCTGACGCGAAAGAAGATTTTACGATGAAATTAAGCGCGAATCCCGGGGTGGAGCAAAGAATTATTGGAGACGCCACTCCTGGCGCTCCCCAAACGGAGAAGTTCTATATTGTTGAATGGAAAGCAACCAATGCGTATAACGATGTGGGGAATGTGAGAGTCAAAGCAACATTGCCTGCGGGAGTGGAATTTGCCGATGATGTTCAGCCCCGTGAAGCAGTGGTAACTTACGACTCTGTTTCCAAGGAAATCGTATGGACGGTTGCCGATTTGCCTGCGGGTACAGGGTATTTTGGAGAATTTCCGGCTCCCCTGATAACATTTCGCGTTCGCGTGACGAATCGTGTCGAAAAAATCATGGGAGAAGCAAGAATTACGGGAGAGGATCGGTTCACGAACCGTTCGGTTACCGATACAGCTCCGGAAATTACATTCCAGAGCGACTCAAACCATAACGAGTAATTCAGAAAGCAAGAACGGGAGGGAAGCTGGCGGCAGACACGCCAGCTTTTCATTTGAAGAGGAATATGGTTAGAATGGGGCTATGGATGAAAAAATGAAAAAAATAATATCGTTGGCAAAGCGGCGGGGATTTGTGTTTCAATCCTCTGAAATTTATGGAGGAGTGGAAGCGCTCTGGGATTATGGCCCCCTGGGAACCGCAATGAAGCAGAATATCAGAAAAGCATGGTTCAATATGTTCGTCAGACAGCAAAGCAATATCGTGGCGATTGAAGGGGCAATTCTTATGCATCCGAAAGTGTGGCAGGCATCCGGGCATATCGAAAACTTTACCGATCCCCTCATTGAGTGCAAATCCTGCAACGGAAGATTTCGCGCAGATCACATGATTGACGGAAGATTTGTAGGGCAGGGAGAGGCAAAAGAGCCGAATCAATGCCCCAATTGCGGAGATCGAGATTTTACTCCGGCAAGGAATTTCAATTTGATGTTCAAGACCTTTCTCGGTCCGATCCAAGATGAGGCAAACGCGACGTATCTGCGGCCGGAAACCGCCCAGTCAATGTTCACGAATTTTAAGCTGGTGCAGGAAAGCCAGCGCTTGAAAGTGCCTTTCGGAATTGCGCAGGCAGGTAAGGCGTTTCGCAATGAAATCACAACCGGGAATTTTATTTTCCGTTCCCGCGAATTTGAACAGATGGAAATTGAGTATTTCGTAAAACCCGGAGAAGACGAGCAATCCTTCGATCTGTGGGTTGAGAAATGGGAGCAGTTCTTTTTGAGTCTTGGGTTGAGGAAAGAAAATCTGCGAAGATACGAGCATCCCAAAGAAAGTTTGTCTCACTATTCCAAGCGAACCGTAGATATTGAATACAAGTTTCCATTTGGCTGGGGCGAGCTGGCGGGTATTGCAAATCGCACAGATTTTGACCTCAAACAGCACGCGGAGTTTTCAGGACAAGATTTGCGGTATTTTGACGAAACAACGAAGGAAAAATATTTCCCCTATGTGATTGAGCCAACGGCGGGATTGGATCGCTTATTCCTCGCCTTGTTGTGCGACGCGTATGAAGAAGTGGAAGGCGGGCGTAGTACTACCACCGAAGCCGCAAAAGAGAAAGAAACCATGTTGAAGTTTTCTCCATCGGTAGCTCCTGTGCAAGTCGCTGTGTTCCCTTTGGTAAAGAACAAACAGGAGCTCGTTGCGGAAGCAAAAAGGATTTACGCGGAGCTTCAGCAAAAATTTTCTTGCCAGTACGACGAAACAGGAGCTATTGGCAGACGTTACCGCAGACAAGATGAAATCGGCACACCCTTTGCGGTAACGGTTGACTTCGATACATTGGAGGATGATTCTGTTACCTTGCGCAATCGAGACACGATGGCGCAGGAACGCGTTTCTGTAAAGCATTTGTCGGATAAAATTGACGCTTTGCTCTTTCGGGCTACGATGGAGTAAATCCTGCAGGAAAGCAAAGGTCGAGTTGAAAGAACTGATATTTCTGACAAAAGTATGATGCAACGCTTGAAACAAGCGCGTTCCTTTGTGGGGTCATACTGGCAATGGTTTGGAATGCTTGGGTTGGGAGGTGTGGGAGTAATTACCCTTACGGTTAGCGGTCTGAATCCCATTCATTTTCTTGGCGCAGTGGACTCGTCTCAAGGAGAACGCGTAACTCAAGAAGTATACGGCGGCAATGGGCAATTGGTGTCTAGCGATACGCAAGTTCTGACAAGCGAAGGTTCCGCGCGGCATACGCTCGAATTCAAGATTGGAGGCACGAATATGCAAGGAATTGAGATAGCGAATATGGATTTGAAAGAAGAAAATGCGACAAGCCCAAAGGAAGTGCTTAAGATTGATGCAGGGTCTAAGAAAATTTTCGTGGATAAGCTGATCTTGAAAAATGTGCATGCGGCAGAATTGACCATGGAAGACAGCGAAGTCATCGAGCTTGTGGTGAATGGCGTGCGGGCTGATGGCGCTTCGACTCATGTGGATGTTGCAACTGCTCCGCTTGTTCATCGAGGATTCCGCGGCTACGGGAGCTTGCCTATCTGGAAAGTGGATGCTTCCCGTTATGACGTGGTGGAGATTGAAGCAGATGAGGATGCCCATGTGAGTTCTATTGTCCTGGAGAACATCAATATCCCGGGCGAGCTCTCGATACGCGATATCGTTGCCAATCAGGTGGTGATTGAAGACTCCACGATCGGCCGAGGAGACGGGTTGGAGAATAAGGATTTTGTGTTTGATGATGTGGTTGTGGAAGTTGCTTCCATCGAAGGCGTGGTGGAGGCGCCGGTGGATAATCTTCTCGCGCCAGTCGTGGTCCCATAATCTTGTTTGCGCAAACAGTACTGTTTTTCGCGCGTCCGCCGCA
>Ga0209542_10003522_pt1 | contig 33425 bp, 40 predicted proteins | sample RifCSPhighO2_01_FD_184028 | JGI IMG/M metagenome (GOLD analysis project Ga0209542, IMG submission 184028) | Soil microbial communities from Rifle, Colorado - Rifle CSP2_plank highO2_0.1 (SPAdes) (version 2) | ecosystem: Environmental > Terrestrial > Deep subsurface > Rock core/Sediment ... | reverse complement strand
AATCATTGGCTCGAACTCATGCGGAACTGGATTATTGAAGCCAACCAAGCCGGAAATCTCATTAAACAAGAAAATCTTTCTGGGATGAAAGATTTTCTTGTGGACATCGGCTCGAACCGCCGCATAGCGGCGGGAATGCTTTTGGCGGAATTCAAAACCCCTTGGAATTTCTTGGCGGAAATGCCAGTCCAAGCCCGCGCCAAAGGCGCGGGCGCGGTCAATTCTGATGCAAATCAAATTTGGTGGACCCGAGGAGATTCGAACTCCTGACCTCCTCTTTGCAAAAGAGGCGCTCTACCAACTAAGCTACGGGCCCATTAAAACTGGAAACATTCTACCTTATTTGGGTAATAATGCAAAATTATTTTACAAAAAAAGCTTTCATCTAATGTGTTTGCCATCATGTTTCAGACCATTTCTCTCCAGCTTCGCGCCGGGTGCAGGTGCGCGGCGATGCCGATGGCGACTGCGATAATTACCAAATTTTTTATGATGTATTGGCCCTCAAGTGTCGGTACCATAAAGCCGGACCAGGTTGTCTCTGGCAATAGCGCCAACGGGCCGAAGGTAGTGGTGATCTGAATGAAGAGGAGCAATATCACCACTCTTTCCATGCCCTTGATGATGAACAATATTCCTATCAACATTTCGAATAATCCAAAAAAAATTAGAAAATTACCGAAAGATATGAAAGAGACAGTTTGCTCGAAAAGATTCTGCACTAAGCCAGTGGCAGGGGAAAGATTGATTACTTTGAGGAGGCCAAACCAGAAGAAAACCACAAAGAGCCCGATCCTTGCCGAAGGCACGGAAATTTTCTGAAAGAAACGAATTATTCCTTTATCTAAAGATTTCAGATCCATATCTTACGCTTTATTATATATTATTTTTTTCACGCGCCATAATTTATAGGCTCTTAAGTGATATAATCATAAATCATGAGAATCATTTTAAAAACTTTTGTCGCCTTAGCGGTAGTGGGGGCGATACTTTACCAATTTCGCTCTGTCTTCTTTCCGACGCTCCCGTGCTCTGTGCCCATAGCTTACAATATCGGAGAATGGAGTGAAAAATTTAATATTTCCCGCAAATATTTTCTAGATGCCCTTCTTTCGGCCGAGGCGGTGTGGGAGGGACCCGCCGGAGCGGATCTTTTCGAATTTACGCCCGTAGATGTTTCTGACGAGGTTCTTAAAATAAATCTGGTGTATGACTATCGTCAGCAGGCTACTGGTACGCTTGCAAACCTCGGGATAGTGGTACAGAACAACAAGGATTCTTATGATATGCTTAGGACTAGGCTGGATTCTCTTAAGGCGGATTACATTAAGAAAAAAGCGAGTTTTGACGCCCGGGCGGCAGTTTTCGAAGAACAAAAGCAAGTTTACGCCGAAGAAGTGCGATTTTGGAACAAGAAGGGCGGAGCTCCCGAAGATGAATATCGCAGAATCGAGGAGAAACGTCTTATACTCGATGCCGAAGCCGGAGAATTAAATCGACTTCAAAGCAACATCAATGTTTCAATAGAGGAGATCAATGCTTTAGTGGTGGCGATTAATCGCCTGATAGTATCTCTCAATCTTTCCGTGGAGAAGTATAATTCGATAAATGAGTCTCGCGGAGAATCATTCGAAGAAGGGGTGTATTTTTTTGAAGATGGGAAAAAAGAAATAGACATATATGAATTTTCAAGCCGAGAGAAGTTGATCCGGGTTTTAGCTCATGAATTCGGACACGCCCTGGGGCTTCCGCATGTGAATGATCCGGAAGCCATAATGTATGAACTGAATCAAGGAAATTCGGATACCTTGTCCGTTTCCGATCTCGAAGCGCTGAGAATTAAGTGTGAGGCAAAGTAAATAGTGATATGAAATACATTAATATCAAAGAAATGTTAAAACGAAGCGAACGAGATGAAAAGTAGAGGGTGGTTGGCTTTTATATGAAATAATGCAATAATGTATTTATAGATTATTATTAACCCTGTCAGGGGCGAATCAGTCTCTGGCTGAAATTATAAAAATTTATGGTAGAACTAAAAGCTTTGTGTATGAAGTGCAGGGATGCGAATAGGAAACCGACCATGCAGACGATGATGAACCCAGTGGTTTCCAAAAACGACAAAGGCAGATATAGCGCCAAGGGTACTTGCGCTGTCTGCGGAGGAAATATGTTCAAGTTTATGTCTGAGGCGGATGCCAAGGCGATGATGTAAGAGTTCTTATTTGATTAATCTTTTTTGTGAGAATATTGACTTCCTTACGTCTTTGGTATACACTGCTTTCCAGCATCTTTCCTTTGATGGAATGATGTTTTAATTTAACCTTCTTTGACAAAAGAATAGGTTTTAAGAACAGGTGCAAGTCTGTTCTATTTTTTTGAGTGATAATTCGAGCTAGGACAAAAGTAAAGACAAAAACATTGCTGTTTTTTGTTTTGTTTCGTTCTGATTAACTTTTAATTAGAGTTTGATCCTAGCTCAGGATGAACGCTGGCGGCGTGGATAAGGCATGCAAGTCGAACGATGAAGTTCTTTTGGTTGTGATCGAGTTGGAAGGTTAGCAATAATTTTCTGGCAAGATTGCTTTTGCCAAAAGGGTTTCATAGTGGCGAACGAGGTAGTAATACATAGGAACTTCCCCCAAAGTCGTGAATAATTCGTCGAAAGACGGACTAATACACGATATCTCGCAAGAGGAAAGCCGAGATTAATTTTTTGTGCGCTTTGGGAAAGGCCTGTGCGATATCAGCTGGTTGGTAGGGTAATGGCCTACCAAGGCGGACGTCTAGGGGAGGTGAGAGCCTGACCCCCACCGATGGTACTGAGACCAAATGATCTCCTTGGGGAGTAATCCCCATGTAAAATCCAACTCATAACGGTGAAGTCTTTTGGGGGATGTGATATAATATCCCCATGATAAGAAAGATAATACCGTGGGAAGTCGATGTTAATAGTTTTTCAGATGAATACGTTGCGGGTTTCTTAGATGGTGACGGTTCAATTGTTGCGACGGTAGAACATCGTCCCGAACGACGGAGATTTCCGTATCGGGTGCGATTAAAAATATCGTTTACACAACACAATCGTCACAAAAAAATCATAGAAGCCATGCAGAAATTTCTTGGTGATGTGGGTAACATTAGAAATGTTGCCTCACACAATCTTATTGAACTTGTTATTCTTGATCGTAAAGAACTGGTTGCTACCCTCAAAAGAGTACGCCCGTATCTTGTGATCAAAAGAAAACAAGCAACCATCATGAATGAAATTCTTCTCATTTATGAAGGTGCGAGAGTGAACACAAGAAGTTCTATTTCTGAAAAAGAGTTTGCAATGATTATGTCTTTAGTAAAGAAAATCAGAAATCTGAATTCAAATACTGGAGGCAAAATTAAACTTATGTAACATTTGACCCCGTAACGACTTTTCGCTTAGGCGAAGGAGTTATCGAAATGCTCAATTGTAGATGATTGAGCTAAAACGATAGCTGACATCGTTGGCCCCTCTTTTTGTTAAAGAGGGTGAAGGTATAGTCTGATACCTCAAGTGATTGGGGAAAACACTATGACGGACCATACACCTACGGGTGGCTGCAGTCGAGAATCTTCCACAATGGACGAAAGTCTGATGGAGCGACGCCGCGTGATTGATGAAGTCCCTTTGGGACGTAAAGATCTTTTATGAGGGAAGAAGTTTATTGACTGTACCTCATGAATAAGAGGCTCCTAATCTCGTGCCAGCAGGAGCGGTAATACGAGAGCCTCGAGCGTTATCCGGAATTATTGGGCGTAAAGGGTGCGTAGGTTGTCCTGTTAGTCTTTTGTCAAAGCCCCGAGCTTAACTTGGGATCCGCAAAAGAAACGGCAGAACTTGAAAGTGCGAGAGGCGTACGGAACTTATGGTGTAGGGGTAAAATCCGTTGATATCATAGGGAACACCAAATGCGAAGGCAGTACGCTGGCGCATATTTGACACTGAAGCACGAAAGCGTGGGTAGCGAATGGGATTAGATAAACGCTCGCTTGATTCGCAAGAACAAGACGAGCAAATGTCTCTTTCCGCAGTGATGCGGAATTGAAAATTATTGTGCTAGGCAAAACTTAGCACATAGTGAATTTGGCTGTATGCTGGAAAAACCGAGTATGGTATACTACTTAATATTATAAGTAATAATGCATACCTGCGGTCAATCAGCAGGGAAGTTAATATAAAAAATTTTATGACTGATAAGATAGAAGGTGGTCAAAATCCTGGTGAACACTCAGATGACGAATTAAGTATAAGACGTAATAACTTACGTACTAGACTACAAATTCTGCGAGATCAAGAAGCTCAAGCAGTAGCTATTGGAGATGATAACCAAAAGAAATTAATCAACCAGGAAATGGATGAAATTCTTGATGAATTAGAAAGTTAAAATTAAAATATTAACCCCTCAGAGACTATACGCCGAACCCTTGTTAGAAATTTTATCACAAGGTGATGATATAGTCCGACCTGCATAGCGATATGCAGAGCAGAGCAGAAATGCCTCTGCCGTATTCGCCGGATGGCGAAATGTAACAAAAGTGACCCCAGTAGTCCACGCCCTAAACGATGATCTCTCGCTATTCGGAGTATCGACCCTCTGAGTGGCTTAGCTAACGCGTTAAGAGATCCGCCTGGGAAGTACGGCCGCAAGGCTAAAACTCAAAGGAATAGACGGGGACTTGCACAAGCAGTGGATTATGTGGCTCAATTCGATGGTAAACGAAGAACCTTACCAGGGTTGGAAATTCTAGTGAAAGCCCGAAGAAACTCGGGACCTCGCAAGACTCTAGAACAGGTGATGCATGGCCGTCGTCAGTTCGTGGTTTGAATTGTACCCTTAAGTGGGCTAACGAACGCAACCCTCGTTGTGTGTTACAAGTGTCACACGAGACCGCCCAGCCCTTTTGGCATTAGTTTGGTATAATAAAATTATGTTTTATGTATATGTTATAAAAAGTCTTAAAAAAGATTTTGTTTATACAGGATATACAGATAATCTCAAGAGAAGATTTAATGAACATAATTTTAAGAAAAATATTTCTACCAAATTATATGCTCCATTTAAACTTATATATTATAAATCCTATCAAAATAAATTGGATGCCATTGATCGTGAAAAAATGTTGAAACATAAAGGATCTTCAATAGGACATCTAAAAAATAGGATAAGGAGAAGTTTAAATGATTAGTGCCAAAAGGGCTGGGAGGAAGGAGAGGATGACGCCAGGTCAGCATGTCCCTTTGATACCCTGGGCTGCACACATAATACAATGACCGTTACAACGCGAAGCGACGAGGCGACTCTGAGCTAATCGTTAAAAAGCGGCCTCAGTTCGGATTGGAGTCTGCAACTCGACTCCATGAAGCTGGAATTGCTAGTAATCGCAGGTCAGCTAAACTGCGGTGAATACGTTCTCAAGTCTTGTACTCAGAATTAAATGCGCTTGGCAGTTTGTCAAGGTCTAGTTGGTTAAAATCCAACCTCAAAAGAGTAGTGAAAGGGTAAGTCCAGAGCCGTGAGGCTTGGACTGAAGGATCCTAGTAGCAAAAAGTAGCCTATCGAAAAATGGCGATGCGACCCATATGGTGAGTAATGGGGAAGTATCAATCAAAAGCCCGATTAGGATGCAAGGAAAAGAATGACAAATAACCCAAGGAGATCTCGGGTGTTAATGGAAACTTATGCACGCGAGAAGTCAGCTGTGTCGTAGTACTATGCGTCAAGTCATGATATAATTGATGTATGGGAAGGACTAAACCAAGAGTTTCGAATGAGTATGTTGTTGGACTAACAGATGGAGAAGGTTGCTTCTATGTAAATGTAGGGGAGTCTTCTCGTTATAGAAGTGGAGTAAGAATTCAAATGCATTTTCATATAAAAATGCAGGAGAAGGACAAAAAACTTCTAGAGAAAATTAAGAATACTATAGGGTGTGGTGCTGTATATTTTCAAAAAGAGCAACGAGCTAATCACGCTCAATGCTATCGGTATACGGTAAGCGCTCAATCAGATATTCTAAATGTAATTATTCCGTTTTTTAAACAACATCCTTTGCAAAGTTACTCTAAGAATTACAGTTTTCATGTTTTTTGTAAAATAGCGGAGCTTATTAAAAACAAAGCTCATTTTTCAAAGGCAGGAATAAATAAAATTAGAATACTTAAATCGAAAATGAATCAAAAAACTCTTGGACTCGCGTAGTGCGGGAAATCCGCTCGCTACGTGGGGACCGGCAATGTTCTAAAAAGCCGAATCCGCCCGTCAAGTCAAGGGAGCCGGGAGTACCCGAAGTATCCACATAAGTGGGTCCTAAGGTAAGCTCGGTGACAGGGACTAAGTCGTAACAAGGCACGGCTAGCGGAAGCTGGTCGTGGAATAATTCAATTTGAAAAACGCCAAGCCCTTTTGGTTTTCCAAAAGAGCTTGGTATGTGAGTCGATATTGCACGCCTCAATTGAGCGTGTAATGGACAATAATTCAATGTCCTAAAAAGAATTTGACATGAGGCAAAGACCCAAAGTTATACCCAGCTCTTTTTATAAAAGGGCTGGGCGAAGGAACGAAACAAAACAAAGAACAGCAACCCCATAGGCAAGACCTGTTGGGTAAACAAAAAACACCCTTCGAGGATACTCGGGGTGTTTTTTGGTATTGAGTATGTTAGAATTGATATATGAGCGACACATTCAAAAAAGTTTTAGCGACAATTCTCTAACGGGATGCAATCCGAAACTAAAATCAGAGTCGGGATAGTGCGGGGGATGGCGGGGGATCATTATGAATCTTCTTTGCTTCAAAATTAAAATGGTGGTAATATGAAAGTATTATGAATACATATCAGAAAGGTTCTGTTCGCACCATAATCTTTAAGGACAAAGATGTATGGGTGGGAGTTGCCTTAGAGTTTAATATCGTTGAAACTGGAGACGATCCTCGCGAGGTTTTTCTGATGCTCGATGAAGCTATTCGCGGGTATGTTGTATCTGCCAAGAAATCAAAAATTCGTCCAAGTATTTTAAATCAAGTTGCTGACAAAGAATATGAGGATCTTTGGAAAAAACTGAATTCCCCTAAGCCTATAAAATCCCCCTATCGAATTTATAGTTTTGGCGAGAGAATGATCGCATAGCATATGCCTCGTGGAATTAATAATTGGAGTTTCGCAGATGTAAAGAGATTTCTTTCTGATTATAATTTCCGATTAAGCCACGTTGAAGGTAGCCACTATTTTTATGTTGGCTCAGTAAAAGGAACGATTCACCAAATTTGCGTGCCTTTTCACAGTAATAAAGCAATTCATCCAAAAACAATGAAAAGCATTATTAAACAATCCGAAATTGATATAAAAGAATGGATTAAATAGGAACGAAATTATACCAAAAACACCTCGCACAAGCGGGGTGTTTTTGGTATAATTTATTCATGCGATCAGACGCTAAAATCAAAGTCGGGATAGTGCGGGGGATGGCGGGGGATCATTATGAGTTCTCGCTCGCAAGTGGCGGAGATATTATTTCTCACATTACTGAACATTTATCGGAAAAATATAAGCCTGTAGATATTTTTATTGATAAAAATTATATCTGGCATGCGAGCGGAATACCGATCAATATTTCGGATTTAGCGCATAAAGTGGATTTGATTTGGAATGTGGCTCATCCGAGCCAAAACGGCATTCTGAACGAATTGGGTATTCCGAGTGTCAATACCCCTGTTTTTCCCGCGCTTCTCCGTGATAATCATGAGATGCTTACTCGACATCTTCGGCAAATAGGAGTGGATGTTGCCAGGAAAATAGTCTTGCCGACATATCAGGCCGATTTCGACGGGCCTATCCAGAAATATGCGACACAAAAAGCAAAGGAGATACATCAAAAATTTTCTGCGCCTTGGATTGTAAAGTCTTACACTGAAGATGCGGATATGGGTCCCGTTAGAGGCCGCGAGGGCTCGCAGCGACCCTCTGCCTCTAACGGGATGGGCATCCATATGGCAAAAACTTTTCCGGAGCTTGTGGAGGCGATTGAAGATGGAGTTCGGCATAATAAAAGCATTTTAATAGAAGAATTTATCTTGGGCAAAACCGTTTCCACTCATTCGCTTCGAGAGTGGAGAGGAGAAGATATCTATGTTTTTCCTCCGGAAGATTTTTCAAAAAAAGAAAAAGAAAACCTCTCCAGTCTTGCGCGGGAGTTACACTCTCATATAGGCGCGGAGTATTATCTTAAAGTTGATTTTATCCTGCATCCCCGGGGTAGGGCATATGTTGTCGGATTTTCTTTTTTACCGGATGTAAAAAAAAATTCGCATTTCTCTCGAGCCTGCCAATCCGTTGGCGCCAAAGCGCACCATGTGATGGAACACATACTGGAGAAAGCCAAAATTTAAGTTAATTAAAAGGCAACAACATATCTTCATTAGCTATTAAGGCTCGTCTTTCTTTTTCTTCTTTAACTTCTTCCGTATGTACCAAATATAATCCCGCTTCAGCTTTCTTCACTATTACCCTAATCGGAAGTTTCGAGTTAATCAAAACGCTCTCTCCTATTTTGTATCTCATTTTCATATTTGCAAGCGATGGATTTTTTGACATCATTTCCCAGACTCTTTGATAAAAAAGTTTTTCTGTCGCGACTTCCGATTTTACATGCGGAAGCTTTTTGCCTTCTAGAGCCATATAGATTATATTAACATAATAAATCAAGAAAGAAAAAGAATTGAAAAAAATGCCGTGGTGGCGGAATTGGTATACGCGTACGCTTCAGAAGCGTATGGAGCAATCCTTGGGAGTTCAAATCTCCCCCACGGCACCGGGCTGTAGTATACCGGTAGTATACGCCCTTCGGGAGGGCGAGGACTGGGTTCGATTCCCAGCAGCCCGAAAGTAAAAGTTTATGCTATAATTTCCTTATGAATCGTTTTTATCTGTGGCGGGTGGTCGCACTCACATAGGCACATATGCTGGAGGCTAGCCATCACCCGCCTCAAATGAAAATAATAAAATAAAAAAAATCACAAAAAATTTTTGTGATTTTTTTTATTTTGAAATAGCGAGTTATCCACAGTTTTGTAGAAAAAGTATTGTGTTAAATTTTAATATGCGAGATAATTAAGATGTTTCCGCAATAAAATTTCTGGTCGTGTTTTATTGCAAACTATAATTAAAAAATTTATTTTAAAATAAAATGGCCAAGAAAAAGAAAGCAAAGAAGGGAGGAAAGAAAAAGGCTTCCAAGAAGAAGCGAGCGTAGTTTTTACAAAAAGAAAAATCCGTCGAGAGACGGATTTTTCTTTTTGTGCTAGAATAGCGAAATGTCTTTATTCGGTAAAATATTCGGAGATGAAAGCTCTAAATTTATAGAAAAGTCCAAGGAAATACTGGGTAAAATAAACACTCTGGAGGATCAAATTTCCAAGCTAAAAAACGAGGATTTTCCGGAAAAAACTCGAGATTTTAAGGAACGTATAAAAAATGGAGAAACTCCAGAAAATCTTTTACCTGAAGCTTTCGCCCTAGTGCGCGAGGCCGCCAAGAGGAACTTGGGAGAGAGGCATTATGATGTACAGATCATCGGCGGACTTGCTTTAAATTCTGGCAAGATTGCCGAAATGAAAACCGGAGAAGGGAAGACTCTGGTGGCTACCTTGCCGGCGTACTTGAATGCTCTTAGCGGAGACGGTGTGCATATCATCACTGTTAATGATTATTTGGCTCGTCGCGACGCGGTCCTGATGGGTCAGATTTATAATTTTCTCGGACTTACCGTCGGTGTCATAAACTCGCAGAATGTTTCTTATTTATATGATGCCAGTCATAAAGAAGAAGATCCAAAACGCGATCAGGTCGGAGAATTTAAAATCGTATATGATTTTCTCAAACCATGTTTAAGGAAAGAAGCATATGACGCTGATATTACTTATGGCACCAATCACGAATATGGATTTGATTATCTACGGGACAATCTAGCCACTAGAGTGGAAGATTTGGTGCAGAGAGGGCATTGTTTCGCTGTTGTTGATGAAGTGGATTCTATATTGATAGATGAAGCGCGTACTCCGCTTATTATTTCTTCCGCTTCCGCCGATTCGGAAGATTTCTATGTCAAATTTCAGAAAATTGCAAAAGAATTAAAAAAAGATGCGGATTATACAGTAGATGAAAAGCTTCGAGCCATCTCCCTGACTGATTTGGGGATTACTAAAGCAGAGAGGCTCCTGGATATTGAGAATATATATACCGAAAAGGGAATAAAATATGTGCACCATCTAGAAACAGCCGTAAAAGCGCAGGCACTCTTTGAGCGAGACAAGGATTATGTGGTTAAAGAAGGAGAAGTAATTATTGTGGATCCGTTTACCGGCCGACTTCAGCCCGGTCGCCGTTGGAGCGAAGGTATTCATCAGGCCATAGAGGCCAAGGAAGGAGTGAAGATAGAACGGGAGACGCGTTCGGCGGGATCCATTACTTTTCAGAATTATTTTCGATTTTATAAAAAATTGTCCGGTATGACCGGCACGGCGTATACCTCCATGGAAGAATTTTTAAAAGTTTACGGACTTGATGTTATTGTGATTCCCACCAACAGGCCGCTTATCCGCATAGACAATCCGGATTTGATTTTTCAAACTGAGAAAGGCAAATTTCAAGCTATCGCCAAGAAAGTAAAAGAGCTTAACCAAAAAGGCCAGCCGGTTCTGATTGGCACCATTTCGATCGAGAAGAATGAGCTTCTGTCTGTGTATTTAAAGCAGGAGGGCGTGCCGCATGTGATACTGAACGCCAAGAATCATGAAAAAGAGGGAGAAATAATTGCTCAAGCAGGCAAGGCCGGAGCAGTCACTATAGCTACCAACATGGCTGGACGCGGGATAGATATTAAACTCGGGGGGAATCCGCATACTAAAGAAGAATATGAAAAAGTTAAAAATTCCGGCGGGCTCTTTGTGCTGGGTACGGAGCGACATGAGGCAAGACGCATAGACAATCAGCTTCGCGGTCGTTCCGGTCGGCAAGGGGATCCCGGGGAGACTCAATTTTACGTGTCGCTTGAAGATGATTTAATGCGGATATTCGGTTCGGATCGAATTAAAACTATGATGGGGAGATTCGATATTCCGGAGGACCAACCCATTCAAAATCGTTTCATCAATAAATCTCTCGAAAGTGCTCAAGCTAAAATCGAAGGTTTTCACTTTGATGCCAGAAAACATACTCTCGAATATGATGATGTGATGAATCATCAGAGAAAAATAATATATGAGAGAAGAGAAAAATTACTTAGAGCGGACAAAATGGGTATTGAAGAACTACTTGAGTCGGTGGCTCTGGCCAGGGAAGACGAAGAGGGGGCAAGGAAAATTTTTATTGAGAAAAGAGAAAAACTAGGGGAAGAAACTTTTTTGGAAACTGCGCGAAGAATCGCGCTTTATACTACTGATAGTTTGTGGATGGAACACTTAGAGCAAATGGATTATCTGCGAAGTTCGGTAAATCTGCGCGCGTACGGGCAGAGAGAACCGATAGTAGAGTATAAAAAAGAGGGACTTAGAATGTTCAAAGAAATGGAAGAGGCTTTCAAAGAACAAGTTTTTTCTTTGATAACAAGCATTGACGTTGAGCAAGCGAAAAATGTAAAAGAGGAATCGAAAACAAATCAAACTTTGGTCACAAGCCACACTGAACCTTCTGAACTTGGCGGGATTGCGCAAGAACCGTTCTTGCGCACGGTTGGTGGAAAAGAGCCTGGTCGAAATGATCCTTGCCCGTGCGGCGCGATTAACTCCATGACTGGCGAAATCTACAAATACAAGAAATGCGGACTCATCAACGCTCCACAGCATAGGAAAAGCTTGGTAAATTAAACAACACAAAATTTCACGATCGTGAAATTTTGTGGTAAGATAAGTTAATGGGTCATAATATTGATTTCAAGACTAGAAAAAATAAGTTATTGGATAACCGACCGTTACGAGCTAAGCAAAAGTGGGATGGCAAATGGAGGGTGGTCGTTTTTGATGTATGGGAAAAAAGTCGAGCCAAAAGAGACAGCTTACGTTATGAGATAAAAAATTTCGGGTTTATCCAATTACAGAGAAGTGTCTGGATTTATCCGTACGAGTGTGTAGAGTTTATTAAACTACTAAAGACTGATTTGGCTTTTGGTAAAAATATTAGATATATGGTTGTGCAAAAATTGGACCATGATGAAAAACTGAGGAAGTATTTTAAATTAGAGTAAGCCAATAATCAAAAATTCACGATCGTGAATTTTTTGTGAATTTCAGGTTAGGGTGATACAATAAAAAAAATGGAAAATTTAGAACAAAGAATAAAAAATATAGAAGAAAGAAACAAGAAAGTGGAGACGGATAAAGCTTGGGAGTGGAGTATTACTCGTTTGATCCAGCAACTCTCTATGCCATTTTTCAAGAAATTTTGGATCGAATTTAAAAATTAAATACATGATACTATAATTTTAAACATGATAATTTACGAAGATTTTGAAAAAGTGGATATTCGGGCAGGGGAAATTCTGGTGGCGGAAGATTTCCCGGAGGCCAGGAAGCCGATGTATAAAATAACTGTGGATTTCGGGCCGGAGATTGGAATTAAAAAGTCTTCCGGACAATTTACACATCACTATACTAAAGAAGAATTGGTGGGCAAAATGATTATCGGAGTCTTGAATTTTCCGCCGAAAAATATCGGTCCGTTTATCTCCGAATTTCTGACGCTTGGCCTCACTGACGAAGAAGACAAAGTGGTTCTCCTCATGCCCACCCAAAAAGTTCCCAAGGGATCTAAAATGATGTGAAAAATGCAAAATCTGATTAAAAAACTGAAATTAAAACGGCGGGGGATTGCGGCTCTGGCGACTTTGCATTTTTTTGGTAATCCCTCGGCTAAATTAAAAATCGTTGGTGTGACGGGCACAAATGGCAAGACCACTACGGCTACACTTTTATATAGAATAGCAATCGCTCTTGGATACAAAGCGGGACTTATTGGTACAGTGGAGAATATGATAAACGAAGAAAGAGTCGAAACCACTCATACCACTCCGGATCCGATTTCTTTACACAAACTTTTCACGAAGATGAAACAGGCGGGATGTGAATATGTATTTATGGAAGTTTCTTCTCATGCTCTTGATCAGAACAGGATTGCCGGAGTTAAGTTTACCGGAGGAATTTTCACCAATCTTACTCACGATCACTTGGATTATCACAAGGATTTTGCGCACTATTTCAGAGCGAAAAAGAGATTTTTCGACTCTCTTTCTTCCGGTGCTTTCGCTCTCTCAAATGTCGATAATGATCATGGCAAGATGATGTTGGAAGACATAAAAGCAAAAAAGTACACTTATGGTTTTAAAAATAAAGCTGATTTTAGTGAAAAATTGGAAACAAACTTATTGGGTAGTTTTAACGAATACAATGTTTTGGCAGTATATGCCGCGGCCATTCTCTTGGGTTTCGATAAAGATAAAGTAAAAAAAATATTAAAAAGCATAACTCTTCCCAGGGGGAGGTTCGAACATTTTACATCACCCAATGGTGTGCTGATCATCGTGGATTATGCGCATACTCCTGATGCATTGGAAAAAGTTTTTAGCGCGGTGAAAGAGATAAATAAAACAGGGAAAATTATTTCTGTTTTTGGTTGCGGGGGAGACAGAGATCCGCTTAAACGGCGAATGATGGGTAAGATTGGAGCGGAAATGTCTGATATTGCCATATTTACTTCTGATAATCCCAGAAACGAAGATCCGGAGAAAATAATAACCGAGATGAAAATCGATTTGTCGATGAATTTACTTGAGAAAGTAATTTCCATCGTAAACAGGCGTGAAGCGATAAAAAAGGCGGTGGAATTCGCTCGAAGCGGAGACACAATACTTTGCGCCGGCAAGGGCCATGAGGACTATCAGGAAATCAAAGGAAGAAAGCATCATTTTGACGATATGGAAGAATTTAAAAAAAGTTATGGAGGAATATAAAAAATTTTTTAAAAATAAAAAAGTAACGGTAATGGGGCTAGGCTTGCTTGGACGCGGAGTGGGAGACGCTATTTTTTTGGCAGAGTGCGGAGCTAAACTTACTATTACAGATTTGAAAACGAAAGAACAACTCAAAGAATCTTTGCAGAAATTAAAAAAGTTTCAAAACTCCGCAAACGGGGCAAGTATCAAATATGTTTTAGGCAAGCACAGATTGGAAGATTTCAGAAATTGCGACATGATTTTAAAAGCGGCTGGAGTGCCACTTGATTCCCCGTATATCAAAGAAGCGAAAAAAAATAAAATTCCCGTTGAAATGAGCGCGACAATTTTTGCGAAGTTCTCCGGTATTTCGATGATCGGGATTACTGGCACTAGGGGCAAGTCCACCGTCACTCATCTCATCGCCCGTATTTTAGAGAAAACAGGTAGAAAAGTTATTTTAGGAGGAAATGTACGCGGAGTTTCAAACTTACAATTATTGAAAAAAACACAAGGCGCAGATATTGCAGTTTTTGAACTGGATTCTTGGCAACTGCAAGGTTTTAATGAAGCGAAAATATCTCCCGAAATTTCCATATTTACCAATTTTATGCCCGACCATATGAATTATTACAATAACGATTTAAAAAAATATTTCACAGACAAATCTTATATTTACAAATTTCAAAAAAATAAAAATATATTAATTGTGGGATCACAAATGAAGAATCTAGTAAAAAATACTAAAAGTCAGGTATTAAATGCCGATTCGAAAAATATTCCAAAATCTTGGAAAATTGGTTTACTAGGCAAGCATAATTTGGAAAATATAGCCTGCGTTTTCGAAGCCGCCAAGGTGTTAAAAATTCCGGAAAATATAATAAAGAAGACCGTAGAAAATTTCAAAGCTGTAGAGGGCAGGCTCGAACTGGTTAAAAATATAAAAGGAATAAAAATTTACAATGACACAAATTCCACTACCCCGGACGCAGTTTTAGCGGCGCTTCGTTCATTTCCCCAAAAAGTGATTCTTATTATGGGGGGTATGGATAAAAATTTATCGGTTGATTCTTTGATAAGAATTTTACCGAAAAAGACTAAAATGATTTTTCTTACTCCTGGTTCCGGTAGTGATAAGATAAAAACCGGAAAAGCAAAAATAAAAAAAGTTTCGGGACTTAAGGAAGCTATGACTGAAGCTGTGAGAAAATCTACAACTGGCGACATTATTTTATTTAGTCCAGGTTTTACTTCTTTTAATATGTTTAATAACGAGTACGACAGGGGAGACAAATTTATGAAAATAATTAAAAATTTAAATTTAAGAAATTTAGGTGTTCGACACCTATAATACCTATAATAATATGAGAAAAGTACCTTTAGTTAATGAAGAAATATATCATATCTATAACAGGGGTGTAGATAAGCGTGACATATTTTCAACAACCTTAGATTTAGATCGCTTTTTAATAAGTATGAAATATTTTAATACAAAAAAACCTATTGGAAGTATATATCAACACAATCTTCAGAAAAATAAAAATCGTGCAGGAACATCAAAATCCTTAGTTGAGATTATTTCTTATCATACTTTACCTAATCATTTTCACTTTATTTTGAAACAAAAAGTTAATGGTGGTATTAGTGAATTTATGAAACGTCTGCTTGGTGGATATACAAACTATTTCAATGAGAAACAAAAAAGATCAGGTGCTTTGTTTCAAGGTAAGTTTAAGTCTGTTCATGTTGGCGAAGATGATTATTTACTTGTTCTATTGGGATATGTAAACTATAATGACCTGATTCATAATATTCCGAATGTCAAAAAACATTTTGTAAGGTCGAGTATTAAAGAAATTGAGACAGGGGATTATTATTTCTTGGATAAGACCAAAACACTTGATTATATATTAGAAAAATTTGGAAGTATAAATCTATTTAAGAAACATTGCAAAGAGGTAGTCGAAATTATTAGGACTCGAAGAGCAGTAGATATCATACCCGAGGAACATTTTAAAGATTTAGGAGATTTAGGTGTCGAACACCTATAATTAAAATTTAAAGCAAAATGAGCCTAGATTATTTTTCAACAATAAAGAAAATTTTTTTTATCGGCATCGGCGGAATCGGTATTTCGGCTCTGGCTAAGATGGTTAGCTCGCGCGGAATAGAAGTTTCTGGGGTGAATGACGAAGAAAGTCCGAAAACACTTAACCCACTTCGAGAACTTGGCGCAGAAATATTCCGCCTTGACCAGGTCAAGGCGGAATTGCCGGAAGCGGATCTTTATGTTTATAGTGACGCATGGATTTATCGCGAACCGGAAATTTTAAAAAAAGCCAGAACCACGGATAAACCAGTTTTAAGCTACTTTGAAGCGTTGGGAGAGTTTGCGAAAGAATATAAAGTTATCGCAATTTCCGGCACGCACGGTAAGACTACCACGACTGCGATGGTAGCAGGGATTTTAGTGGATGCCGGCCTGGACCCGACTGTTATTGTCGGATCTTTCGTGAAAAAATTTAACAGTAATTTCAGACCCGGAAAAAGCGAGTGGTTTGTAATTGAAGCCGATGAATACAACAGGCATTTTTTAAATTTTCACCCATACATCGGGGTGGTGACCAATATAGAAGCAGATCATTTAGATTATTACAAAGATTTAGATGATATTAAAAATGCTTTCAAGCAATTTATTTTACAAAGTGAAATTGCGATTTCAGATTATTCTAAATATTTAGATAAGGTGCCAAAATTATCTGTTCCCGGCGAGCATAATAGACAAAATGCGGCGGCGGCGCTCTCGGTGGCTGATATTTTGAAAATTCCAGAAACTCTGGCTCAAAAATCATTAGCGGAATTTTCCGGTACTTGGCGGAGATTGGAAAAAAGAGCCGAGACAAAAGAAGGGACGATTATATATGATGACTATGCGCACCATCCCACCGAAATTCGGGCAAGCCTCCATGCACTCAGGGAACTCTATCCGAAAAAAAAGATAACTATAGTTTTTCAGCCACATCTTTATAGCCGAACCAAAGCTCTTTTTGGAGATTTTACTTTAAGTTTCGGTGATGCCGAAAAGGTGTTATTTTTACCCATATACTTTGCCAGGGAAGATAATGATGAAAGTGTTTCCAGTCATAAATTGGCCCAAGCGGTGCGACTCCAGGGAGTGGATGCGGAGGCAATGCCAGACTTTGAAATTACAGAGGCTTATGTAAAGACACTTAATTTGGGTAAAAATGATGTATTTGTAACTATGGGAGCGGGAGAAGCCTATAAAGTGGCGGATAAAGTTTTTAATCTGGCATAAGGTTGTCCACAATCTTTAAATTAGACAATTTTCAATTTTTTTGTCAATCCATATAAACCAGAATACCTTTATTTTATAAGGTTATTTTAGTTTGACAACACAAAAAAATGTTGTATAACTATTGACTTTTAAATCTAAATATGATACAATGGAAGCATATCCTTTAATATAGGTCTGTAATTCGTTACAAGCCTTATATATAAAGGGTTTTTTAGTTTAGCGGATACTAACCCTGGAAATTTGAATGATTTGGCGCTTACCTATTTGGTAGGCAGGGAGCACAACCGCTTAATATGCAAAATCAAAAATTAATACGTTTCGTTCAGTCGTTTATACTCTTACCAATTATAACAATGTCGGGAACCCTAGGAACAAGCCTTTCTCAGGCGGGATCCGGCCTTGTGACGACTTCCGAATTCGTATTTGCAAAAAAACAGAATATTGAGATTTTTAACACTGGGGCTTCCGCAGAAATCGCGGATTCGCAAGCGGAAATCAGAAAGGCCAAAGCTTTAGCCATTGACAGCTACTTCAAGACCCGTGGCATGCCGCTTGCGAGTTATGGCATGAAAATGGTGTTGGAGGCCGAGAAGAATAATCTGGACTGGAGAATTCTGGCCGCTATTGCGGTGCGTGAATCTACCGGGGGAAAATTCAAATGCAAGAGGGTAAAACATAATCCTTTCGGCTGGGCGTCTTGCAAGATCGGCTTTGATTCATATGATGTGGCCATCGAAACGGTGGCTCACAATCTTGGAGGAAACAATCCGAAAACGGCGCGTCATTATGACGACAAGACCACTCTTCAAATTCTTCGCGCCTATAATCCTCCCAATGTCGTACCTCGTTATGCGGAGCAGGTGATATCCATCATGAATGCCATAAGCGACATTGGCCTGGCCGAATCGGAAATTCACAGCGCAAAAAGCTAGATTCTTACTCCAAATACACCAGAGTCATTTTGTGTTCTTTTGGTTCAAAGAGAGTAATCTGGAAATTATATTTTTTTCCAAGCTCAAGTTTTTCCCGCAGTTTTACATCCGAACCAAAAGTGGAATTATGCACAAGCCCGGCTACGCCTTCCTTGATGGAGACCAAGGCTCCGTGTTTATTGTATTTGATGATTACACCGCTTACGATATCGCCCCTAGAAAGCTTGCCTTCGAATTCCGTCCAGGGGTTTTCCTTGAGCGCTTTGATGGAGAGCGATATTTTGCCGTCTTTTATTTCTATTACCTTGGCTTTTACTTGTTCTCCCACCTTAAACATAGCCCTTGGATCTTCCACCAGGCCCCAATCAAGTTCGGAAATGTGCACTAATCCCTCCAGTCCGTCTTCGAGTTTTAGAAACACGCCGAAATCCACGATGCCCGCCACCGTGCATTCTATCTCGTCTCCGACGCTGTATTTGGAAAGAATTTCTTTCTTTTCTTCTGGATTATTGTCCTTTTCGGAGAAGATCAGTTTGCCTTCTTTCGGCAGAGTGGAAATAATCATCACCGAAATTTTTTGCCCGATCAATTTTTTTAATTCCTTTAATATTTTTTCTTTATCTGAATCGGCTACTCTGGGATAATGCTCGCTTTTAAGCTGGGAAGCCGGCAAAAATCCCAAAATGCCTTGCCACTCGAGTATGAGCCCTCCTTTATTGGCATCTTTTATCTCAAGCTCTATTATTGTTTTGGCTCGGATCGCTTTTTCTGCTTCATTCCAAGCGAGCGCTTGCTTGGCTTCCTTGAGAGAGAGTTCTATATACCCATCTTCGTTTTCTTCCTCGACTACTTTTGCTTTTATAGTGTCTCCCAGGCTTATTTTCTTGATAATGTCCTTGGCGTTTATAAACTCTCTTCCATAAATGATGCCGGTTCCGTATGGGGAAAGATCTACGAAAACGGACGATTTATCCACCAAGATTACCGATCCCTCTACCAAAGTATCGAGTTCCGGTTTCTTTTGGCTTTTATCCACAATTGATTTTAAAACAGGGTTTTCTTCCTTTACTTCTTCTTTAAGCATATTTTAATAAAAAAATCCGCCACGAAGCGGATATAAGGCTTAGGTTTCACTTTTTCGCTTGAGGCGATATCGGTGAGGTTACCCTAAATCCATGCTTGTAATCTCTTCCAGATTAGCAGGAAACATGCTATAATGCAAATAATGATAATCACATATTTTGGCAAGCAGTTTTTTAAAATTCAGCAAGGAGAAATGGTGCTTGCTTTCAATCCAGTGAACAAAAATTCAAAAACCGGCATCAATACTCGCTTTGGCGCGGATATTGCTTTTATTTGCGCCAATCATTCGGATTACAATGGCATGGAGCAGGTTTTTCACGGAGAGCGTAAACCTTTTCTCATAAACGGTCCCGGAGACTATGAGGTAAAAGAAATTTTTATCAAAGGGGTTATGTCCAATGCGGTGATTGACGAAAAAAAATATATCAATACTATTTATTCTTTAGTCGTGGATGGCATTGATATTGCGTTTTTGGGAGCGCTCTCGGACGAGGAAATTTCAAAAGAAGCTCGTGAGGAGATCAATAATCCCGACATTCTTTTTGTGCCGATCGGGGGATCGTTTGCGCGGGCAGGCAAGGAACTTCTAGACGCCAAGAGGGCGGCCAAGTTGGTTTCCTCTCTTGAGCCGAAGATGATTATCCCGATGGATTACGATGCATCCTCGCTTAAAGCGTTTTTAAAAGAGCTTGGTGAGGAAAAAGCGGATACTGTGGAAAAATTAACCCTAAAGAAAAAAGATTTGGATAATAAAGAAGGAGAAGTGGTCGTTTTAAAAACAACATAGCGGAATAGAAGTTTAGTTTCTATCTGCAAGAAAATAAATGAAAAAAATAATTCATAATTTAAGACAACAACCGGAGGACACAAGGAGACATATTCTTCATATTCTCACTTTTCTTTTTGCTCTTCTATTTTTTTCTATATGGGTCTATACCTTGGGTGAAAATCTGGGCGGAGAAGAAACTCGCGCGGAAGTGAAAAACGATCTCAAACCGTTTTCCGTTCTTAAAGATAATATTATAGATGGATACAAGAGTATCGGAGGGGAACAATAAAATTTATGACCAGGAAAAGCACACAAGAATCAAGTGAAGAAAAAAAGAAGGATGTAATTTTGCCCGTAGATGTGGTTTCCGAAATGAAGGAATCTTATCTCGCCTACGCTATGTCCGTCATCACTGCTCGCGCCTTGCCTGATGTCCGGGATGGGCTCAAACCGGTGCATCGAAGGATCTTGTTTGCCATGAACGAAATGGGTCTCTCGGCAAGCGCTCGTTTTCGTAAATCAGCGGCGGTAGTCGGAGATGTTTTGGGTAAATATCATCCGCACGGGGATGTGGCCGTGTATGATTCAATGGTGGGGATGGCTCAGGAATTTTCTTATCGCTATCCGCTTATTCTGGGGCAGGGAAATTTTGGATCGATTGACGGGGATAATGCCGCGGCTATGCGTTATACCGAAGCGAAAATGTCCAAGATTTCAAGCCTGCTTCTTCAAGATTTGGATAAAGATACGGTGGACTTCCGGCCTAATTATGATCAGACTCGCAAGGAACCCGTGGTGTTGCCTTCGGCGGTGCCGGCGCTTCTTTTGAACGGCACTTTGGGGATTGCGGTCGGCATGGCCACTAACATTCCGTCGCACAACTTGGGAGAAGTGTTGGATGCCACTGTTCATCTGATCGAAAACGAAGATGCCACCACCGAGGATCTGACGCAGTTTATAAAAGGTCCGGATTTTCCCACGGGGGGGATTGCTTACGGAGCCAAGGATATGCTCCATGCTTATTCTTCCGGGCGAGGCGGGGTGGTATGCCGGGGGGAAGCGGAGATTGTGGAAGATAAAAACGGAAGTTTCTCGATTATTATTACTTCCATTCCTTTTCGAGTGAACAAGTCCAACCTCATTATGTCCATTGCGGAATTAGCGCAAGAGAAAAAGCTGGAAGGCATCAAAGGACTTCGAGACGAGTCCACCAAAGATATCAGGATCGTAATCGATCTCAAGCAAAATGCTCATCCGGAGAAAGTGCTCAACTATATATACAGAAATACCCAACTTGAATCCAATTTTAATTTTAACATGGTGGCTTTAGTGGATGGTGTGCCGGAAACCCTCTCTCTTAAATCCATTCTGGACGAATTTATTTCTCACAGAAGAGAAATTGTAAAAAGGCGAAGCGCTTATGATTTGAAAAAAGCCGAAGAACGTGAGCATATATTGCTTGGTCTTAAGAAAGCGTTGGACAAGATAGACCGGGTAATAACGATTATCCGCGGTTCCAAGAATTCCATAGCGGCCAAAGAGAATCTGATCAAAGAATTTAAATTTTCAGATTTGCAAGCGGCGGCTATTTTGGAAATGAAACTTTCCAAATTGGCCGGACTAGAGCGCAAAGAAGTGCTTGACGAGCTGGACGAAAAACAAAAGCTTATAAAAGATCTTCGAGAATTACTGTCGAGTCCGAAAAAAATATTAAATACCATTTCCGAAGAGTTAAAAGAAATCAGGACGAAATTCTCGGACGAACGGAGAACCAAGATAGTAAAAGGGGGAGTGAAGGAAATTTCAGACGAAGATTTGGTGCCGGAAAAGGAAACGATGTTGGTCCTTACCCAGGGCGGATATGTCAAATGCACCGATCCGAGCGAGTATCGTTCGCAAAAGCGCGGAGGAGTCGGAGTGGTGGATCTCGAGACCAAGGAGGAAGATTTTGTAACTATGCTTGTCTCCGGATCCACCCATAGCGATCTCTTGTTTTTCACCAACACAGGCAAGGTGTATCAAATGAAGATGTATGATATTCCGGAAGGACGCCGCGCCACCCGGGGCAAGTCCATTATGAATTTCTTGTCTCTTTCCTCGGAAGAGAAGGTGACTTCTATTTTGGCTCTCGAAAAAGGGGCCAAGAATTCTTCCGCTTCACTTATGTTGGTTACCAAAGAAGGCACCGCTAAAAAAATGTCCATTGAAAGTTTCAAGGATGTGCGTCGGAGTGGAATCATCGCCATTCGTCTGGAGAAAGACGACAAACTTATTTCTGCCTTGCTTACAGCTTCGGGAGAGGAAGTAATGGTGGCTACGGCTCAGGGTCAAGCTATCAGATTCAAAGAATCAGATGTGAGAGAAATGGGCCGGACCGCGGCCGGAGTATCCGGTATCAAGCTCAAGAAGGGAGATGAAGTGATCGGGGTGGATGTTGTCCATAAAGATAACAAAGAAGGCTTAATTCTTACCATGAGCGCGAATGGATTCGGCAAAAAAACAAGGCTTAAAGAATACAAGATTCAGAAACGAGGCGGGTCCGGCATAAAGACTGCCAAGGTAACCGGAAAGACCGGCAGACTCATTGTCGCCAAGGTACTCTCCGGAGAAGAACAAGAGCTGATCGCTATGTCCAAGAAAGGTCAAGTCATTCGCACCGCCCTTAAAGACATATCCACTCTCGGCCGACAAACCCAAGGCGTGACCATCATGCGTTTGCGCTCCGGCGACGGTATTGCCTCCCTCGCATGCATCTAAATGTCAAAGTGTCTCTTTGACACTGAAATTTAGCGTTTGTTTTATGAGATTTTTTTTACCTCCAAAAGTTTCTATTAGTAAATCTTTGCTTAAAATTGATAAATTCTTTTTAGAAGTATAAACCCCATAGCTACTCCACCTATATTCTTCGGGATGTTTTACCAATCCATCCTTTACCGCATTCATGTGAATATAGGATGAGGACCACATAAGCTGAGGACTATCTTTAATAAGTACCGCTTTAAAACAATCTTGAAAAGCATGTCCGACACGATTATATTTATTATTTATGTATTTAGAATAACTTGAACAGACTTTTGAAATTATTTTTGAAATCGATACATCATTACACTGTTCTATCAGTAAATGAAAATGATTTGGCATTAGACAAAAAGCATGAATTTTAAATTTATCTTTCCCCCTTGATTCAATTCTTATCCTTGAGTATGGCATATTTAATAAGCTCTCATTCTGCAATTCTTTTTGGTCAAATCCTAAAGCTAGGGCAATTCTGAAAAGAAAAGCTTTATAATCTTGTTCATCGAAAAATATTTTCGCTTTATTATTACCCCTATTATAAATGTGAGCGATCGATTCCTTATTAAATTTTTTATAATCTCTATTGTTCATGATTTTATTATGTCAAAGTGTCTCTTTGACATCAAGTATTTTTTGTTGATAACTTTATAATATAAAATAATATTTTTAAGTTATAATGTATGTGTATGTTTACCAATCCGCTCAGAAATTTAAAAGCACTCGGTATTCGCGAGAGAGATATCGTGGTTGACCTTGGAGCCGGCACGGGCTTTTATTCCATCGAAGCCGCGAGGATCGCCGACGGCGGGAAGGTGTATGCCGTGGAACTTAACCGTGATTTTTTGCAGACCATTCGGAACAAAGTCAAAGAAACAAAACTCGGGAATATTGAATGTTTGTGGGGGGACGTGGAGAAAATCGGCGGTACAAAGCTCGGCGATTCAGTGGCGGACAAAGTCATTGTCTCGAATGTGATTTTTCAGGTTGAAAATAAAGAGAACTTTATTGAAGAGACAAACAGGATATTGAAAAATGGAGGCCAAGCGCTGGTGATAGACTGGTCGGCCGATTCTCCTTTGTCCAAGAAAGGGTTGTCTGTACCCAAAGATGCGATGAAGAGAATGTTCGAACAAAAAGGATTCAAATTCGACCGAGAAATTGACGCCGGCGAACACCATTATGGTATGATATTTACCAAAGGATGAAAAATTTTCAAATTATTCTGATAGCTGTCTTTATTATTGCCGCTGTTTTGGGTCTTTTGGTTTTTTCAGGCGCTATCCCCATCGGAGAAGATAATCAAGAAAATCCGGCGGGGAATTTGATCATATGGGGGACATTCAAGGCGGAAGTGGTAAACCCGCTTCTTGATGAATTCGACAATGCCAATCCGGACCTTACCCTTTCTTATGTGGAAAAAAATCCAAAAACTTTCGATTCGGACTTATTGGAAGCGCTTGCCTCGGGGGTGGGTCCGGACATATTTTTCTTGCCGGATAATCTTGCTTTTCATTATGGCAATAAAATTTTAGTCATACCTTATCAAAATTATCCCATTTCTTCTTTTAAGAAGAACTTCGCGGCCGCGGGAGAAGTATTTCTTGTCTCAAACGGAATTTTAGCATTTCCTATCACTATCGATCCCATGGTGATGTATTACAATCGGAGCATGCTGGACGCGAAAGGCATTGTTTATCCGCCGTCAGACTGGGATCAATTCGTGAATATGGCTCCTTCTCTTACCGAGCGCAGTGAAGCCGGAAAGATTATAAAGAGCGCAGTGGCCCTGGGTCATTCTTCCAATGTATTTCATGCCAAGGATATCCTTTCCATGCTTTTCATGCAGACGGGCGCCAAGATGGCGATAGAAAAAGAAGGAAGACTGGTGTCCGATCTTGGATTGTCGGCTGGAGCGGGATATTACAGTCCAGAAAGCGCCCTTATTTTCTATACGGATTTCGCTGATCCGGGCAAAAGCATTTATTCCTGGAATAAATCTTTCCCGCTTTCCCGCGACTATTTCAGCACAGACAACCTGGCTTTTTATTTTGGCTATGCGAGCGAACTATCGGGACTTATAAACAGAAACCCGAATCAAAATTTCTCAGTAACGGAAGTGCCCCAGATTAAGGGATCGAGTTTTAAGCTTACTTCCGCTCGGGTGACGGGACTGGCTGTCTCCGCTTTTTCTAAAAATCAAAACACAGCTTTTCTGGTGGCGAGCGCGCTTACGGGCGGAAATTTTGCCGCCGGCCTGGCCGCAAATTCCGGCGTGGCTCCGGCCAGGAGGGATTTATTGGCATCCAAGCCCGAAGACTCTTTTTCTCCCACTTTTTACGCTTCGGCTTTATATGGGAGAAGTTGGCTTGATCCGTCTCCGGAAGACACCGATGATATTTTCCGCCGGATGATCGAAGGAGTGCTCTCGGGCGCCATGAGGTCGAGAGAAGCGGTGGTGGATGCCAACTCAAAACTAAACCTTCTTTTTACCAGATAATTTGTTCGAGCGCGCAAATATGTTAAAAAAAAATAAAAAAATAATAGTTCTGGTTCTGGTAATTTCTATGATGTTCGCGCCGTCGCTCGTTCTTGCCCAAGGACCTCTGGTTTCGCCCGATTGCGGACAGATAGGGGCGGACGGAAAATTGGTGGAATGCGGATGGAAGGATTTGATGTCTCTAGTGAACAGAACGGTTAATTTTATTTTGGTAATCTTATCTCTACCCATTGCCACTATTATGTTTGCATACGCGGGATTTTTGATGATGGTGCCCGGGGGAGAATCTGCCGGCAAGAAGACAAAGGCGAAGAATATTTTTTTTAACACAGTTATCGGCCTTCTCTTGGTGGCCGGATCTTGGCTCATTATCCACACTTTGCTTGAGATCCTGGGTCACGACGGGTCTTGGATAGGATTCTAATATGGGGTATAATAAAAAAATGAATTTAAAAAGAAATCTAGGAGGACTTCTTTTGGCGATTTTTGTGTTTTTTCTTCCGCTGGTCTCTTTTTCAGCGGACATAGACGGAAAACCTTGTAATAAATCCGGTATAATTTGCAATCCGATAAGTGTCGATAATGTACAGGATTTCATTAGAGTCCTGCTCGAAGGGGTGCTTAGGATAGGCATGCCGATAGTGGCGCTCGCCGTCATATATTCGGGTTTTCTTTTTGTTACCGCCGTGGGCAATACCGAGAAGATCAAAAAAGCCAGAGAGACCCTGATGTATACTCTGATCGGCGCGGCGATACTCCTCGGGTCGTGGGCTATCGCCCAGCTCATATCGGAGACGGTGCGAGGGTTGTCCGTCTGATTATTAATTAAAGATTATCAATTGCGAATTATGAAAAATTTTTTTAAAATCGGTTTTATTTTCGTAATGTTCACAATCGCAGTCGGATACGCGATTCCCGGGTATTCTCTCGCGCAAATAGATCCGAATTTTTGTCAGAATAATCCCGGTTCTCCGTATTGTTCCGGCGGCACGACATCACGGGGCGGCATCACCATCACAGGAGCGCCTGTCATCGATTGTCCTTCGGGAACCGTGCAGGGATTTATATGCAATATCCAGAATCTGCTTAACACCATCGTGCCTGTGTTGATAGGGCTCGGAGTGGTGTATTTCGTATGGGGAGTGGTGCAATATATGATAGGCGGAGGAGAAGAAGCCAAAAAAAAAGGCAGGGATCACGTCGTCTTCGGCATCATCGGGCTGGCGGTGATCGTGGGACTTTGGGGCATCGTGAATTTGACGGTCAATACTTTCTTGGACAAACCGCAGACCATTATCGTGCCTGCCTTGGTGCCCACCACGACTTCCGCCCAGGGATCCGATTGCGAGCTTGGATCCAATCCTAAAATTCAGAATTTCCTGAAATATGCCACCTGTTCTATTCAAAATTCCGTCATTCCGCTTATGTTTGCTCTCGCCATTGTTTTCTTTGTCTGGGGAGTAATCCAATATGTTATTTTGGGGGCGGGAGAAGAGACTAAGAGAACCCAAGGACGTCAGCACATGATCTGGGGAGTGATAGCGCTCGCCGTGATGCTCGGGGTTTGGGGGCTGGTAGGCATCGTGACGCGCACTTTCGGCCCGGATATAAGGGTGCTTCCGCAGGTGAAGCCATAAATATACACACTGTACTTGCTTTTCTTTTATGGGTATTATGTTATAATTGCATTATTAGAATATTTATCAAGGTCGCATTATTAGTAAAAATTATAATTATGAAAAAGAAATTAATTGTTTTGTCCGGCATTGTTCTTGGTTTTGCTCCAGTAGTCGCTTTGGCGCAGATCAACACTACCGGAGCCGCCACCGGCGGTTGTAATTTAAGCGAGTCCGGAACTTTATTCGGTGTGTTGTGTCAGATTGGGCGTATTTTTAACTCTATCGTTCCCGTGCTTATCGCCCTCGGAGTGCTTTACTTCGTATGGGGAGTCATTACCTATGTGATTTCAAGCGACGAAGAGGCCAAGAAAGCGGGCCGAGACCGCATCATTTTCGGCATCATCGGGCTGGCGGTGATCATCGGAGTATGGGGACTGGTAAATTTCCTTCGAAATACCTTCGGGCTGGATAACACCACCAATCTGGAGCTTCCGACTATTCCTACTTCTATCGACAACTTCAGGACTAACTAGAAAAAATCGCGGAATGAACCTGCTTTCTCCAAATATCGCTTACGCGAGCCTGGATTCTTTTCTCTTGAAAGTAAACAGCCAGATCGTGAATCCGCTGATAGACTTTCTTTTCGCTTTAGCCGTCGCTTTTTTTCTCTACGGAGTGTTTTCTTTCATCATGAATCAGAATAATGAAGAGAAGAAAACGACCGGCAAGAAGCACATGATCTGGGGAGTGATGGGGATAGCCATCATGCTCTCGGTATGGGGGATATTGAATATGGTTTTAAGCACTCTTGAGATTCCAAAATCGGAAATAGATCCGAAAGAAGGGAAGGTGAAGTTGAGAGAATACAATCCTCCGCCGATAAATCAGCTTGGAACTTAAAAATTAAATCAAAAATGAATGTAAAAAGGGCCGCGGTTTGTCTTCCGACAATCCGCGGCCCTTTGTTGCGCTTCCCCCAGCGCGATTTTTTTGGTCATGGTCCCGGGGCTGGGACCATGACCTTCCGGTAAACCTGCACGCGGACGTGCAGGTTTTCTTCGTCCGGCGAGACGAACTGCGTCTCGCCGGACTGCATGTTCGAGGGGGCCCGGAAATCCCCCTCGCCGGGGTAGTCGGTCCAACCGGCTACCCCCTGGAACTTGATCCGGAGGGGGCGACCCTCCGTCCGGATTTTGAACGGCCACGCGATGTTCGCATCGCATGGCGTCCAGCACTCCCGTTCCAAAAGGAGTGCTTCAATCATTGGCACCGATCTCGGCGCGGCCTGTTCCGCCCGCGCCGCTTCCTGTTCGGTGCGGGCAGCGTTGCAGCTCCTCACCCCGCCGACGATGGCGAGGACGAGGAGCAAAATGACGAGGGTTGCCCACGCCCAACCCGGAGCGGGCTGGGTGGTGGTGATCGGCGCGGAAGCAGGGGCGGGGGTTGCCATTACGGCCTCCTCCCAAATCCCGCCAGGATCCGAGCTACGAGCTCGGCTGTGGCAGGATCAAGCGCGAACCCTTGGGTTCGCGCTTCCTTCTTGAGCTGGCCCAGCGCGAGCTGGACCTGCTCGATGGCCTGCTCCCGGGTGAGGCCGGGTCCCGCGGGCGGGGCAGCCATCAAGGCCTGCACTCGCTCGCTGAAGTGCTGGAGTTCCAGGATTTCGGCCTGGCGTTCCTGCACTTCCTTCGCCTCTTGTTCGGCCTGGCGGCCGACTTCACCGAGGGCGTCGATGTCCCCGATGTTGAGGCGCTCGAGCCGAACGCCAAGGTCTCGGAGAATGACCTTTCCCGCGCCGGTGCGCAAGGCGTCAATCTCTGCCCGCCGTGCTTCCACGGCGATCTCGAGAGTTCTTACGGCGCCGAGGCCGTGCACGCGCTCGATTTCGGCGAGCACATCACGAACTCGACGCCAACCGTTGGCGGCCCATGGTTTTTCGTTTTTCAAGAACACCGTAGGCCGGGGGAGGGCGAAGTACCGCAACCAGATCCACGTTGGGACTGGCTGCGCGTACGGCGGTATGGCGGTCAGCGAGTTGCCGGCGATCTTCTTCACCAGCACGCTCACCGCCTCCAGGTGGGCCTGGTTCAGCTCCACCCAGTTGGCGGGGCCCTCTTCAGGCCCCATCGCCCATTCACGGATTCGCTCGAAGATCTTACCCTCGAGCTGTCCGCGCACCCCTGCCTCTTGTCCGGAATCCACATACTCCGTGAGGAGCGTGGACTCGGGACGAACGGTCACGAACACCGGAACTCGCGACTCGGCGCGGTCCGGCGTCCGTGTTTTTTCGGAGACGAGCTGGAAGGTGATTCTTTCCACTCTAACCAGCACGAATCCGAAAAGGTAAGGGTAAAACAGAAAAAACCCCCACCCTTCGTCATAGAACTTCCCGGGCACACGCTTGCCCAGGAAAGTGACCTGCCCCTTGTGAGGGGGGCTGGCCGGAATGCGCCGGAGCCCTTGGAGCAGGACTGCCCCCAGGACTCCGAAGAAAACTGTCATCCAAAACATATTTTTTCCCTCGCGCCCGGAGGCGCAAAAAGCGCCCGCGTGGGCGCGGGCCGATTTAGTTTAGTCCGCCCAAGCGGGGCGGACTGTTTTTTTCAACGAACAGAAACCGTTTATATTTTATCATAAAAAACAAAAAAGTCAATCTTGACAGATTGACTTTTTTGTTAAAAATCTCAGATTTTAGTTTTATAAAACCTTAAGCGGAGTGGAATAATAATTCTTGGCTCCGCCGAAAACTTTTCTGGCCAGCACAATGATTAAGAGGATGAGAATTGCCAACAGAATCCATTGCACCAGGCCTGAAGGCAGGAATCCCGATTGGCCGAAGATCGCGCCTGCGGCAAGATTGCCATATCTGGAATCAAGATTCTGATTTTCCACAGCTACGGTCGTTCTGTTGTATTGCGTGTCAGTGGTGGACTTTGCGGCAGTAGAGCTTTTATTTGTAGAGCTTCCGGATGTATTGCTTGTTGAAACAGGATAATAAACCACTTGAGTAGTATTGGCGGGGTAATATGTCGTCTGATTTACCGGAAAATTATACACCGGAGTCGGCGCGGGATAGTTGTAAGGGCCGGGATAAGAATAAACACTACCAGTATTGTATGTATAATTTACTCCTGTGTCTCCGGCATGGGAAAGCGTAGGAGCCACGAATACCGCGAAAGCCAAACCAAGCAGTATTTGCAAGGCAAAAACTATGAATTTGTTATCTATATTACTCATAACTGATAGTATATCATATTATTATCAAAAAGTCAATAGTGGGCAAGGAGGGACTCGAACCCTCAAGCCTTGCGGCATTAGTTCCTAAAACTAACGCGTATACCAATTCCGCCACTTGCCCAAGTGGGCGCACAAAAATTCCAATTGGAATTTTTGTGCGCCCTACTGAAAGAAGTTAGAAATGCTTTTAGGACTTCTGCACTTCATACTAAATTCAATTTCGCGTCTACTTGGTAGATTAGCATAGAATAACACGATTGGAAATATTCTATATTTTTTTAACAGATATAAGGCCGATATTTTTTCTATCTCTGCCAGAGTAATATTCTCCTTCAAGAAGATTATTTAATATACATAGCCGAGTAGTTCCGTAATGAATGTGCATCGTGTCAGCAGTATTGGGACGAGGATCATTTTGATACTGATAAGTTAATATTGGCCCACCGGCAGTTTTAAGCGAAATACTGGCAGTTATACTACAAGATGACGATTCATCGCTTAATAAACATACTTGAATATCTGTCCACGTTTGTTTTATCGTGATTTCTACTTCCTTTTTATTGTCTGAATTAAAAGACGAAGAAAGTGTGCCTTTCCATGTACCAAAAAGCATTGGCACTTTTACCATACCAAGTCGTCTTAGTGAATTCCATTTCCAAAGATATTCGTTAAACAATGAGTAGTATATTTCATAAAAGCCAATCACTGAAGGTATCTCTATCCACCATAGAGAGGATAAATCAAAAAACTTGATAACCAAACTTAAACCCCATGCAGAAATTATCGCAAGTGCCGACAGGTACAGCGGTATTTTTCTATGTTCGTTGGTGTCTAGTGAATATGGATGCATTATTTTTATTGCCAATCATTCCAGATTGAAATTACGTTTGCTATAAAACTCCTAGCTTCTATTGTATTCCATTGTTCTGGAGAATCACCAAAAAGTTTATGCTGTCCATTCTTACACATAAAAGTATCTAGATCGGCTTCATTCAGCCAATTGACTATGTTACAGAAGGAGTTTTGATAACCATTGCCAAACTTTAGATGAGGGGCATTATAGACCAAGCATTCTAAAAAATAAGATGGCGGGTTGTCTCCCAGTAAATTACTTCTTAGATTTTTAAATATCCTAACAGTGGGTTTATACCATTCTGACGTATTCTTGTGTTTAGTTACACCATTTTCGTAGTGAATTTTTGGGTAGTTAATTATTTGCCTGCTACCACTCCAAAAGCACATTCCCTCAACATAATCATAACTATTCACGGTTTTATATTTTCTGTATTGACCACAAACAACAATATCAGCAGAGAGACGTCCATTCCCAGCCCTTAGCTTCAATGTCTTGGTGCCCTCTGTAATAAAACCCTGTCCATAATAATTTCTTAATACTTTTAAAACTTCGACCCTAAAATCTGACAAATGATAGGAAGCTGGAGATAGTCCGAGCGTTCCCTTTTGTTCCTCGGAGAGGTTGCTGTGAAAAGTTGAATTAAGTTGAACTACTACATCAACATCACTATCGCCACGAATGTGAGTGTCATTTTTATATGAACCCTGTAGATAAACATCAAATTCAACGCCACTTGGCCAGCTGCGATACGAGTTCAGAGCGTTCTTGATAGAATCTGCCGTAGTCTTTGCGGTTGTGCTTGCACCCGGGCGCGCCCAAGTTTCTAATTGTGATTCTGGTATTGGCATATTTTACCCCAACATTAGCATAAAAAACCCGCTTCATCAATGGTTTTTTATCTCAAAAAGAGTATAATTTTGGTTAAATGGATTACAAAATTATTATTAGTCTTATTTCTGTTGCTTTAGTTTTTGTAGGATATGGCCCTTATATTCGGGACATTTTTAGAAGAAAAACAACGCCACACACTTTTACCTTTTTGGTTTGGGGTATTGCAAGCTCTATCACGTGGGCTTTACAGGTGCATGGAGGAGCAGGAGTGGGTGCGTGGATAACCTTTGCTGTTTCAGCAGTTTGTATATTCATTTTCTTTCTTTGCCTTAAATATGGCGAGAAAAGTATTACTATTTCAGATGTAGTATTTTTAATACTTGCCCTATTTTCTCTTTTCCTTTGGCTTGTGGTAAAACAACCAGTGCTGTCAGTAATACTGGTAGTTCTTACAGATATTTTAGGTTTTGGGCCGACAGTAAGAAAGTCATGGAACAAACCTCACTCAGAAACATTATTCACATGGTGGGTAGCGGCGTTTAGGCATACACTAGGAATCATTGCACTAGAGAAATTTAATCTATTTACACTTCTGTATCCAGTAGCTTGGTCAGCCGCTAACGTGATTTTCTGTTTGATCTTGATTGTAAGGCGTAGGCAGGTCAAACAAGATTTTTAACGTAAGTATCTAGATATTAGATCTCCGTAGTCGGCTACTAATTTCTTACTCACCTTTAAGAATTTATCCCTTTCAAGTGGATATAATTTCCCTGTTTTTGCATAATCAAAAATTGTAGAAATCTGAAAACATGGTTCGTAGGGATGCAAAAGTAATATCTTTGCCTCCGGCCAATACTTTACGGCTTTGCGAAGCCACTCTTTGAAATACTGATCTTCCTCTCCGTTATTGCGATACTTCACTTCAATAAAAAACACATCACCATCTTTATTCATAACAATGAAGTCCGGCATGGAGCGAATCTTCTCGGCGGGTACAGTGCGCGCTTTCATTCTCGGGAGTCCTTTCTGTGCAAAGTTTTGCAGTATTCCCTCATAGCCAAATCGGTACACCGAATAGCCGGCTTCGCGCAACATTTCGCTCACAATATTTTCTGCGGTTCTACCGCGTATGATTCTATCTGTGATTGTCATCGTATCAAAAAAGGGCAACCTTACTCCCGGCTAACCCACAACTCTAGTCCCAAAGGACGTCCAATCGTGGACGGTTTCAAGTTGCCCATCTTTAATCGCGATTGCGAAAAGACGAACAAAATCCTTTGGAAAAACTAAATTATGGGTTAGCTCTTATAGAATAGCACCGAAAGAAAAATAAGTAAAAGAAAATTGTATCCATCCCGCCAAAAGAATGAAACGGGTATTGGGTGCGTGTATCCGCCCCTCTGGGCGGATACAGACGCTAAGGGTGGGCGGTGTACTCACCGCCCACACCTTGTTAATTCTCGCGCGAGGTTCAT